>Ga0137306_100188_pt1 | contig 100494 bp, 93 predicted proteins | sample Inofroosms_March_FD_97187 | JGI IMG/M metagenome (GOLD analysis project Ga0137306, IMG submission 97187) | Mouse cecal microbial communities from Vienna, Austria - N-Acetylneuraminic and N-Acetylglucosamine D2O microcosms_March | ecosystem: Host-associated > Mammals > Digestive system > Large... | reverse complement strand
AACGTTCGGAATTTGTCACAGCCTCATTGTAAGAAATTTTACTTATTAATTGTATATTAGACAGGACCAGTATATTCAGCTTCGCCATCTTTTTCGAACTTTCTGACCCAAGAATCGACTTGCGAGTAGAAGACTTTAATACTTATCGATCGTCTTTTGATAGTCTTTATTAGCTACCAAAAATAGTCAGCTTCGTCGTAGTAGTACTCATCTTCATCATCTGGATAGCTACTATCAAATTCTCTCATAAGTGCCTTGATCAATTCTTCTCTTAACTGATTTTCATCTAAATTATTAACATGAGCTATAACTTCTTCAAGCTTTTCCTTTCGGAACATTAAATAATCAGCTTCCCATTCCTGATGACGTTTTTCTTCTTCAAGCCGTTCTTCTTCCCACTCAGCAAGAACAGCTTTTGCCTGTTCAGAAAAATGGAAAAAATATAAAGCGACCATATGCTTACAAATTACTCTTCGTCCTGCCGCAAATGGACAAGTACAGGTCGACTTTCGAGGATGATTGATATCTATGACAACATCATAAATATTGTCCTGAGAACCACTAACCTTCCCCTGATAAACACCATCTCCTATCTTTTCACCATTTAAAACTGCCTTACTTTTATAATAGCCAAGACCTCTATTAAAAGAGGCATTGCTAGCCAGATGAACCAATTTTATGTCGTCCCAAATACTCATACTCACGTGACCTGCTATATAAAATATGAACAAACATAATCAAACATATCAAATGATTACATTTGAGAAAGAAATATAGCTTTTCCTTTCCTAAATTTTATTTACTACCGTCAACGCTAGTGTTCCCATATCCTAACAAGAGGGTAATGACATTGACTAGCTCAGATAGCTTAAGGGTGTAGCCCACCCCGTTATATTTTCTAGTTTAATAAAGCTAAAAGATTAGCTACGGCATTTTCATCTCGATCCATGATTGCACCACATTCATAACAAATATATTCGTTATGCTTAGTTTTATGTTTTTTGATTACCATCAAGACCAATTTTTTCATCAAAGGAAAATCACAAATGACCTATAATCATCTTACCATAAGCGAACTGTCCTTCATACAAAATTTTTGGAATCAAGGGGTTAAAGCCTATATTGTAGCTAAAACCTTAAAACGTAGTGCTGAAACTATTTATCGAGTATATCGTTTTTTAGATGCTGGATATTCGATCTCTGAATACTATGAAAACTATCAGGCTAATAAATCTAGATCCGGCCGTAAACCCATCGTATTACCTAATGACGAGCTTGAGTACATCAAGGAAAAAGTTAGTCTAGGTTGGACTCCTGATACGATCATCGGACGTAATGAAAAACATATCAGCTGTTCGATGCGTACCCTTTATCGTATCTTTAAACGCTCTAAAGACCTAGATGTTACTTCGCTACCAATGAAAGGAAAAAGGCATCCAAATGGTTACGTTGAACGCCGTGGAAAAGCTGGGCGACTAGGTCAGGCTCTTTTGGAACGACATCAGGACTATCCCAACTACCATAATGAATTTGGACATCTTGAAGCTAATACGATCCAAGGTAAAAACCACCATAGTGCAGTAATGACATTAGTTGAACGAAAGTCTAAGGCTGTCATCATTTTGAATACACGCCATAAGACGGATAAAGCTATCTTTGAGAAACTTGATGCTTTACTTTCTGTTACTCCTAAAGGACTCTTTAAATCGATCACTTTTGATAATGGTAAGGGATTTTCTAAGTGGAAAGATATTTCTAATAAGCATGATATCGGTACCTACTTTGCCGATGTAGGTGCTCCTAACCAACGTGCACTAAATGAACAGACAAATGGATCACTTAGGAAAGATGGACTAGGAAAAGATATGGATCTCAGTGATCTCCCCACTGACTATGTCCAACAAGTAGCTAGCTATAGAAACAATATTCCACGTAAAAGTTTAAACTATAGAACCCCACTAGAAGTATTCATAAAGTATATTACGAATGAGCAAGTAGTTTTTTTCTAACTTGATTTGACAATTCAGGATAGAAAATTTTTTATTTTTTTCAGCTAAAAGAATATGTTAAAATTAATTCGAAAAACTTGACAGGAGAGTTAGGAAATGCTTAAAATCGAACGAACGAACGAACGAACGAACGAACGAACGAACGAACGAACGAACGAACGAACGAACGAACGAACGAACGAACGAACGAATAGGTATATGTATCGTCTCATCATTTACGCTGTTTTTATTGATGAAAAATTAGCTCTTACAGTGGAGGATAACGTACTATGTTAAAAGTTGTCATTATAGGTGCTAATCATGCAGGTTTAGCTACGGCACGTTACTTACTTGAGAGTGGTCGACCACTTGAGATAACGATGATCGATAAAAATAGCTCATTAGGTTATATCGCTGGTGCTACTCCACTATTGATCGGCAATAAGATATCATCATATAGAAACTTTTTTTCAGCCGATACTGAATGGATAGCTAAGCATGTGACAAATTTTTATACTGATTCTGAGGTTACAAAGGTTGATTTTGGACGTAAACGGATCTTTGCTGAGAAAAGTAATGGAAAAAAATTTAACTTTAAATATGATAAACTTGTTTTGGCAACTGGATCTAGGCAACAAAATTTAATTGTTGAAAACAATGAACTAAGTGGGATCTACAAACTAAAGGATCTAAAGGAGGCGCTTTTGATAAATCAGAAGCTATCAACAAGAAAGTGTCGTGATGTTGCTGTCATTGGAGGGGGCTATATTGGAGTGGAGATGGCAGTGGCTCTTCAAGCTCGCAATAAAAATGTCAGTCTTTTTGAAGTAAATGATCATGTTTTAAACACGCATTACGATAAGGAGTTTGCCCAGTTAGCACAGCAGAAATTAAGTGAAAATGGAGTTCAAGTTCAAGTAGACGAAGAGATTTTGAAATTTGAGGGATATAATGGAAAGCTCACTGGGATCGTTACGACACAAGGTAATTATTCGGTTGATATGGTTATTTTGGCAGTTGGCTTTTTGCCTAATACTCAATTGGGAAGAAAGCATCTGACTTGTTTTACCAATGGCGCATATATTGTAAATAGTGCACAACAGACTTCCGATCCTGATGTCTATGCGGTCGGAGATTGTGCAACGTCTTATTCTAAGATATTTAAAGATCAAATGATCGATTTCTCAGTCGCTGATGCTTTGCATGGTAGTTATGTAGCTGCTAAGAGTATTGTTGGTGAGAAAACTATTTCTGATGGGACAGTTATGACTAATGCGTTCAGAGTTTATGGTTTAAATTTTTTTGCAACAGGTCTGACTACTGAAATGGCCTATAAGCGTGGAATTGAGATCGAATATGTTGACTATGAAGATTGGGTCTTATTGTCGGCGATGTTAAATAATAATAAGGCTAAAGTCAGACTCATTTACACTAAAGAAGATAGGTATTTAGTTGGAGCACAAATTTGCTCTGAAGCTGATCTATCAGGAAGTATCTCAACTTTGACTTTGGCTATCCAAAAAGAAATGACGATCGACGAGTTGAGTTTTTCGAAATTTTTCTTTTATCCGTATTTTAATTTGCCAAACGATCTGCTGGTCAAAGCTGCACAAGAAAGTGAGAAAAAGTAGATAAAAATACTTAGGGTAGTATTTTAACAGAGCTTTTATAATAAAGTTATTTGTTATATGTTATAATTGAGAAGTCGTTTTCTTAACGAAGAGTATGAGCTTATAAGCATTTATAAAGGAGAGTTTTAAATGGCATTAAATCTTATGTTGATGGGTCTGCCAGGTGCGGGTAAGGGTACCCAAGCTGAAAAGATCGTGGACCAATATCACATTCCACACATTTCCACGGGGGATATCTTCCGTGCAGCAATGAAGAACAATACTCCAATGGGGATCGAGGCTAAAAGTTACATAGATAAGGGTGAACTTGTCCCTGATGAAGTAACGAACGGTATCGTTAAAGAACGTTTAGCCAAAGATGATGTTAATGATGGCTACATGCTTGATGGTTTCCCACGTAACATGGCACAAGCTGAAGCTTTAGAAACATTCGGGGCTCAATTAGGTAAACCATTGAACTGTGTGATCAACATTCATGTTGACCCAGAATCTTTGATGGAACGTTTGACAGGCCGTTATATCTGCCGTAACTGTGGCGCAACTTACCATAAGATCTTTAACCCAACTAAGGTCGAAGGTACTTGTGATCGTTGTGGTGAACACGAATTCTATCAACGTGAAGATGACAAACCTGAAACAGTTAAGAACCGTCTTGATGTTAATATCAAGATGAACACACCATTATTAGACTTCTACAAGAAGCAAGGTATCTTGCATGAAGTTGATGGTAACCAAGATATCGATAAAGTTTTTGCTGATATCAAGGCTGTTTTAGATCAAATCAACTAAAATCAAATAAAAAAGATACACCTGGATTGTCATTTTTAAAAATAGTGCTTGCATCCAGCTTGACACTATGATATGATAATTCAGGTTTATCTTTTCAATAGGCTCAGTTTGCCATTTTGAGCAAACGGAACTTGCGGAAAAAGGTGGGACTCCATAAAAAGCTTCTCACATTTTTACGTGTAAAGTTTTAAAACCAATTTAAGGAGGTACTTTTGCGTGGCGAAAGATGATGTGATTGAAATTGAGGGTACGATCAAAGAAACGTTGCCAAATGCGATGTTCAAAGTTGAACTTGAAAATGGACATGAGATTTTAGCTCACGTTTCCGGTAAGATCCGCATGCATTATATTCGTATTTTACCAGGAGACAAGGTTACTGTTGAAATGTCCCCTTATGATTTGACTAAGGGTCGCATTACCTATCGCTTTAAATAGATTGTACTTCAAAAATATTTAGGAGGTATAATTCATGAAAGTAAGACCATCAGTTAAACCAATGTGCGAACATTGCAAAGTTATCAAACGCAAAGGTCGCGTTATGGTTATTTGCGATAATCCAAAGCACAAACAACGTCAAGGATAATAATTAATTAGGAGGTGTAATTGTAATGGCTCGTATTGCAGGTGTCGATTTACCACGCGACAAGCGTATCGTTATCGGCTTAACTTATATTTACGGAATCGGTAATACAACAGCTAAGAAGATCTTAGCTGAAGCAGGTGTTTCAGAAGACGTTCGCGTTCGTGATTTAACAGCAGATCAAGAAGACAAGATCCGTGCTGTTGTTGATAACTACAAGGTAGAAGGTGACCTTCGCCGTGAAGTTTCTTTAAACATCAAACGTCTTTCCGAAATCGGCTCTTACCGTGGTCTACGTCATCGTCGTCATTTACCAGTTCGTGGTCAAAACACGAAGAACAATGCGCGTACACGTAAAGGCCCAGCAGTTTCAATTGCAGGTAAGAAGAAATAATTTAAATAATCTAAAAAGGAGGTTAGCTATTTCATGGCAGTTAAAAAGTCTCGTAAGCGCCGTGTAAAGAAGAATATCGAAAGCGGTGTTGCACATATTCATTCAACATTCAATAACACACTTGTTATGATCACAGACGTTCATGGTAACGCCGTAGCATGGTCATCAGCAGGTTCTTTAGGCTTCAAGGGTTCCCGTAAGTCTACTCCATTTGCTGCCCAAATGGCCGCTGAAGCAGCAGCTAAGGGTGCAATGGATCATGGCATGAAGACTGTTGAAGTTGCAGTTAAAGGTCCTGGTTCTGGTCGTGAAGCTGCTATTCGTGCGCTTCAAACAACAGGTCTTGAAGTCACATCTATCAAGGATGTTACACCAGTTCCTCATAACGGATGCCGTCCTCCAAAACGCCGTCGTGTTTAATGTGGATCAGTATTCATTTTGAGGATAGACTCATAATGTTTTCAACCAGATTACACGTAACGTTTTGAAAGGGGTAAAGATAAGAATGATCGAATTTGAAAAACCAAAAATTCATAAAATCGAAGAAGGTCAAGATTACGGTAAGTTCGTCGTTGAACCGCTTGAACGTGGTTATGGTACAACTTTAGGTAACTCTTTACGTCGTATCTTACTTTCTTCCTTACCAGGTGCAGCGATCACTGATGTTCAAATTGATGGTGTGTTACATGAATTCTCCGCTGTAAAAGGTGTTTTAGAAGATGTGACAGCGATCATCTTGAACTTAAAGAAAGTCGCACTTAAACTTGATTCTGAAGATTCTCAAACTTTAGAATTTGATGTTGTTGGGCCAAAAGAAGTTACTGCCGGTGACATTCAAGGTAGCAGTGATGTAGAAATCCTCAACCCAGATCAATATATTTGTACTGTGGCTGATGGCGCTGTGTTCCATGCTCGAATGACTGCTAACAAGGGTCGAGGCTATGTTTCCGCAACGGAAAACAAGGCTAAGGCTGAAGATATGCCTATTGGCGTTTTACCAATCGACTCAATTTATACCCCGATCGAACGTGTCAACTACCAAGTAGAAAAAACACGTGTTGGTCAAAAAAATGATTATGATAAATTAACGTTAGATGTGTGGACAAACGGCTCGATCACACCAAGTGAAGCGATCAGCTTGTCCGCTAAGATCTTAACAGAGCATTTGACATTATTTGTTGATTTGACAGATGAAGCTAAGAATGCTGAGATCATGGTCGAAAAAGAAGAAACACATAAAGAAAAAATGCTTGAAATGACAATCGAAGAACTTGACTTGTCTGTACGTTCATACAACTGCTTGAAGCGTGCAGGTATCAATACTGTACAAGCTTTGACTAACAAGTCTGAAGCAGACATGATGAAGGTACGTAATCTTGGTCGCAAGTCCTTAGAAGAAGTTAAGGCTAAATTAGCAGATCTTGGCTTGTCATTACGTCATGATGACTAATATAAAATTTAAGGGAGGGAACTGTTCATGGCTTACCGTAAATTAGGTCGCACAAGCGCACACCGTAAATCAATGTTACGCAACTTGACAACTGACTTGATCGTTAACGGTCGTATCGTTACAACAGAAACACGTGCTAAAGAAGTACGTAAGACTGCTGAAAAGATGATCACTTTGGGTAAAAAAGGTGATTTAGCTTCTCGTCGTCGTGCTGCTGCATTCATGATGGATGTTGTTGCAGACGTCAAAGAAGATGGCGATAAGGCAGTTGTTCAAACAGCATTGCAAAAGTTGTTTGAAGATGTTGCACCTCGTTTTGAAGGCCGTAACGGCGGTTACACACGTATCATCAAGATGAACGAACGCCGCGGCGATGCAGCTAAGATGGCTGTTCTTGAATTGGTCGACTAATTTTTATTGATTATTAGCGACGAATATAACTAGTGTCACTTTTATAGCGATAACTGGGCGTTACGATGTTGGGTAAAACCGAGTCTAGTCCTAAGTAGCAGATATTGGATCTGTGAAACCTTCGTTATAAAAAGTGATTTTTTTATTATTTTCATTTAGACTGATCTTCGGGTAGGATCGATTTATTTAAGGGTGCTCTTTGGAGTGCTCTTTTTATTTTGCTAACTTAATTTTACAAACTGCGTGAGATAAAATAATTGCATTTAAAAAAAGAAAGCGGTAACGTCAACAGTGAAAGGAATTAAATAAAAAAACTTACAAAATGTAAGCATATTGTGTGACAAGTTCGCTAAACTTTGTATAATCAATAGTAGAGACCTGAATAGAAAGTGGGAATGAAAATGGAAAAGGTAAAAAATATCGTTATTGGTTTTGGCAAGGGTGGAAAGACCTTAGCTAAAACATTGGCAAATAAAGGTGAAGAAGTTTTAGTGATCGAACGTTCTGCTCAGATGTATGGTGGGACATGTATCAATATTGGCTGTTTGCCATCGAAGCGTTTGATCATTGAGGCCGAGAAAAAAACAGCTTTTGATCAAGCTGTAGTCGGAAAAAATGAGATGACAGCTTTCTTACGTGATAAGAATTACCATATGCTAGCCGATGAGCCGACTGTGCGTGTTTTAGATGGGACAGCTAAATTTAAGTCAGACCATGTAGTTACAGTAACGACGCCTACTGGTGAGACACTAGATTTTGAAGGGGAACGGATCTTTATCAATACTGGGGCTGAACCAGTGATATTGCCGATCCCAGGTTTAGCTGATAGCAAGTATTTATTGGATTCAACTGGTGCTATGGATCAAAGCGATCTGCCTAAAGAATTAGTGATCATTGGTGCTGGTTACATCGGGCTTGAATTTGCTAGCATGTTTGCTAATTATGGTGCTAAAGTCACTGTTTTGGATGCTTCAGATAAGTTTATTCCAAGAGAAGATGATGATATATCCCAAATGGTCTTTGATGACTTGAGTGCTTTGGGGATCGATTTCAAGTTGGGGGTCAAGATCAAAGAAGTTTACGACCTTGAGGATAAAGTTGAGATCGTCTACGAAAAAGACGGTGAACATACAGTAACGGCGGATAAAGTTTTAGCTGCGACTGGACGTAAACCTCGGACCAGTGATCTAGGTTTAGAAAATACCGCGATCAAATTGGATGACCGTGGGGCAGTGGTCGTTGATGATCAATTGCATACCAGTGTCCCTGGTGTTTGGGCACTTGGCGATGTCAAAGGCGGGCTTCAATTCACCTATATCTCTTTAGATGATTTCCGGATCGTTAAAGATGAACTTTTTGGGGCTGGCAAACGTCGGATCAGTGATCGGAAAAATGTTCCTTATAGTGTCTTTATCGAACCACCACTATCTAAAGTTGGCCTAAATGAAAAAGAGGCTAAGGCAGCAGGAGTCGAATATAAGCTCTTCAAGTTGCCAGTTGCAGCTATTCCTAAGGCACGGGTCTTAAAGGATACACGTGGACTCTTTAAAGTTTTAGTTGATCCTGAAACAGACTTGATCTTAGGGGCTACGATCTATGCTAAGGAATCACACGAGCTGATCAATTTGCTCAGTTTAGCGCTCAATGCTAAATTACCATACACAATGTTGCGTGATCAGATCTATACCCATCCAACGATGAGTGAAGCACTCAATGATGTTTTAAAATAAAGTGAGGTAAAGCAAAAATGAAAATTTTTGTAGTCGGTGCTACAGGTCGAGTTGCATCAGAATTGGTCAAAGATCTAGTGGCTAAGGGACATCAAGTGACCGCAGCTGCACGTCATCCTGAAAATGTCTTGTTGAAAGATTCTCCCCAAGTGACGGCCGTCAAATTAGACCTGCATGCTTCAAAAGAAGAATTGGCAGCGTTGATCGGTCAACAGGATGCGATCTACTTTACAGCTGGTTCACGTGGTAAAGATCTCTTACAAACTGATGCCTTTGGTGCCGTTAAGACAATGCAAGCTGCTGAGTTGAATGGTATCAAACGTTATATCATGTTGAGCTCATTACATGCTTTAGAACCAGAATTTTGGCATGAAGATGGTTTGGCTCAGATCATGGATTATAATATTGCCAAATTCTTTGCAGACCACTATCTGGTGCATAACACGGACTTAGATTATACGATCTTACAACCAACCGCTTTGACTGAAGAACCTGGTACAGGTAAGATCACAGTTGGAGCAACTAAAGTTTCCAAAAATCCGATCCCGGATGTGGCTTTGACCTTAGCAGAGATCTTAGAACATGACAACACGCGCAAAAAAGTTATCATGATGAGTAGTGGTGATACTCCGATCGAGCAAGCTTTGGCAAGCGTATAACAATGGCTAACTAAAAAGTCGACCGTAATTGGTCGGCTTTTTAGTTAGTTTAAATATCGCTTGAACTCAGCTTCTAACGCTGGAAGCAAAGGTTCATATGCAACTAAAGTATTTAAGGCCTCGCTTTGACTTGCGCTTGGCGAAAGTGTGATCATCGGTGCTACCGAAAGCACAGGCATTTTGAGCCCTTGCATGACTAAGCGTAAGGCGATCTGGGCTTGTGAGCCCCCGTGTCCGCCAAAAGTGACCAAGCAAGCTGGTTTATCTTGCCATTCGTGATAGAGATAGTCAAGTGCATTTTTCAAGACGGCAGGATAGCCCCAGTTATATTGAGGAACGATGAAGATAAAGCCTGCATAAGTGGCGATCTTTTCACTCCAGCGTTTAGTCGTCTCATGATGGTAAGTCCCAGTTTGGGGCATTTCACTTTCATCTAAGAAGGGTAAGTCAAAATCAGCTAGATCGATAATATCGTAAGTTAGTTCAGCTTGAGGTAGATTTTTAGCGAACCATTCAGCGATCAAAGGGCTTCGTCGCCCAGGACGTGTACTGCCGATAATGATCCCGATTTTTTTCATAGAATTTCACCTCGTAACTTTAATTTTAGAAGTAAAATCTCAGATTGGCAAATAAAAACGTGAGAATGTGGTATATTATTCCTAAAGGGTTGCAGACTAGCAACTAGAATTTCAGTGGGGGAAGCTAAATGAGTGCAATTATTGAGATAAAAGATCTTAGCTTTGCGTACGATGAAGAGAGTCAACAAAAGACATTGTCGCAGATCGATTTAACGATCGAACAAGGACAATGGGTCGCTTTGATCGGTCATAATGGAAGTGGCAAGAGCACTTTGGCCAAATTGCTCGATGGGCTATTGACGCCAACTGAGGGGACGATAACCGTTGCCGGCCTTCCCTTGAATGAAGAAAACATTTGGGCGATCAGAGACCAGATCGGGATGGTCTTTCAGAATCCGGATAATCAATTTGTAGGCGCAGATGTTGAAGGCGATGTGGCTTTTGGCTTAGAAAATCGGGGCGTTTCCTATGAGCAAATGCATCAACGAGTAAAAGAAGCCTTAGAAGCTGTCAACATGCAAGCTTTTGCCAAACACGAACCAGTTCGTCTCTCGGGGGGACAAAAGCAACGTGTTGCGATCGCAGGCGTCTTGGCGATCAGACCCCAGATCGTGATCTTTGATGAATCGACTAGTATGCTTGATCCCGAGGGCCGAGCAGAGTTAGTTGCTTTAATGCGACGTTTGAATAAGGAAGAAGGCTTCACCGTTATTTCGATCACACATGATATCGATGAAGCCGCCTTGGCTGATCGGATCATTGTGCTAGAGAAAGGTAAAGTGATCGATGATGACACGCCAGAAAATATCTTTACTCGAGGAAATGAATTGAGTAAAGTAGGGTTAGATGTGCCTTATCCTGAACGGTTGAAGCATGAGCTAGCTAAGTTAGAGATCAAAGTACCCAAAAAATATTTGACAGAAAAGGAATTGGTGGACTGGTTATGGCAATTCAACTTGAAAAATTAAGCTATACGTATCAAGCCGCGACCCCTTTAGCCCAACAAGCCCTAAAAGACGTAAGCTTTACGATCAAAGATCAAAGTTTTACGGCTATTGTTGGACATACTGGGAGTGGAAAGTCTACCTTGTTACAGCATTTAAATGGACTTTTAAAGCCTACCAGTGGTCGTTTGACGGTCAATGGGCAGGTGATCACGCCAGCGACTAAAAATAAAGAGTTAGCTAAGTTGCGCCAAGAAGTTGGTTTCGTGTTTCAATTTCCCGAAGCCCAACTATTTGAAGAGACGGTCTTAAAAGATATCGCATTTGCGCCGAAAAATTTTGGTGCGACCGAGCAAGAAGCCGAAAAGATCGCGCGTGAAAAAGCCCAACTCGTCAATTTAGATGAAAGTGTGCTAGAGCGTTCGCCCTTTGAGCTTTCTGGGGGCCAGATGCGTCGGGTCGCGATCGCAGGGATCTTGGCGATGTCACCTAAAGTTTTAGTTTTAGATGAACCAACTGCAGGCTTAGATCCAAGTGGACGTGCCGAAATGATGGCATTGTTCAAGCGACTTCATGAAAAAGAAAAATTGACGATCATCTTAGTGACCCATCAAATGAATGATGTAGCTAATTTTGCTGATCAAGTTTTAGTGATGGAATCAGGGCGCTTGCTCGCCGATAAAACGCCGGCAGAGCTTTTTTCAGATCCAGGCTGGCTAAAAAAACATCATTTAAACTTGCCCCAAACGACCGCTTTTGCGCAGCGCTTAGTTGAACGGGGGATGGAATTTGCTCAGTTACCGTTAACTGAACATGAATTAGCAAAAGTTTTAGCGACAAAAATAAAAGAAGCGGAGGGAGAAAATGGATAAACTGTTACTTGGACGTTACATTCAAGGTGATTCTTTGGTCCATCGCCTTGACCCCCGCGTCAAGATGATCTTATGTTTTTATTTTGTCTTGATCATCTTTTTATGTAACAACTGGCAATCATATCTGTTATTAGGAATCGTGACCTTGCTTAGTGTGTTACTTTCAAAGATCGACCTGAGCTATTTTGTCAAAGGGGTCATGCCGTTGATCTGGCTGATCTTATTTACGGTCCTTTTGCAGGTCTTTTTTACACGTGGAGGCCCGACTTATTGGCAGTTTGGCCCGTTTACCTTGTCACAGTTTGGCTTAGTCAATGGTTTTTATGTCTTTTGTCGTTTTGTGTTGATCATTTTTATGTCGACTCTTTTGACTGTGACAACGACACCACTTGCGATCGCGGATGCAACTGAATCGTTGATGCAACCATTAAAGAAATTAAAGGTCCCAGTGCATGAGATCGCCTTGATGTTATCAATCGCGTTGCGTTTTGTGCCGACTTTGATGGATGAGACGACTAAGATCATGAATGCCCAACGTTCACGTGGGGTCGATTTTAGCGAGGGCAGTTTGATCTCCCGGATAAAGGCAGTGATCCCACTATTGATCCCCCTATTTGTCAGTGCCTTGACGCGGGCCGAAGATCTGGCAACTGCGATGGAAGCGCGAGGTTATCGTGGAGGAGAAGGGCGAAGCAAGTATCGGGTGCAAGTTTGGCATTTACAAGATACGCTAGCTTTAGTTTTCTTTTTCCTAGTGACTCTCGCCTTGATATTTTTGAGAAATTGAGGAATTTTAATGACGAAGCGTTATATGATAACTTTAGCCTACGATGGTACTAATTTTGCAGGCTTTCAAGCCCAACCAAAGCAACGGACCGTGCAATCAGTCCTAGAAAAAGCACTCAATAAGATGAGTAAGTTTGACGACTATATCACGATCTATGGCTCTGGGCGCACTGATTCGGGTGTTCATGCTTTGGGGCAAGTCATTCACTTTGATTTTCCCCATGATATCTCACCAGAAGGGATGCTCAAGGGATTAAATTCAATGCTGCCCCTTGATTGTGAGGTCATCGACTGCAAGATCGTCAGTGATGATTTTCATGCGCGTTTTACCACCCACGGCAAACGCTATATGTATCGCGTCAGCCGTTCATGGTTTACCGATCCTTTCAAACGTTTCTACACGGGACATTACAAGTATCCCCTTGATATCAAGCGGATAGAAGAAGCCATGCCCGATGTCGTAGGAACGCATGATTTTTCAAGTTTTGTAGCTTCTGGCAGTCAAACTAAAGATCATGTCCGGACGATCTATGAGGCTACCGTCAGAGAAGACAAAGAAAACAATGAAGTGATCTTTGAATTCTACGGCAACGGCTTTTTGTATAATCAAGTGCGGATCATGGTCGCAACTTTGCTTGAGATCGGCAATGGTAAGCGACCAGTTCATGATTTTTTGCGGTTGTATGAAGTCAAAGACCGCAATGAATGTCGGGAAACAGCACCGGCAAGTGGACTTTATCTGAAGAAAGTGTATTATGAATAAAATATGACTTGATTTTACGATTTATTAAAAGTTATAATTGACTATACCTAAAAAAAATCGTAATATAGTATTTGGTATTGTTTGCCCCACAGTAAGCCCCGTTAATCTTATTGTTTGTCAAACATGTATACATTAAATGGAGGAAATAAACGTGCGTACAACATATATTGCAAAACCAGGCGAAGTAGAACGTAAATGGTATGTCGTAGATGCAACAGATGTTCCTTTGGGACGCTTATCCACAGTGGTAGCATCTGTTTTACGCGGCAAGAACAAGCCTACTTTCACACCAAACGTTGATACAGGTGACTTTGTGATCGTCATCAATGCAGAAAAAGTTGCTTTGACAGGTCGTAAAGCAACAGATAAGATCTATTACCATCACTCAAACCATCCAGGTGGCTTGAAGGAACGTACAGCTGGTGACTACCGTGAAAAGGATCCAGAAAAATTGATCGCATTATCTGTTAAAGGTATGCTTCCAAAGGGTACTCTTGGTCGTGCACAAGCTAAGAAGCTTCACGTTTACCGTGGTGCAGAACACAAGCATGCTGCTCAAAACCCAGAAGTATTAGACATCACAAACTTAATCTAGGAGGAAAACGAATTTGGCACAAGTACAATATCGCGGCACAGGTCGTCGTAAAAACTCAGTTGCACGTGTGATCTTGGTACCAGGTACAGGTAAGATCACAATGAACGGCAAATCTGCAGAAGAATACATTCCATTTGCAAACTTACGCGAAGTTATGGCTCAACCATTCGTTGCCACAGAAACAAAAGACCAATATGATGTATTGGTAAACGTTAACGGTGGTGGCTTCTCAGGTCAAGCTGGCGCTACACGTCATGGTATCGCACGCGCTTTACTTGAAGTAGATCCAGACTTCCGCGGTGTCTTGAAACGTGCAGGTCTCTTGACTCGTGATGCACGTATGAAAGAACGTAAGAAGCCAGGTCTTAAGAAGGCTCGTAAAGCTTCACAATTCTCAAAACGTTAATATCGCGTTATATCAACGTTTCAAACGCATTTCTCACTTTGGTGGGGGATGCGTTTTTTTGTATTGACCTAGACTTTGACCTAGATTTTTTTAAAAGTCCATAAATTTAGAAAACTTGTCTGCCGTTTTTTCTCGAGTTTCATTTGTGACGTGAGTGTAAATATCCATCGTAGTTTTTATGTTTTTGTGACCTAGACGAGCTTGCGCTTCTTTGATCGAAACGCCTGCTTCAAACAATAAACTAGCGTGTGTATGCCTAAAACCATGAATTGTGATATGTGGTAGGTCATTATTTTTTAAGAAGGTCTTTAAAAAGTTATTGGGATAATCAAGATATAGTAAGTGGTTATCCATCGTGGTAAAAATAAGTTGTTGATCGTCATCGGCGACTTTTTCCAATATACTGCGTTGCTCTTTTTTCCAGTTCTTAAGAACGTCAACGGTATTATCATCGAGGGCGATCGTTCGATTACTGTTGGTTGTTTTGGGCGTGCTTATATGTTCTTGGCCATTGGAAGCTTTAGCTAGTGTCTTTGATACTGTTAGGGTACGCTTGTTTAAATCTACGTCAGACCACACGAGAGCAAGTAACTCACCTTTTCTAAGCCCAGTGAAAGCCAGCACCCGAAACATTGTGTAGGCTAGTTGATTTTTGCTTTCAGCAAGCTTTGAAAGAAATGTTAGAAGTTGTTTCTTAGTATAGAACGGTGCTACATATGCAGTAAAACTATCTTGTCTTGATTTCTTATTAGGTGTCAAGACTGCATCCATTGGATCATAATCGATTTGTTTAGTTTGTTTAGCGTATTTAAAAATACGTCTGAGCACGCCAACAAGATTGTGATATTTTTTATATGTCTTGAACCAGTTATTGACTTGTTTTTGGCAATACGCAGTGGTGATTTTATCAATGCGTAAATTTTTGAATACAGGTAAGATGTGTTTGTTTATCATGTTTAGCTGTGTGTAAGCAGTACTAGGTTTTACAGTGTTTTTATATTGATCAAACCACTCGATAAATACCTCTTCAAATATAGCGTTCTTTCTTGCTTGAGGCAGTCCTTCTTGTGCGATCTTCATTTCTAGAAGTGCTGCGGCTTGTCGTGCTTCTTTTTTAGTTTTGAAGCCACGTCGGGTTGTATTTTTTTCTTTTCCAGTCATTGGATCGATACCTGTGTAAGCTTTAAAGTAATACCACTTTGAACCGTCCTTTTTTCGATATTCTTTTATTACAGCCATGTTTACCTCCTATATTTAAACGAATGTATGTTCTTTTTAGTGTTTTATAATCCCCGCCATCTAGACGGGGCTGATATGATTGCTATTTATCTTGTTTCTTAGGATCTTCAGTGATATTTTCTGTTACTTGAACATTAATATTTTGAGCTGTTGTATTGTTGGCAGGCTTTTGTAACATAATAAACACTGCTGCGACAATTAAAACTAATGCTGCCGGTAAGAAGGCAATCGTAGCTGTAAGAACAAATAGCACATTACCAATAATACCTAAAACAGAACCTACAAGGGAAATACAGTGCTTCTTTGACTGAACCAAAGCCCAGATGTTCAAAGATATACCGATCCATGCTATAGCATAGAAGAACGTAGCGATACGGTAAGGAGCAGTACCATCAGATGTTGAGAAGGCTGTGATAAAGATGACTGGCCAAGATATCAAAAACAGGACGCAATTAACAATATCAAGAACACCCGTCCAGGTGTTCAACGCTAAACGATTTTTTTTCATGATATAAAAATCAACTCCTTTTTATACGTTTAAGTGAATGTATGGTCTTTTTTTGTATCTTATAAAACCCGTCACTTGGACGGGTCGGAATTATTGCTATTTATCTTGTTTCTTAGGATCTTTGGTGATATTTTTTGTTACTTGAACACTAGTATCTTGAGCTGTTGTATTGTTGACAGGCTTTTGTAACATAATAAACACTGCTGCGACAATTAAAATTACTGGTGTAGGGAAAAACAGTGTAAAATTAAATAGAGCATTACCGATAATACCCAAAATAGAACCCACAAGAGAAATACCGTGCTTTTCTGACTGAATCAAAGCCCAGATGTTCAAAGATATACCGATCCATGCCATAGCATAGAAGAATATACGGATAGCAATAACCTTACCATACTCACCAGTTGACGCATCCGAGAAGACTGTGACCCAAATGACGTTCTGAGATACAGCAAATAGGATGCAATTAACAATATCAAAAATACCCGTCCAAGTGTTCAACGCTAAACGGTTTTTTTTCATAATAGAAAAAGCAACTCCTTTTTATTTCAGCTTTTAACGTCATCAGTATTTGGACAAACAAAAAAGCGCAATCAGTAAATAAACTAACCACGCTGGGGAACTTGATCCCGCGTAGAAATAATATGTAGTGGAGCGTGACACCCAGTAAATTCATTATTACACGGTATTAGTTAATGGTCAACGATTAGTAATATAAACTTAGGTAGCAACCAATAAAGAAGGATCATTTTGAATCTTTTCAAATCCTATTACTTCAGCTAAGTTATCATCTAATCCGACTAAAGCATTCATTTTCATTTGATCACGGATCGCAGTATTAGAGTCATTAAGTAAAAGTACATACTTCGAATCTCTGGTGTTAGATGTTTCTCTGACATCAAATTTAAAAACTTTTGCTTGATTAACATCATTAGGTCGAGCAGCTGTTTTTATAAGGCGATCCTTGCCGGCTGGTAAGGGGATTGAAAAGTCGAAATGAGAGGATATACCATTTTTTTCCGACTATTTCAACATTAGGGGAAAATAAAATTTTGTTATCAATAAGAAAACTTGATAGTATATCATTGAATGTAGCATTAACATTTTCTTTGATCAAATACAATAGATCATTAATGCGCATGATAGCTTGTAATAATCTATTTTTGGCTGTTGGAAAACGTCGTACATCAGTTGTGATACTGAGAGTCTCTGTATTACAGTTGTACTCTATACCAAAATCATTTAAGGTATTTTCGAATAACCGATATATAGTCTTGACTGCTTAGTGATTTTTAGACCGTTATCTTCAAGATTAAAGAGTGTCTCACCAAAATCGGTTACTTCAATTTGACTTTCTGAGACAAATTTTGCGAATAATTCTATATTATCGTAATTATTATCTACAAAAGGGGTACTGATAGAAATGTACCCGTCTTCAATGTCTGTAAATATTAGTTCTTTTTTAAGCCAATCAATGTAGCTACTTTTAAGACTTTCAGCTTGTGACATCACGATCAGTTCTTTTTTTTATATCAAAGATAGATGGTTCTCTTTCAAAAAAAGAACTTCAGGCTGAAACAGGTCTTTCAAGACATTATGCAACAAAGTCTTTAGAAAAATTAATTACCGCAGATTATGTTTTAGAGGAAGGGGCAGGAAGAAGCACACGATATCGACTAAATAGAACTTTGGAACAAAAAGTTGCTACGATCAAACAAAGAGCAGCAGATTTAAGAATCACGAAAGAGATAAATTAATCTGCAGAAAAAATGGCTAATCTGCAGAAATGTTGTTGTCTATATAATTATGATCAACCAAAAGAACCAGCACATTGTGGTAGCCACAATGTGCTGGTCAATTTGATTGGGCAAAGAATTTAGCTTGGCAATAAGTCCGTGAATAATCAAAGATCTGTCCATCGTTTAGATAATAGATGTCTTCGAGTTTTAAGGCAGGGCTATTAGGGGGCAAGTCTAGTAATTTAGCTTGAGTTTCATCCAGCAACACACTATCAAAGTATTTATCAGAAAAGCCGATCTTTAGTCCTTGTTGGCGAAGGTAACTAAAGATCGAAGTACTAGCGACGCTTTTTGAAAGCTCACCTACTAGTGCTACAACATAAAAAGATTCCTCCAGACAAAACGGAGCGCCATCCAATATTTGCAGACGCAAGATCCTATAGACCAAGTCTTTAGAAGTCACTTTGAGATTTTGTGCGACGTCAGGTGGTGCTAAGATCTTCTCAAATGCTAAGACTTGATGTTTGATATGTTCATGGAAATTACCAAAAAAACCAGCCGTATTTTGGAACAGTGGAGTATACGCTTCACGTTGGCGCCGTCTAACAAAGATCCCACTGCCTTGAACTTGATAAACGACATGAGAATTTTCAAGATTTTTGAGCGCTTGCATCATCGTATTTTTACTCGTCCCATAAAGCTCCATCAAAGTTGTTAGATTGGGAAGCTTTGCGCCATGCGGCAGGTCGTGTTCTTCGATATAATCTTTTAGTTTAGCAGCGATCGCTTGATGTTTTAACATAGTCTCACCTACTTTGCTTTTAGTATAGCACAATGAAAACGCTTGACAAAATGTTTGGGAACAATTTAATATATAAGTGTACCCAAACAATTATACATAACCTAAGAAAGGGGCTTATGCAAATGATCCACCAAACATTGAAACCGTTTCCTAAAGATTTCTTATGGGGAGCTTCAACTTCGGCCTACCAAGTTGAGGGTGCCAGTTTAGAAGATGGCAAAGGACCATCTTTTCAAGATACTAAAAAATTACCACCAGGGACCGCTGATCTAACGGTCTCAGTCGATCATTATCATCGTTATAAAGAAGATATTGCCTTGATGGCTGAGATGGGTTTTAAAGCATATCGTTTCTCGATCTCATGGTCACGGGTCTTACCAGACGGGATCGGAAAAGTTAATCCTAAGGGAATCGAATTTTATAATAATTTGATCGATGAATGTTTGAAATATGGTATCGAACCGATCATCACGATGTTTCATTTCGACATGCCGGCAGCTTTGGAAGAAAAAGGCTCTTGGAGCAATGCTAGCTCTTCTGAATGGTTTAAGGAATTTGCCCGAGTTCTCTTTGAAAATTACGGTGATCGGGTCAAATATTGGTTGACGATCAATGAGCAAAATATGATGACTCTAGTGGGACCACTGATCGGTACCTTGCGTGTGCCAGAAGCAACAACGAACTTGACTAAAGAGATCTATCAACAAAATCACCATCAATTGGTCGCTCAAGCAAAAGCGATGCAATTATGTCATGAGATGTTGCCAAAAGCAAAGATCGGTCCGGCGCCAAATATCGCGTTGGCTTACCCTAACAGTAATCGCCCAGAAGATATCATCGCTGAACAAAATGCCAATGCGATCCGTAACTGGTTGTATTTAGATATGGCTGTTTATGGGCGCTACAATAACTTGGTTTGGGCGTATTTAGAAGCTAAAGATGCGACCCCAACTTTTGCACCTGGGGATGCTGAAGTTTTAAAAGCAGCCAAACCTGATTTTATCGCCTTCAATTACTATACGTCGTTTACCGTCGAAGCAAGTGATGGTAGTGAACAGATCGCTGATAAATTTGCTGATCAACAATCCGCAATGTCTGAACCAGGATATTACCGCAGTGTACAAAATCAAAATTTGAAAAAGACCGAGTTTGGTTGGGAGATCGATCCAGTTGGCTTTAGAGCGACCATGCGTGCTTTATATGATCGCTACCAACTTCCATTATTGGTCACGGAAAATGGGATCGGGGCTTATGACGAATTAACTGCCGATGGAAAAGTCCATGACCCATATCGGATCGTTTACTTGCGCGAACACATTGCTCAGATCAAAGAAGCGATCTCAGATGGAGTTGAGATGTTAGGCTATAATCCATGGTCGGCGATCGACTTGATCTCAACGCATGAAGGGATCAAGAAACGCTATGGTTTCATCTATGTCGATCGAGACGAATTTGATCTCAAAACTTTAAAGCGTTACCGTAAAGATTCCTTTTATTGGTATAAAAAAGTGATCGCAACTAATGGTGAGGATCTAAGTGACTAGCACTAGATAAGAGTATGAGTTACAGGGGCTATAGATTTATGCCACAGTCATGGTCTATATTAAAGAAAAAGCAAGCAGGTGAAAGTATGTATTTTAAGCAGAGTTTTTCTACGCCACTAGGGGAATTACTGTTAGTTGGGACCAAAACTGAACTTGTGGGAGCTTGGTTTACTGATCAAAAATATTTTGCGCCTGAGCTTTCACTCGAAAAAATCGCAACTATCGAGACACCAGCATTAAAACAAGCTAGCACATGGCTAACAGAGTATTTTAATGGTCAGCTCCCGACTACAGAGCTTACCTTAGCCCCCAAAGTTACGCCGTTTAGGCAACGGGTATTAAACCAACTACGAGCGATCCCTTATGGAACTACGGTGACCTACCAAGAGCTAGCAAACAAATTAGCTTCACACCCAAGAGCTGTTGGTGGGGCTGTAGCACATAATCCCTTAAGTATTTTTATCCCGTGTCACCGCGTCTTGGCAAGTGATGGCAGTTTGCATGGCTATGCTGGTGGCCTTGAGCGCAAACAGGCGCTACTAGAACTTGAGCAGATCTTATAAAAAATAGCTAGGCAATATAAAATAGCTTACTTTGCAATAAGGTGAGCTATTTTATAGTTATTTTCTTTTTTCAAAAAGATAGTGTGCAAGATAACAGCAAATGACAAAGGGAATAGTCCAGTATAAAGCGATCCTTTGGGTTGGATCAAACCATATCAAAAGACAAGAGGCTCCGCTTAAGCTAAGGGCAAACCACGGAACAAAGGGAAAAGTGGTGTTTTATATTTTAATTCCGAGAGTTGATGACCACTGGCTAAAAAAGCCTTTCGAAATTTGAGCTGTGATAAAGCGATCGTCATCCAGACGATAACGACGGCTAAACCAGAGAGCGAGACTAAGACCAGATAAACAGTATCTGTAGCTACAACGCTTGAGATCAAAGCTAAGATCGCACCTAACATGCTAGTGCAAAGGGCGATCATCGGAACACCATTTTTAGAGGTCTTAGTAAAAGTGGCGGGGAGCGTTTGCTCATTTCCTAATGACCAAAGCATTCTAGTCGAAGCATATAGACCTGAATTAGCAGCTGAGATGATCGCCATCAAGACAACAAAGTTCATCAGATCAGAGACAAAAGGCAGGTGTAGTTGTTTTAAGACATAGACAAACGACCTGCCACTTCGTAGGGGATCAAAGCTGACATGACGACGATACTATCAATAAAGAAGATAACTAGACGCCAAAGGGTAGTGTGGATGGCTTGTGGGACCGTTTTTTGTGTGTCTTTAGCCTCGCCTGCAGTGATCCCGATAAGTTCAGTACCAGAAAAAGCAAAATTGACCGTTAGCATCGTGGTGAATACGCCCCAAAACCATTAGGAAACCAACCATTTTTAGTCAGATTGCTTAGACCGGGTGCCTGTTTAAAGTCAGCATAAGGTAATATTCCAATGATCACAGCGCTACCCAATATGATAAATAAGATGAGCGCTAGAACTTTGACCAACGAGAAGAAAAACTCAGTCTCGGCAAATATTTTGACGGAAAAAAAAGTTAGTTAAAAAAATCAAAATCATAAAAAGTAAGCCCCCTGACCAGATCGGGATATTAGGAAACCAGTTTTGCATGATAAGACCAGCAGCTGTAAATTCAGAGCCCAAAACGATCGTTCAAGTCAACCAGTATAAGATCGCGACTAAAAAGCCCGTTGCAGGCTCTAAGTAGCGTTTGGCATAGACATGAAAAGCATCGCAACACTTAATTTCTTCAAGCAAAGCATAACTGAAAAGACTAAAAGTACTCCGATCAGATAAGCAATGATCGTCCCGATCGGACCTGCTTCATGGATGGTGTAACCTGAGCTCAAAAAAAGACCAGCCCCAATAACACCGCCTAGTGAGATCATTTGGATATGTCGTGCTTGCATTTTACGGTTCAAGTGTGTTTTATATTCCATAAAGATCGACCTGCTAAATAATAGGCTTACATTTGAAGATAAAAGTGATAAAATATTGAGTGCAATTATAACAGAATTTAATTTTAGAAGGGGGCTTTTTAATGACAGAAAAAATTTTTAATAACTTACATGTTTTAGATGGGGCGATGTCGACCGAGTTAGAAAAACGGGGAGTCGCTACTAATAATAAACTTTGGACGGCTAAAGCTTTGATCGATGATATCGAAGCGATCTATGAAGTTCACAGTGCCTATTTAAAGGCTGGTGCTCAAATGATCTTGACTAATACTTATCAAGCTAATGTCTATGCTTTTGAACGCTTGGGTTATTCACGTAGACAAGCAGAGACCTTGATAGCGATCGGCATTTTAGTAGCTAAAAAAGCTCGCGATGATTACGAGCTTGAAACGGGGAAACATGCGGTGGTTGCTGCTACGATCGGACCGTACGGAGCCTATTTGGCTGATGGAAGCGAATATAAGGGTGACTATTTGCTAAATACAGCGCAGTATCTGGATTTTCATGTTTCGCGTTTACAAACGATCTTAAAACAAGATCCCGATTGTCTTGCATTAGAAACGCAGCCCAAACTTTCTGAACCGTTAGCTATTTTGGAGTGGTTGAAACAAAAGCAAAGTACATTGCCAGTCTATGTTTCCTTTACTTTACAAGATGAAAAGACCTTAAGTGATGGGACAAAGTTGCAAGAAGCAGTCAAAAAAGTTGCTAGTTACCCACAAGTTTTTGCAGTCGGAGTCAATTGTGTCGCTCCTGACTTAGTCGAAAAGGCGATCAAGACGATCAGACAGGTGACAACTAAAAAGATCATTGTTTACCCTAACCTAGGATCGGTCTATGATCCAACAACTAAGACCTGGCAAAAATCAGATAACGCCTTACCTTTTACTCAGTTAGTCGCTAAGTGGCATACAGCTGGTGCCGATATTATCGGAGGATGTTGTACGACGGCAACTGAGCAGATCGAACAGATCGCAGCTTATTTCAAGGACGAGTAAAAAAATAAGTAGAAAAGATCACCTAAAAAGTGTGCCATAAGAGCTTTTTGTATCAGATATATTAATAAAGGCATCTTCAGAATTCCAATATTTGGAAATTTGAAGATGCCTTTTACTTATATCGCAGTCGCTTTTTGGCCTACTGCTTTAATTTGCCTTTAGCAGATCGCGATAAAGGATAAAAGTCAAACCAGTAGCTAAGAACCCATACAAAGCTCCGATATAACCTACATTTGCTAATGAAGTAAATTCAACTGTTTGCGCTGCTGTAAGTGAACCTAGTGAGATCCCTAGATTAGCAAAGATCGAGTTAAGTGATGATGCTAGATCAAGGGATTGCGGATATTTTTTCTCAGCAATTTCTAAAAACATGAGCTGAGTTGAAGCACCATAGCTGGCAAAGCAAACACAAAGTAAAGCGATAGTCGCTGCTCCTAGCCAAGGAAGCTTAATGGCAGAGCCTAAAAGTAACAGCAACAGTGTCATCGTGATATAGACGTAACGCAATGGCTTTAATCCACCATTATCGGCTAAATAGCCCCCAAACTTATTTCCAATGATAAAGAAGATCCCCATGCCAAACAATAACCAGTTGAGCCAAGTATTATTGAAGTGCATCTCATTAGTGAAAAGCGGGCGGATATAGGTATAGATCGTATAGTCAGCAGCACATACAGCTACGACAAAGGTGACACCTAGGAGTACTTGCTTTTCTTTGAGGAGCGCAAATTGATGTTTGAGTGTTCCTTTGAACTGTGGTGTATCTTTAGGAATTAGCCCAAACAATAGACATAAGACGATAAATGTGATCGCGCTGATCAGCCAAAAACTATCGTGCCAAGAAAAGGTCGTACTGATCAAAGTTCCAAGGGGGATCCCGATGATCGAGGCTAAGCTAAAGCCAGCAAAGACCCAAGAAACTAGGCTGGCACGTTTATGGCGGGGAGCAATGTAGTTTGCCATGACCAAAACGATCGAAATGATCGCTCCAGCTACACTAGCTGTCAAGATCCGCGATAATAAAAGCGAAGTAAAATTAGTGGCTAAAGCAGTCCAAGTATTACCGATAAAGAAGATCAAGATCAGTGCTAGTAAAACACGATGTCGTAAAAAACGATTGCCAAATGATGTTACAAGCGGGGTGCTCAACGCATAGACAAGTGCAAAAATGGTAACTAATAGCCCAAGTTGAGACAGTCCCGTACCAAATTCACTCGAAATGTCTGGCAAGACCCCGACGATGATATACTCATTACATCCGAGCATAAAAGCGATAAAAACAAATAAACATGCCTGTAAGCGATATTTCATGATAATTGTGGTCCTTTCGATTAAAATTACATTTATCATTTTAAACCACTAAGGCAACTTTTGGATATTAATTTTTACCACCCTAGTTCTGAGGCATTTTTAGGAAGGCGTAATTTTTGCGCTGCTTCTTCGCTAAAGACTTGGTCTAAGATCGTAAAGGCGCGGTCTAATTGTGCTGTGGTGATCACAAGCGGGGGTTGGAAGCGTAAGATATTGCCCCGTAAACTGATCATGATCACACCCAGTTCAAAGGCACGGTGGATGATCTTGGTCGCAATTTCAGTGGACGGCTTTTTAGTCTTAGGATCAACGATATCGATCCCACCATTGAGACCATACATTCTGACATCACCGATAAAATCATATTTTGCTTGAGCTTGTTGGAAAAAGGTCAGCGCTGATCGCCCTAGTTTTCTTGAGCGGTGTAAAAGGTCTTCTTTTTCGATGACTTCAATAGTGGCTAGAGCAGCTGCAGCAGTGAGTGGATTTCCTGCGGTAGTAAAGACATGTGCTGGGGCTTTTAATGCTTCCATGATCTCAGCTCGGCCGATCACGGCACTTAGTGGAAGACCAGATGCTAGTGATTTACCGACACTCATAAGATCGGGTTCAAGCCCAAATTGTTGGATCGACCACCATTTGCCAGTTCGTCCCATTCCCTGATTGACTTCATCGACGGCAAATAAGATCTTGTGTTCATGGGCAAATTCATAGACTTTTTGGAGATATTTTGTGGGGGCTTTGATGATCCCACCATCACCTTGGATCGGTTCGATCAAGATGCAAGCTACTTCATCGGGAGGAAGATAGGTCTCAAAGGGGAGCTTAAAGGCTTCAAACATCCGGTTTACAAATTGCTCTGTTGTTTCATGCGGAGCTTTTTGCCAAGGATCAGGATAGGGAACTTTAATGATCCCTGGAAGCAGGGGCCCGAGTTTTCGGGTCATATTCAAGCTGACACCTGAAGCAGTAAGTGAGCCATAGGTCGAACCGTGGTAAGCACCAGTAAAAGTCACAATGTATTGCCGCCCAGTATAGGCGCGCGCAAATTTAATGATCGCATCATTGGCATCTGAGCCTGAATTTCCCCAGGCTAGCTTGACAGGCCCCGTCATCGGTGCGAGCTTGGTCAAGCGTGTACTCAATTTAGCCGCGATCGGATTAGCAAAATAGGCTGGTGTATATTGGATCAACTTTTGAGCCTGTTGGGTGATCGCTTGGACCACGGTCGGATGACAGTGTCCAGTATTGGTCGATGAGGCAGAGGCTAAGAGATCGATATATTCTTTGCCATCAGCGTCAGTCAGGAGGGCGCCGTTTCCTTGTGCGATCACGAGATCAAAGTATTTGATCCGTGATGGTGAAGCTAAACTGCGAGCTTCTTGGTGAAGTAATTCATCATTTTTTGCCATAATAGCACCTCATTTCTGTTTTTTCTTAAAAAAAGATTATATGTATTATAAACCTATTAACTCAAGATTTAAAGTATATTTTTTAAGTGATTTAGGGAAATTAAGGTTGCTAGAACTTAAAATTGAAAATAACTTGTGTGATATATAAGTGCCGTTTTGTTAAAGATTTTGTTATAATAAAGCAGAAAGGCTCGAATAGTAAAATTAAGAATTAGCCGTGATTTTTACAGAAAAAATTTAGAATATTAATCAAAAGGAGTGATCGGAGTGTCAAAGTCGGCAATTGATGTTTTTGCCCATGTCTTGCCTCCTAAATTTTATCAGCAATTATTACAGTTAGCGCCAGAATTGCCCCAAAAATATCCTTTTATCAAAATGTCAGCCTTAAGTGATCTGACTATCCGTCAAGCGCATTTTGATGGGCGAGTAAAGCAAGTTATTTCAAATGTGAATTTGAATCCTGAAGACTATATGGATCCCACTTTGGCGGCAAAGTTGTGTCAAAGTGGAAATGAAGAATTGATCGAGCTAGTTAAACGCTATCCAGCAATGTTTGTTGGGGCTGTTGCGATGGTCCCTTTGAACAATTTAGAGGCCACAGCTGAGATCTTAGAGCAGGTAAAAAAAGAGCCCAAATTATTAGGGATCCAATTATTTACCCGGGCATTAGGAAAAAGCATCGCAGATCCAGCGTTTTATCCGGTGTTTGAAAAAGCGGCTGCTTTAGCGATCCCGATCTGGCTACATCCAGTCTTTGACGAGCGTAAGCCAGATAATAATATCGTGTTTAGTTGGGAATATGAGTTGACGCAAGCAATGTTACAATTAGTCCAAAGCGATATTTTTACCAAGTATCCGCAATTAAAGATTATTGTGCACCATGCTGGGGGAATGGTCCCGTATTTTGCAGAGCGGATTGAGCATATTTTATCAGCTGAGCAGACAAAAGCTTTTAAGAAGTTTTATGTAGACACTGCATTGTTAGGGAATCATAAGGCTTTAGAATTGGCAGTGGCATACTATGGAAGTGACCATGTTTTATTTGGAACGGATGCTCCATTAGGGATCGCGCCAGTGGGACCAACAAAAGAGATCACAGCTGCTTTACAACAGGCAAATTTGACGTCTAAAGAGCGCGAGCAGATCATGTATTTAAACTTTGAAAAATTAATGGCAGGTGATGCGAAGTGACCAAATTGGAATATCCGCCTTTATTTAGATTATATGAACTTGAGATCAAACCAGAAAAAAAAGCGGAGTTTGTGGCTTTAGGCCAGAGAAATTTAAGTTTATCGATCAAAACTGAGCCACAGACCCTAGCGATGCATGCGACTCATAGCGATGAAAAGGGGCTAGAGAATCTGATTTTTGAGCTCTACCAAGACACTGCGGCACAAAAACGGCATCAAGCCTCACCGCAATTTCAAAAATACGCGACTTTTGCTAAAAATGCGATCGTCAATCGTAAAGTGGTCGATCTGATACCGGAATTATTGTTAGAAAAATTTGATTTTTTAGGTAAAGGTACTCCGGATAAGATAACGGTAAAATTGGCAAAATTACAATTAGAAAAAGCAAGTGCGGCTGCCTTTAAAGCGGCAGTCTTTAGTGAAATGCACCAAGCGATCGTACTTGAATCAGGAGTTTTAGCAATGTATGCGGCCACGGTCCAAAATAGGCCAGATGAATGGCTATTTTTAGAATTCTATCAAGATAAACAGGCTTATGCCAAACATCGTGAGACCCCACATTTTAAAGAATATATCAAGAAAACTACTGATCTAGTTGCTAAAAAAGAGCTATTAGATCTAACGGCTGATACTTTAGTCAGTCAGGGAAATTTGAACTATGAACGTGGAGGAAAGTAATGAAACCCAAAAAAGTCGAATTGACTGAATTGTTCTATGATCTCGTATTTGTTTTTGCGATCTCTAAAGCCACTAGTCTGATCCACCATGTCGAAGATGGAGCGAGTTTTTTAGGTCATTTTGGGATGTTTGCGGTAGTTATGATCGTTTTTTTGAACACTTGGCTCATCCAAACGGTTTATACTAATCGGTATGGCAAGAATTCGATCCGTGACATTGTCTTTTTTATGGTCGATATGGCGCTCTTATTGTTCATGTCAAATACCTTTGCGGGGCAATTGGGAGCCTGGTTTGGACCCTTTGTTTTAGCGACAGGGCTGTTATCGGTAACGCTGTTTTTGCAGTATTTCTTTGTATATTTGACTACTAAAGCTAGTGCTGATAAACAGATCGCCCAAAGTTTTATGTTTATCTTAGGGATCCGAAGCATAGCCTTATTATTGAGTCCGTTACTTAAGATCGAGTGGGGCGTTTTTCTAGCCTTATTTGGTATTTTGGCAAGTTGGCTCTTACCATTGCGGTTTACCAAAGTCATGCACGCACATCCGATCAATTTTCCGCATTTACTTGAGCGGTTAACGTTGATCACGATCATTACCTTTGGTGAGACCTTGATCAATATTGCCCCTTATTTTACGCAACAAACTTTTGGCGTGGCTTCACTTTTGATCTTTGGTAGTGTCTGTATGTTATTTATGACATATATTACACAATTTGATCATTATATTGACGAAGAGCGCGAAAATGAGACTGGGGTTTTACTGATCTACTTGCATTACTTGGTCTTATTTGGGCTAAGTTTGGTCACAGTATCCTTGAGTTTTATCGGTGAAGCTCATTTTGACAAACAGGTGGCTGTTAATTGCTTATATATAGGTTTAGCGTTATTTTATGCGGGAATTTTGCTGGCAGCTCGCTATAATCGCAAAAATTTGCAGTTGACTTTTGGCGTGGTCACACTATTTACCCTAGTGACACTTGGTGGCTTTTGCTTGAGCAGTCTAAATCCTGATCTATTGCTGATCGCCTTGATCGCATTTGGGGTCACAGCACTCAATTCAACTAACTATATCAGATATCTGATCAAAAGAAGCTAGAAAAGAGAGGCGTTATTTGCGTCTCTCTTTTGTTTTGGGCTCAAATACGCTAAAATTTAGGTGTATTTCAGTAAAGTGAGTGTGAAAAATGGAAATTGATTTAAGGCTGATGCAAGCAAGTGATTATGATGAGATCTTGAAAATGGTGATCACAACTTGGGACTATCGCTCTTGGGTCCCTAAAGACCTAGTTTGGCCGATGGCAGAATATTTTTTGAGTGATCTTTTGCAAAAATCAGATCATATCGTTGTGGTAACAGTCGATGGGAAAACTGTAGGGATCTGTGCCGGCGATGTTTTAGACTATACGAAGATCCAGCGTTTTTGTTTGCGAAAAAAGACAGCGGCTTTAGGGGCGATCTTAAAGCAGACCGAACCTGATTCGATCTTTGAAAAATATATTCAAACGATGGCATTAGATCAAGAACTACTCCTTCAAAGTAACCGTGAATTTGAGGGGGGTCTTAATTTGTTATTGGTCAATGGAAAATATCGTGGCCTAGGTTTAGGGAAAAAGTTATATAACAATTTTTGTGAGTATTTACAAAAAAATGGTGTCAGATCATTTTATTTATATACCGATGATTCCTCAGATTATGCATTCTATGAACATAATGGATTGGAAAAATTAGTTGAGAAGCGTTTTTACTGGGATGAAGGCAACGAAGAGACGGTTGAGACCTACTATCTCTATGGTAGAAATTTTAGCTGAGTAGAATCTTTACAAATTTAGCTTTTATCGTTAAACTTAGGTGGATAATAATTCACAAAAGAGGGTGTAAAGCTTATGTCGATGCTGTTTTCAGCAGCTAAAGTAGCGTCATTAGATCTAAAGAATCGCATAGTGATGTCGCCCATGCGGACGTATAGTGTTCAAAAAGGGGATGGAGTCATAAATCCGTTGCATTTTGCTCATTATGGAGCACGTGCGGTCGAGCAAGTTGGGTTAGTTATCCTTGAGATGACCGCTGTTGAACCTAGAGGGCGCACGACTGAGCATGATTTAGGTTTGTGGAACGATGAACAGGGAAAAGAACTAAAACGTCTGGTCGATTTTTTACATAGTCTAGGTACAAAAGTTGGGATCGAACTTGGACATGCGGGGCGTAAAGCTAAAGCCGAACCAGTACCAGTCGCACCGAGTCTGGTCGAGGCCTACAGTGATGAGTACAATGAGCCAAGTGCTTTGAGTAAGCCTGAGATCAAACGCATCCAAGGCGCTTTTGTAACTGCAGCTAAGCGAGCTAAGCAAGCTGGAGTCGATCTGATCGAGCTTCAGGGAGCTGAGGGCTTTTTGATCGATGAATTCTTTTCGCCACTTCTCAATCGGCGTGATGATGAGTATGGTGGTGAGCTTGCAGGGCGTTATCGCTTCGTACAAGAGATCATCACTCAGATCAGAGACTTTTATGCAGGGTCATTATGGGTCCGCTTGGCGTTAGATGATTACGCTAAAGAAGATGAGCAAAACAAGCTGACTGAATGGCAAACTATCGGCCGGTGGCTAGAACGTGATGGGATCGATTGTTTGAGTATCACGACTGGTGGCCTATTTGATAAAAAGCCAGACCATATTTATGAAGGTTGGCAAGTTCCTTATGCAACGGCAATGAAAAAAGCCGTCGCTTTACCGATCGCAGTTACGGGGATGTTACTTGATTCAAAGCTGTGTGAGTATATTTTAGAAACAAAACAAGCTGATCTGATCTTAGAAGCTCATGTATTTGATACAAATGCACGTTGGGTCATTGAAGCTAAAAAAGAACTATATGAAAAATAAACATAGCGGGCTAGAGATCAGCTGTAGATCTTTAGCCCGCTATGTTTATTTTTGTTTACGTTTGATCTCTAATTTACGTAAGAATGGTAAGATAACGCCCATTCCAAAGATCAAAAAGACAAAGAAGAAATTCATCATCAATTCATGGGTGAATTGTTTTGTTCCAAAATGTGCATTTTGTGGAATGAATCCCATTGTCGCACAGACAAATGTGAATAAGAAACACCAGAAACCAACGAGCAAAGCACCGGTACGGTTTTTGATGAAGATATAGTCTGAGCTAAATTTGTCCTGTTGCCATCTAACTGCGATGAACGCAACAAAGACTAAACAGGTCTTATACGGGGAGACGATCCCATTTAAGTTAAGCAACCAGTTATAAATGGAGTTGATATCAGGTAAAGTCCCACTCAAAAGTAAAAGTACTAAGGCGATCCCAGCTGTTAGAGTATAACTATGGACGGGACGCCCGTTTTTGTTGGTCTTTGTGAGCCAAGTTGGCATATATTTTTGATTGACATCGCCAGCAAAGACGCGACTGGCAGCATCGATCAAGACAGCGAGTTGAGCCAACATGAAAAATGATTGGACAACGGCAAAGACATACATCAAACTATTGCCCCAGCCAAGTTGTTGACTTAAAAGTTTAAAAGCGTAATAAGGTCCGTTCATCTTGAAGTCGTTAGGAATGTTATTGGCATCAAAGAAAACGGCCAAAGCTAGCGTCCCAAAGATCGTTAATGCTCCAGTCATCAAGGCAAGCAGCCACATGGAACGTGGAAAATCACGTTTAGGATCTTTCATACGACTGATGTAAGGTGCTGCAAGTTCAGCCCCTGACATAGCAAAGATCAATAAACCAGTCGTTGAAAAATAATGTAGACTGAAATTAGGTTTGAAGGCTGACCAATCAAAGGGTTGGGTTGCAATATGTGCTCCATGTGTTAAAGCATAACCTGTCATTAAAACAAAGAGCATCGACATGATAAACATTGCGCCCCCACCGATCAAGGATAGGATCTCTAAGGCGTTTTTGAAAATATTTTCCAAAAGAATGAAAGCTAAAATGATAACAAATGTCAGTAAGCCAAAAGTAAATGTGGACATGTGACTGCTCAAAGTAGCATCACCCAAGATGATCCAACTAAAGGATACGATGATCGAGTTAGAGACATCAACTAAGTATGGGATAGTTTGGACCCAATACATCCAAGAAGTAGCGTAGCCAAAGAGGTCACTGCCAGTCCCACGTCTGATCCACGAAGCAAGTCCACCTGCTTGTTGGTCGAAAGTCAAACCTAATTGGCTGACGATCAGTTCGTAGGGAATGACATAGACAAACAACATGAAGATCCAAGAGACAACTACCGATAGCCCTTGATTTTGAAAAGGATAAAAGATATTTTCAAAACTGATGATCGTAACAAAATCAAGTAAAGTCAAGACGAGCCAAGGGGTATATTTCTTTTGGTCGAGTGAGTTTTGGTTTAAAGTATTCAATTTTATCTCCTTTATTAATGCAAAATTTGAGTTTATTTTGCATTAACACCAGGATGCTTGTTTGAATGCACACGAATTCCTCCTTTATGAAAATAATTACTTTTTCCATTTTAAAGAATTCGTTATGAAATTGCTACCATAAATTTGTTTTTTCTTATGAAAAAATATAGAATTATTTTGAAAAAGTGAGTAGGTGAAAAAATGAAGAAATATCTAAAAATAGCTACCCCGGCTAAACTGCAGGCAGATATAGCTAAGAAATGGCCAACGGTAGAACTTACCCCTGAGCTTTCAGGAGCTAAATTAGCAGCGATAGTGATCGAGGCTGGTGATCTCAAACAACGTGCGCTCGCGGAATCGATCTGTCAGCGTTCTAGCTTAAAACTCCCGCTAATTGAGGTCACGGCAGAAAATATTGCCACTGATATGAGACGGATACTTGCGTTAGCTACGGCTTATGAAAAAGAAAATGTACCCGCATTTTTGTTAGATCTGATCAATTTTGCCGATGAAAGGGCAGTCAGCTTTACAACGCCAGGACACCATAATGGAAATTTTTACACACGTCATCCAGCAGGGGAAGTCTTTAAAAACTTTTTTGGCGATAATTTCTTATACGCCGACGTTAGTGATACGATCCCTGAGCTGGGCGATACCTTGACCCATGGGGGAACCCCGTTGACAGCTGAAAAGCAAGCTGCTAAAGCTTTTAACGCCGATAAAGTATATTTTTGTACAAATGGGACTACCAGCTCAAATACGATCTGTGCGACCGCAGCTTTGACCGAGGGCGATCTAGTACTCTTTGATCGTAATAACCATAAATCACTCTACAACAGTGCCCTTGTGATGACAGGTGCTAAACCGGTCTATTTAAAGACTGATCGAGATCCTTTAGGCTTGATCGGACCTTTAGTAGGAAAGGATCTAGATGAAAAAAATATCCGCCAACAGATCGCAATGGTCGATCCCCAAAAAGCTAAAGCTAAACGACCTTTTAGACTAGCGGTCTTACAGCTAGAAACATATGATGGAGTCTTTTATGATGCCCGCTATCTCATTAAAAAACTCGGGCCATTGTGTGATTATATTTTATTTGATTGTGCTTGGGGAGGCTATGAACGATTTGTCGATCTGATGCGCCAATTATCGCCATTGAGTCTAGAATATGGTCCAGATGATCCTGGGATCTTAGTGACCCAATCAGTGCATAAACAGCAAGCTGGAGTAGCCCAAACTTCTCAGATCTTGAAAAAAGATGCACATCTGAAGGGGCAAAAACGTTATATCGATCATAAGCACTTCAATAATGCCTATCTCAAATATGTTACCACGAGTTACTCTTATCCGATCTATGCGTCTTTAGCGGTCAATGCAGCAATGGCAGCTAGTCAAGCTAACCGTGCGTGGTGGGAAGAAACACTGGTCAAAGGGATCGAATTTAGAAAGAAGCTATTGCATCAAAGTAAGCTGTTTAAACCGCTTGTTCCCACCAAAATAAACGGTATTTCCTGGGAAAATATCCCGACTGAAAAGCTAGCGACTGACCTAAGCTTATGGCAACTTGATCCTAAAGATACGTGGCATGGGTTTAACAAAGTTGCTTTAGGTGAAGCGATCATCAGTCCTTTGAAATTAACGATCACCTCTCCTGGAGTCGATCTAAAGACAGGAAAATACACTGAAACTGGGATCGTGAGCTCCTTAGTCGGTGAATTTTTAATAGAAAAACGGATCATACCGGGCAAAGCTGATCTCTATTCAACGCTTTTTTTCCTGACCCCTGGTGAAGATGAGCTTAGTTTACAGACATTGCTGACAGCTCTATTAGAATTTGAGCAGCTCTATTTGACAGATGCCCCGTTAAAAAAAGCCCTCCCACGTTTTTATCGGCAAAATAAAGAGCGGTATGCTGGCTATACTTTAAAGCAGTTATGTCAGGAAATGCATGAGTATTTTAAGGAACAACAGATCTATCATCTACAACAAGCATTATTTGTCAAGCCCAAGCTTCAAGCCTATAGTTGTTTACCACGCACAGCTGATCTTGCTTTTATGCGTGGGCAAGGCAAGTTGGTCCCACTAGATAAGATCGAAGGTAAAGTCGCGCTTGAAGGCGCCTTACCGTACCCCCCTGGTGTCTTTATCGTGGCACCGGGTGAAAGATGGCAAGCCTTAGATGTTGAATACTTCAAGGTACTGCTTGGTGCCATGGAAAAATTTCCAGGTTTTGAACCAGAGATCCAAGGTATCTATCTTGAGCGAGATGAAAAGGGACATCTAAGTGCATCAGGCTATGTTTTAGATGATATTTAGATAGTAAAAAGCGCCTTTACAGTGAAGTAGCCCCCTAAGTTAGCTTCTTTTGTCCAACTTAGGGGGCTATTTCACTTTACGGGCACTTTTTTTGATAGGCAAGGCGTGGTGCTTGCTCCTCGGTCAAGATGATCCCACAATAAGTAAAACCATTTTTTTCGAGTAGATGTTGCATACGTTTATTATTTTGATGGGTGTCGATTCGAATGTTTGGTTCGAGCTGTTCACAAAAAGCTAGAGCCTTACTAAAGGTGCCTTTGATTTTACCGTTCCCAGCAATGCGATGGATCGTACCATAAGGCTGGTCATTGAGCCAAGCACCATCGATCTGCTGATATGTTGGATCTTCACCTAAGATAAAAGCAAAGACACCCCCGATGTTTCCGGCTTCTTCAATGACATAGAGGTGTTTAGCGGTAATATCAGCTTTTAAGAGATCCAAGGGCGGATGACTCTTTCCCCATTGGGTAGGATTGTTGTCTTTTGCCATTTGAGTGCGGGCAAAAGCATAGATCGCACTGATCGCGGGGAGATCAGCGGTAGTAGCTAAGCGAATAGGCAAGCGTATTCCTCCTCGTTAAAATATTTAACTTAATTTTAGCAAAGAAAAATTTTTTCGCAAGAGGGATTGCATTTACGAAAAGTAAGTGCTATTGTATTGATAACGATTTGAAAAGAGGAATTACGATGAAGACTTTAGTTATCAACAATATGGCTCATACATGTTGTCCTTCTTCGCGCCAGCTAGCGAAGAAGGTCCATTTGAGTTGAGTTTTTTAACGTAACTAGGGGGACTTCTTCAACGTAAGAGGGAGCAGACTTTTTTAAGTTTGCGCCCTTTTTTTCTACTCAGATCGCAGAAAGAAGGGAAGAATATGATATATCAGGATGTATCACAGCTGATCGGCCAAACACCGTTGATGAAACTTGCAGTCGAAACGCCAAACCATGTATCGATCTATGCCAAGTTAGAGATGTTTAATCCAGGTGGCAGTATCAAAGATCGATTAGGGGAGTATCTCATGGATGATGCCCAGAAAAAAGGCTTGTTGACAGCAGAAACGACCATCATTGAACCCACCGCGGGCAATACCGGGATCGGTCTAGCTTTAGCAGCTCAAAAACGGGGCCTAAAAACGATCTTAGTCGTGCCCGAAAAATTTAGCCAAGAAAAACAGATCTTGATGCGTGCGCTAGGTGCAAAAATAGTACATACGCCAAGTGGATCAGGGATCAAAGGTGCGATCGCTAAAGCCAAGAAATTAGCTACTCAGATCCCGGATAGCTACTTACCGCTACAATTTGAAAATCTAGCTAATCCAGCTGCTTATGCAACTAGTTTGGCTCCAGAGATCGTTACCGAATTTATGGAAAACAAGTTGAGTTTGGCTGCTTTTGTAGCAGGTGCCGGTAGTGGGGGGACGTTTGCTGGAATTGCGCAAGTGTTAAAGCAAAAATTTCCTGGGTTAACAGCAGCAGTAGTTGAACCAGAAGGCTCGATCCTAAATGGTGGCGCTTCTCACAGTCATTTGACTGAAGGGATCGGAGTTGAATTTATTCCGCCATTTTTTGCTAAAACTAAGCCAGATGTGATCTATACGATAAGTGATCGAGAGGCTTTTGAACAAGTCAAGCAACTGGCGCTGACAAATGGTTTATTCGTTGGGAGTTCGAGTGGCGCTGCTTTGGCGGCTAGTCTGAAATTAGCAAAAGAGCTCCCTCAAAACAGTAATATCGTCACGATTTTTCCCGATAGTTCAGAACGTTATTTAAGTAAACACATTTATCGATTCGAGGAGGAGATTTAAATGAAATTTGATTCAAAGTTGATCCATGGTGGTATCAGTAGTGATAAGACGACCGGTGCGGTGAGTGTACCGATCTATCAAGTCTCGACCTATAAGCAAACAGAGTTAGGGGGAACACCAGCTTATGAATACTCTCGAACCGGTAATCCAACGCGCCATGCACTGGAACAGCTGATCGCAGAGCTAGAAAATGGTACGCGTGGTCTAGCTTTTGCTTCGGGATCGGCAGCGATCCATGCTGTTTTTAATTTATTTTCTAAGGGAGATCATGTTGTCGTAGGAAATGATGTATATGGCGGAACTTTTCGGTTGTTGAATACAGTCTTAAATCGTCTTGGCTTGGAATTTACAGCCGTCGATACCCGTGATTTAAAGGCAGTCAAACAAGCTATCCAGCCAAATACTAAGGCGCTCTATTTAGAAACACCGACTAATCCTTTGTTACATGTCTCTGATCTGAGTTCATTAGCTGACTTGGCCCATGCTAACGAGTTATTGGTGATCGTGGATAATACCTTTGCGACTCCATATTTGCAACGGCCATTAGATCTAGGCGCTGATATCGTGGTCCATAGTGCTTCAAAATATCTCGGAGGCCATAGTGATCTTGTGGCAGGCTTAGCAGTCACTAAGAGTCAAGACCTCGGGGACAAATTAGCTTACTTACAAAATGCGATCGGGGCTATTTTAGGGCCACAAGATAGTTGGTTATTATCGCGGGGGATCAAGACATTAGCGGTCCGGATGCGCGCGCATAACGAAAACACTAGAGCTATCTTTGAATTTTTGCAAAAGCACAAAAAAGTTGCTAAGATCTATTATCCTGGTGATCCAAGTGCGCCAGAGTATGAACTTGCCAAAAAACAAATGCGTGATTTTGGGGGGATGATCTCATTTGAATTGGTAGCTGGAGCTGATGTAAAAGCCTTTATCGAATCCTTGCAGTTGATCACGCTAGCAGAAAGTTTAGGTTCAGTGGAAAGCTTGATCGAAGTACCTGCGATCATGACACATGGAGCGATCCCACGTGCGATCCGGCTAAAAGATGGGATCAGCGATGAATTGATCCGCCTATCAGTGGGGATCGAAGCAAAAGAAGATCTGCTCCAAGATCTAAAGCAAGCTTTAAAACGGGCCTAGGTAAATTTAAAGAATTCTTTAAAAGTTTTAAGTTAAAAGTTGTGTACAATTAGTAAGTACAGGGAGCAAAAAATAATTGCGGGGTGACGCAAAATCAGAATTTTACGTTTCATTTGGAATCTATTTTTGACCCTTTTTATCACTGCTAGCTTAAGTTTAGGCTTGTTGTGGTTTATGACTAGTCCTTACGCGCTCCCAGTTGTGCGTGAGATACAGACTTTGGTAACTAAGATCATTCCAGCTCAAGGAAAGCTACCGAATGTCAAAACTGAAAGCATATCCCAAGGTGATCCAACGGCGCAAAGTTATTCTGAAGATACCAATGCGCAGGCGTCAAATGGCGCCCGTTGGAGTAAAAACACAGCGACTGTTTATCTTGAAGCAAGTGATGAACGCTTCCGAACCGCCTATTTAAGGGCGATCGAAAATTGGAACCAAACTGGGGCTTTTAACTTTGATTTGACTGATGATAAAAAACGAGCCCAGATCATTTTAAAACAACAAAATGATGCCAATACCAGTGCAGCTGGGGTGACGCATACCATGATAAATCAATTGACGAATCGTCTGACTAGTGCAGATGTCTATCTCAATTCCTATTATTTACTGAATGCGCAGTATGGTTATTCCCAATTACGGGTAACTAATACGGCAGAACATGAATTAGGGCATGCGATCGGTTTGGCGCATGATGATGAAAATGTCTCAGTGATGCAATCGGCCGGATCATATTATTCGATCCAACCAAAAGATATCGAAGCTGTAAAAGCACTCTATCAAGAAGGCTAGAGTTATTAGGAGAGGTCTGCTATAGTTGAGAAGTAGCAATGAGGAGGATATTTATGACTTTGAAATTAGTTACAGCGACCCCAGCTGATCTACCTAAGATAAAAGAATTGTATTTGAGTGCTTTTCCAGCCGTAGAACGGATCCCTTTTAGGCTGTTAAAAAAGCGCACTAAGACCGGGATAGCCGAATTTTGTAGTCTCTATGACGATGATAACTGGGTCGGTTTTATCTACACGGTCAAAAATGCCGAACTGGTCTATGTGTTCTTTTTGGCGATCAAAGAAACTGAGCGCTCTAAAGGGTATGGCAGTGGCTTGATGGAACTGATAAAAGAACGTTATCAAGGGCAAGTGATCGGCTTAAGTGCTGAAAAGCCTGATGCAACTGCGGCTAACAACCATGAGCGTTTACGGCGTTTGAAGTTTTATGCTAAAAATGAGTTTTTACCGACTGATTTTTATACAGCTGAAAAAGGTGGCGTGGAGTTTGAGTTTTTGACCCAAAATGGGCAAAAGATCAGACCACAAGCTTATCCAGAGTTAATGGCGCAATGCCTAGGACTGTGGCAAAAATTCTTATTACCGATCAAAGTAGTTAAAGATTAGTCAAAAAAAGTGGTTCATTTGGGCCACTTTTTTCATTAGCTTGAAAAATTTGCAAAAAAGTGGATTAAATTAGATAATAAAAATTATCAAACTTAAAGGAAGAAAAAAATGAAACGATTAGTGTTGGCAGAAAAACCAAGTGTTGCTCGTGATCTAAGTAAGATCTTGGGAGCAGACCAAAAACACAAAAATTATTATGAAGGCAAAGATCATGTCGTTACTTGGGCTCTTGGGCACCTATTGACTTTGAAAATGCCGGAAGATTTAAAGAATGAATGGCAAACTTGGCAAATGGAAACTTTGCCAATGATCCCTAAGTATATCGGGACTAAGCCGTTGCCTAAAACGAAAGCACAATTAAAAGCGATCGCTAATTTAGCTAAACGAAAAGATATCTCAGAAGCGATCATCGCTACTGATGCAGGGCGTGAGGGCGAATTAGTAGCGCGCTGGATCTTGGAATATATTCGTTTCAATAAGCCAGTCAAACGTTTATGGATCTCTTCACAAACCAATAAAGCGATCAAAGAAGGATTTGCTGCACTAAAACCAGCTAAAGCTTACGATGATCTTTATTATTCGGCCTTAGCTCGGGCTAAAGCTGATTGGCTGATCGGATTGAATGTGACGCGCGCTTTAACGGTCAAGTACCAAGATAATTTATCTGCTGGTCGGGTCCAAACGCCAACTTTAGCTTTGGTCGCTAAGCAAGAAGAAAAGATCAGCAAATTTATCCCGCAAAAATATTTTACGCTCAGTCTCGAAGTTGCTGGTCAAAGAGCAACTAGGGTCCAAAAAGATCCTTATGCCCTAAAGGAGCGCCAAGCAGTAGATGAACTCGTTAAAAAGCTGAGTTCCCAAAATGGTAAAGTCGAGCAGATCACGGCTAAAGATAAGACGATCCCGGCCCCTTTACCATATGATCTAACAGAATTACAGCGCGTTGCTAACGAAAAGTATGGTTATTCAGCTAAAAAGACCTTGTCATTAGTCCAAAGTTTATATGAAGTTCACAAGGTCGTATCTTATCCTCGGACTGATAGTAAATATCTGTCTAATGACTTAAAAGTGACGTTAAAAGATCGTTTACATGCGATCGCCGGCCTATTTCCAGAAGCTAAGCAGTATGCTGTTAAGGGGGCAAAAGTCGTTCAAAATAAAGCTTTTAACGATGCTAAGGTGACAGATCACCATGCTTTGATCCCAACTGAACAGTTGCCACAATATAATAAGCTTAATAGTGATGAACATCGGATCTATACTTTGATCGCCGAAAGATTTGTGGGGTTATTTGCAGCGCCTCACAAAGAACGCCAAGAAAAGATCGTGTTTGTATTTGGTAAGGAACATTTTAAATTGACCCAAACCAAAGTCATTGAAGCTGGTTGGAAAAAGAAGGAAATCCCAGAAAAGTCAGTCGCTAAGTTTAGCGAAGGCATGCAAATTTCGCCGCGTTTTACGGTCAAAGAAGCCTTAACGACTCCACCTAAACCTTTGAGTGAAGGAGAGCTTTTAGCTCAAATGGAGCGTTATAGCTTAGGGACACCAGCGACCCGCGCGGAGATCATCGAAAAATTAGTCAAATCAGAACTGATGGAACGGACTAACAATAGTTTACGGGTGACTAAAAAAGGCCAACAATTGCTGGAATTGGTCAATGAAGAGCTCGTTAGCCCACAATTGACTGAAAAGTGGGAACGACAACTTGAACAGATCGCTAAGGGAAATTATGATAGCAAAAAATTCTTACGTGAGATCGAAACTGATACGAAGCGTTTAGTTCGTGAAGTCAAGAATAGTCAACAAAAATATCAAGACTTTTCATTGACTAAGAAAAAATGTCCTAAATGTGGTGCCTTTTTGAAGGAAAAGAAGGTCCGGGATGGTAAATTGCTAGTCTGCACCAGTGAAAGTTGTGATTATAAGCGCCGCGCTGAGGCAAAAGTCTCCAATCACCGTTGTCCAGTTTGTCATAAGAAGATGTTGATCGTCAGTGGCAAAAATGGTGATTATTTCAGATGTAAATATGATGGTACGACTGAAAAATTAACTGGGGGCAAAAAGAAGAACAAGAAGATGACCAAACATGAAGAAAGACGGCTTTTAAAGAAGATCAATCAAGATGATGAACCGCAAGAAAGTGCTCTAGCGCAAGCTTTAAAAGCTGCGTTAGGTGATAATAACGTTTAAAATAAATAACGCCCATAAGTAACGTAAACTGCAAGAGTTGACGTTGCTTGTGGGCGTTAATCATTAATTTTTTGCGAGTAATAAGAATTTTAGCCAAAGGACTTGATACCAAGTTTGCTTGATATGCTCTGAGCTGGCTTCGGCTTCAGCTATTTTTTCATCCAGAAATTTTTGGAGTTTACGGTAGATCTTAGTATTCACCATCCAGTTGTGGAAGCGCGGTGAAAACTTAGAGAGGCTGAAAAAGCCTAAAATAAAGAAGGGTACTTGGGGGACAACTGGAAGTAAGATTCCGATCACTCCAAAGATAAAACTAATGATCGCAAGAAGCAACCATAAGAAGCGCTTAATGTGTTTGAACATCGAATCCACCCTTTCTTAGCTGTTTACAATGTATTCCCTTTCTTAGCTGTTTAGAAAAGCATAACATAGAATTTTTTATTTGTCTGTAAAAGTAATATAAATTTTTATTAAGACTTTGAAGGTGGTGATAAGATGCTTGAAAAAACGATAAGAAAAACGTACCAAGAAGCCTGTGAGGCAATGCGGCAAAAGGAGTATCAAAAAGCGCGCTTTTATTTTGATGAGGTCCGACAAAGTGCCCCGACATATCGTTCAGTCAATTACTTTTTAGCTAAATGTGCTTTTGTGCTCAATGAAGCAGAAGAAAATATCTATCCCTTAGTTAGGGCACATTTGGCGACTGAAACGACCAAAAATCGCAAAGCAGCTTATCAGTTAGCTTTAAAAGCAGCAGTCAAGTTCAAAAATGAGACCAAATTGGCTGACTTTTTAGAGCAAGCTAAAGCAGATGCGGTCCCAAAACTGGAGCCTTTTGCTGAAACTTTGGCTAAGTGGACTGGAAAAGTTCCAATGCATCTGCGTTTTAAATTTATTCAGTTTGCTAAAAATAAGACCCCGATCGCTAAAACTTCCCATCCCAAATATCGGGCGTATAAATTTTTTATCAACGGGATGAGTGAGCACCAAAAACAGCGCTTTGCGACTGGAAAATGGCAAGAATTGGCGGTCACCAAGCCTAAATTTTTAGAGTTCAAAGGTTACATGTCATGTTCGATCAGGGATGAACGAACGTATTATCGTAAATATTTACCTAAGTTTCCCGATCTTTTTTTACGTTCGGTCTTCAATGACCATCTAGAAGAAGACGAATTCTTCAAGTCAAAATGGGAACGCTCCCGTGTTTTTTCGCTCTTACAGATCCCAGCTTTTGACCGGCCTAAGATCGCTGAATTACTGGAGTTAAATGATCTTTTGGATGAAACAGCAAAGCGGCATTTAAAGGGGTGTGATGATCTAGTCTATTTAAAAAAAGCAGGTGAAGTATTACCTGAAAGTCAGGCAGCTGACCTGTCAGAGTTAAAATTGCTCAAGGAATTTGGCTATCTATGCAAGAAAAATTGTGGCCATACACTACATTTAGCCGATAAATGCCAATATGAACGTAACTTTAACCAGTTATTGGGCCGGATCTCACGGCGGAAGTTGCCTTTGGTCCATCCGCCTAAAACTTATCGGCCGACTAAAGAACAATTTGATTTCTTGAAGTGGCTTGCTCAAAATAAGCACGTTGTCATCAACTTACTAGGTGTCGGGGGTTCAGGAAAAACTTATACTTTGGGCCAGATCCTTGATCCTAAAAAGACTTTAGCCTTAGCCCCGACGCATAAAGCACGGCTGAATTTAGCGCAACATGGCTTCTTTAACAACGATACTTTGCAACATGTGATCTATGAGATCGAAAATGGCAATGAAGAACTGATAAATGATTATGAAGTGATCATTATTGACGAGGTATCAATGGCGCCCCTAGAATTATTAGCTAAATTGACCCAAACTTTTAGTACGAAAGTCCGCTATCTTTTGGTCGGAGATGAAAAGCAATTACCACCAGTATCACAAGATGAAGATGCGTTGAGTGTTTGTGGTGATCCTATGGCCTTGATAAAAGCTAAAGGAGCATGTTTTTATTTTAGAGCCAATCTACGCTGTAAAGATAAAGCAACTGGGGAGTTGATCGCAGCTTGTCGAGCTGGAAACAGCAGTTATTTAGCCCACAGTCAGGCATTTAAGACGGCTACCGGTAAAGAAATGGTCTTAGCTAAATATCAACACGAAGCTTTGGAAGAGTGTATGATCTTAGCTTATCGAAATAAGACGGTCGGATTGATCAATCAGCAATTTTATCGCATTTTATCAAAGGATAAGCAAAAAGTTGTGCCGTTTTATTTTCAAAATGGTCTTGGGCGGGGAGGCTTTTTTATTGGAGCTAAAGTCGTGTTCTATCATAATGATGATAGTTTTCAAAATTATGGCTATACGAATAGTGAATTTGGTGAGGTCATAGGACTTGAACTCAAAAATGATGATGAAGATAGTGCAGTAACAGTCCAAACTGAAGTCGGAAAGTATAAATTGCCCCTGTATCGAGCTAAAAAAGATCTCCTCTTAGCCTATGCCTTAACGATCCACAAAGCTCAAGGTAGTGGAGCTAAACGGGTCTACGTCTTAGAACCCAAAGATCATGGTCTAGCCTATACGGCGGTCTCACGTGCTAAACAGGAATTGTTTTTTGTTGGAGTCACACGAGATCAACTCTTAAAAGGAGTGCAAACAAAGACTCCAAAAAAGAAAAACTTGCTAGATCTTATGGATGATAAAAATAAATAGATCTAATTGCTTACGTTTAGTAAAGACTAGTGCTAAAATGTACTTGTTACTATATTTATTTTTAGAAGGGCGGCGGAAATTAGATGTTTAATAATTTCTTGTTAAAAGAAGTGCTCGAACATTCATTCAACATTCCGGTACAAGTGACGTATGCCAATGGTAAAACAGAACGGTACGGAGATGGTAAACCGCAAGTAAAAATAACCTTCCACCGAGATTTTTCGATGCGAGAGTTAATTCATAATGCTTCGTTGACTTTAGGAGAAGCATATATGGATAAAGAAATTGAGATCGAAGGCTCGATCCAAGACTTGATAACCTCAGCCTATGAATCAGCTGATAGCTTTTTGAATAATAATAAGCTCAAACACTTTTTACCCAAACAGTCTCATACTGAGCGAAAAAGTAAGTCAGATGTGCAAAGCCACTACGATATCGGTAATGATTTTTACCGTTTGTGGCTCGATAAGACACTGACCTATTCGTGTGCATATTTCAAGCGACCACAAGATACACTTGAAGAAGCTCAACGAAATAAAGTGCATCATATCATCAATAAGTTAGATCCTAAACCCGGGAAAACTTTACTTGATATTGGCTGTGGGTGGGGCACCTTGATGCTAACTGCCTGCAAAGAATATGACCTAAATGTTGTTGGGATCACGCTAAGCAAGGAACAATACGAGCTAGTCACGCAGCGGATCAAAGATGAAGGCCTTGAAGATCGGGCTAAAGTTATTTTGGAAGATTACCGTGAGCTCAAACATGAACCGTTTGACTATATCACTAGTGTAGGTATGTTTGAACACGTAGGTAAGGAAAATCTAGGTGAATATTTCCAAAAGATCTCCGATTATTTAAAACCAAATGGCGTAGCTTTGATCCACGGTATCACCCGGCAACAAGGGGGGGCGGTCAATGCGTGGATCGATAAATATATTTTCCCGGGGGGTTATATACCTGGGTTAGCTGAAAATATCGAACATATCGTTGATGCTGGAATGCAAGTAGCTGATATTGAAACTTTGCGGCGCCATTACCAAAAGACTTTGGAATTATGGGACCAAAACTTCCGCCGGGCACTACCTGAGATCAGAAAAATTGAAGATGAACGTTTTATTCGCATGTGGGATCTATATCTCCAAGCTTGTGCGGCTTCATTTGAGTCGGGCAATATCGATGTGATCCAGTACCTGATCTCGAAAGGACCAAGTGGTAGCAATTTGCCAACTACACGTGAATATATGTATCAGGCATAAAAAATAGGAGATCATATGATCTCCATTTTTTATGCTTTTTTACGATTAAAGAAGTAAATGCCACCGCCTACAAATGCAAGGGCTAAGACGATCACAGTCGCTAACGAATAGGTCTCGATCATGGCAACGATCTGCGGCCAGGCTGAACCAGCCATCCGCCCAACGATGATCAAGACGGTATTCCAGATCAAGGTACCAAGAGTCGTCAAAATGATAAAACTTGTAAATTTATAATGGGTCATGCCTGCCGGAACGGAGATCAAAGAGCGAACTACGGGTACGAATCTGCCAAAGAACAAGGCTAAGACGCCATTTTTTTGGAAGAATTTAGTTGCTTTATCTAGATCTTTAGCTTTGAAGCGTAATGTTTGACCGACTTTACCGTTTAAGATCTTTTCAAGGCGTTCGACAGATAAGAAATGTCCTACCGCATATAAGATCGCTGCTCCTAAAACAGCCCCGATCGTAGCTGCGGTGATCGCCCCCAAAACATTTAGCCCAGCAGTCAAGGTCAAGAAACCGGTAAATGTCAAAACGACCTCTGAAGGGATCGGTGGAAAAATATTTTCAAGGGCGATCAGCAGTGCGATCCCGAGGTATCCATACTGTCCGATAAGTTCGGCCAAAACTGTTGTGTCCATTAAAATTCTCCTCTTAAGTTAGTAAATATGATTCTACTGGAGACGCTTTAAAAAGACAACTGAATTAGACAAATTCACCTCAAATTTTAAAATTCCTTAAAAATAGTGCGGTTACTTTTTAAGCGTGTATCTTAGATAGTGACGAAAGCTTATGCAATACATCTTAAATAACGCGGGCCCCTCACGATGCAAGGAGCGCATCATGGAAAGCCCGCGTTATTCATTCAACGTCTCACACGCTGATAAAATTATTTTACAAACCAGAAATAAGCAATGACCAAAAGTCCTAAAATAATACGATACCATCCGAAAGCTTTGAATGTATGCTTTTTGATATATTGCATCAAGAACTTGATCGCAATGATCGAAGTGATAAAGGCTGTGACTAGGCCGACGACCAAGATCCAGATTTCTAAAGGTGTAAAGCTAAAGCCAAATTTAACTAATTTGAATAGGGCAGCACCAAACATGACAGGAATTGCCAAGAAGAAAGTGAATTCAGTCGCAACTGTCCGAGAAACGCCTAAGATCAAAGCCCCTACGATCGTGGCCCCTGAACGAGATGTCCCGGGAAATACTGCTGCGATCAATTGGAAAAAGCCGATCAAAACTACCGTATAATATGAAAGTTCAGCGATCGAGGTGATCTTAGGTTGCTTATTTTTATGTATATCTTCGATCAAAATAAAAGCAATACCAAAAACGATCAGAGCGATAGCGACACAGGTCGGGTTATAAAAGAGACGTTCAAAAGTATCATTGAAAGCTACACCGATGATCCCAGCGGGCAAACAAGCAATGAAGATCTTGAGCCACATGATCATGATGTTTTTGTCGACATAACGCCAGATACCTTGAGCCTGTGTGTGTTTATCAGCTTGATGGAACGGCCAGATCTTGTGCCAGTAGATCACGACTACGGCTAAGATCGCTCCAAGTTGGATCACCACTTCAAACATGCTGTAAAAATCTTTTGAAACATCAAGTTGGACGAATTGATCAAGTAAGATCATATGTCCAGTACTACTGATCGGCAACCATTCGGTGATCCCTTCAACGACCCCGAATAAGAAAGCCTTTAAGAGTTCAAATAACATTATAGTGAAAATTCCTTTCTCAATATTAAGAGTCCTATTCATTATAAGATAAGTTTTTTTAAGTGACAAGTAGAGTAATTTTTAGTGAGTAGCTAAGAGTTAAAACAAGGGAATATTACGCGTACGTGGTATAATTATAGTTAGCAAAGTGACAAGGTGATCAAATGACAGAACAAATCGAAATCAGTAACGCTGAGTGGGAAGTGATGCGCGTGATCTGGACATTGGGGCAAGCAACTAGTCGCCAGTTGATCAAGATCATGGAAGTAAAGCAAAACTGGAAACCAGCAACGACCAAAACGCTTTTAGGTCGGTTAGTCGCTAAAGACGTACTTGAAACTAAAAAAGAGGGACGTGGTTTTATCTATTCGCCTCTAGTTCAAGAACAAGCGACGATCGATGCGCAGTTGATGCAAAATTTTAGCAATATTTGTCAGATGCATGTCGGCAAGACTTTGGCTTATTTAGTAGAAAATCTCAATTTAACGCAGAGCGATATCGCTAAAATAACTGCCAAACTTGAAGATAAAAAAGGTAGTGCACCTGAGGAACTGGAGTGTGACTGTATTCCGGCAGAATTTCACCGTTCAGGTTGCCAACAATGTAAATAAATTTATCCTGTTTAGGAATGCCTAATTTATTCTTTCGGATATCAAAAAATGTGTTATACTAAGAACGTTAAAAAATATTTATAGTTAGGATGGTTGATATGGACAAAGAACCGATCAAAAACATCAAAAAGATCCTAGTTGGGGTCGATGATTCTGAAGATGCACAGCTTGCTTTTCGTGTAGCTATGCGTCGGGCTTTGGATCTAGATGCTACGTTATGCATCACTTCGATCCTTGAGTCAGACGAGATGAACGTCTTTCAAGCCTTAAGTGCTGATTACATTCATGGTGAACGTAAAGAATTGGAAAAGCACGTTGAAAATTACCGCAAGATCGCTCTTCAAGCTGGGATCAAGCGGGTCGAAGTCGTAATTGCTGAGGGCGATGCTGGTGAAACGATCATCAAGCGTATCATTCCTAAAGTTGAACCAGATCTATTGATCATTGGGGCTCTTTCCAAGAAGGGCGTCAAGAAATTCTTTGGATCGCAAGCAGCTTATATGGCAAAACATGCACCGATCTCTGTATTAGTGGTGCGCTAAAAAAGAGGCTACAGTAAAGATCTAAAAGCAGTCTGGGTTTTTGCTGTTGCCTTTTTTACTTGGATGTGTACTTGAATTACTACAGGCTCCATTATATTATTTAATAAGGCAAAAAGGAAAGTTACCTTTTTGATATGTTAATGATAAGGTAAGGATAAAGGATAGGTCTATGAGTAAAAGTCAAGTGAGAAAAAAAGACGCCCTTGCGCAAGCTTTATTAACTCTTTTGCATCATGAGGCAGTCGAAAAGATAACAGTCGATCAACTTTGCCGTGAAGCTGATGTACATCGGAGTACGTTTTATCGCTATTTTCAAGATAAATACGATCTATTGCATTATGTTTTTCAAAAGATCTGGTTAGAGCAAATTGATGAGAATAATGTTGTTGATTCAATGATCGAAATGATCATTCGCGATAAGGATATTTTCCGAAATATTTCGGTCAACAATAGCAGTAATTCTTTATATGCGCTCATGATCGATATGGTTGCTGAACAGATCCTAGATGCAAGTTTAAATGATCGTTTGCATAATGTTCTTTGGATAGAAGAGACGGTGCTCAATGCAACTGACCAAAAATTAGCTGCCAATATGATAGCCGGTGCCTTTTTAACCTTGTTATTCAAATGGGTCGATAGCAACTACCAGATGAGTTCGACAGAGTTGAGTGATTTTATCAAGCACTTGCATTGATTTTTTGAAGAAATAAATTTATCATAATCTTTTACTTTAATTTTAGAATAGTGTACAATGTAATTGCTATTAGTATAGTGAAAACTATACTATCTACGAGGGGTGTGTCATGCCTTCCTTTACAGCAAGCGAGCGCATGGCAGTAGATTAGCGTGTCAGATTTTATTGCTAAGCTTACGAGTTTCAGCGCTCATTGATTTAGAGGGGGGTTAACGTAATGAGTTCATTACAAAAAATGACGACTAACTTGTGTCAAGTTTTGCGTTTGCACGAGTATCGTAATAGCAACATGCCGGGGTTGGAAAAGCTTGGCGCGATCGATATTTACTATTTGGAAGCGATCTATCAGTTGAAAGATCCAACGATCGGGACGATTTCAAAACTGTTGGGACAATCGACTCCAAATACGAACTATCACATCAAAAAGTTGCTTGAGCTTGGTTTGATTCAAAAAAGGCTAGATGATTCAGATCATCGGGTAACACATCTTTCTGTGACCGATAAATATCACGAAGCATTGGAATCCAATTCCGAATTTTGGAAACTTTTACAAAACCGTTTAGAAGAAACAGTTTCGGTTCGTGATCTGGCTATTTTTCAACGTATCTTACGTCAATTAGTCGAGGTTTTGGCTGAAGAAACAACACTAAATGATTTTTAGAGAGAAAAGTTTGGAGCAAAAATAAAATAAGATGAAGTGTAGTTTTGAACTACACTTTTTTTATGTTTTACAATAAAATAGAATTAGCGCAAAAAAACCAGTAGTAGCCGACTGATATTCACTAGGAAGAGAAATGTGGGGTGGATACTTAGTGGGAAGTATTGTGTGCTACTGGTAAGCAAGATTTAGAAAGGAAAAACTATATTTTTCTAGTTATGAACTACATGATTCCACATTTTGTATAGTTATTATAAAGCGTGGCTGAAAAATTTAAATTTACTCCAAGTGCACCAAGCAGCTTAAAGGAACAGTATGATGTTGTGATCATCGGTTCAGGTGGAGCTGGACTGGTCAGTGCTCTTCAAGCACGAGAATTAGGTCTAAGACCAGTTATTTTAGAAAAGATGCCTACAGTTGGAGGCAACACCATGCGAGCATCTTCAGGGATGAATGCAGCTGAAACAAATATTCAGTTGCGCGAAGGTATCGTGGATAGCTTTGCTGAATTTTATCAAGAAACATACCAAGGTGGGGGGCGCCTAAACGACCCTGAATTATTGAACTACTTTACAACGCATAGTGGGCAAGCGATCGATTGGTTACGTTCACATGGGATCATCTTAAATGACTTGACGATCACCGGTGGAATGAAGAAAAAACGTGCTCATCGGCCTAAAAGTACTGCGCCGATCGGAGCCTTTTTAGTCAATAATCTTTTGTGGCTGCTAGATCAGATCAAAGTTCCGATCTTTACCCAAACAACAGTCACAGAACTGTTAAAAGACGATGCTGGTAAGATAAGGGGGGTAAATGTCCAAGTTGCTGGTGAGCACAAAACGATCTTTGCCCCAGCAGTTATTTTAGCAACGGGAGGTTTTGGTGCCTCCAAGCAACTACTCAAGCGCTATCGTCCCGATCTTTTAGCATACAAGACAACTAATCAAGTTGGCGCGACCGGAGATGGGATCATTTTAGCAGAGCATATTGGAGCGCAAGTGTTACAGATGGAAATGATCCAGATCCATCCGACCGTGCAACAAGATACACCACATACCTATTTGATCGGCGAAGCTGTACGTGGTGAAGGGGCGATCTTAGTTGATCAACAAGGGGTTCGATTTACTAATGAATTAGGAACTCGGAAAATTGTTTCTGAACAGATCACGGCTTTACCTGAACAAGCTGCATATTTGATATTTGATCACGGAGTCAAAGAACGAGTCAAAGCGATCGATTTTTACGCTAGCAAAGGGTTGGTCGTCAGTGCAGCTACCCCAAGTGAACTAGCTAAAAAGCTTCAGCTAGATCCAACTGTTTTAGCGGATACCTTGTTACAATGGAATACAGCGGTCGAAACCAAAAAAGATGTTAAATTTGGGCGAACGACGGGGATGCTACGTAAGCTAGAAAAAGCACCTTATTATGCGATCCATGTTGCCCCAGCGATCCATTACACGATGGGGGGCTTACACATCAATGAAAAAGCTCAAGTTTTAGATCAAGCGGGTAATATCATTGCTGGACTCTTTGCAGCCGGTGAGGTCACAGGCGGCTTACATGGTAATAATCGGATCGGTGGCAACTCGATCGCTGAAACGGTGGTCTTTGGGCGACAAGCTGGCCAACAAGCAGCGGTCTATTTGGCCTAAATTCAAATAAAAGTTTAAATTTGAGCAACAGTTTAGTTAAACTGTTGTTTTTTTACGTTTAATTTCAAAAAGAGTGTATAATAAATGATAAAAATAAATTAGTTAAAAAATAGAGATATTTTTATCATTTTATTGAAAGAGGTTCTTCAAGTGAAGATGTCTAAATTAATGCGTTCAAAGTTATTTCCCGCGTTAGTTATTGTGATCGGTGCGCTCGTCTTAGTCTTACCACAAGTGTTGGCCCATAAAATGCTTTTGGGGTCGGATTCGATCTTCCACTATAATCGCTTTTATGAAGCGGAAATGCAGTTAAAAGAGGGCAATTTCCATTACTTCATTACAATGTATGGCTTTCAGCAGTCGGGGCGGATCATCAACGCTCTTTATGGCCCAGTGGTTGCTTATTTTAATGGGGCTTTGTTGTTGGTGGGCAAAACTTGGTTCAACTACCAAATTCTCTCCGATATTGCTGTTTATCTATTAGCGAGCGGGTCGATGTATGCTCTTTTACGTAAGTGCAAACTCAGGGTGAGTTATAGTTTAGGCTTAGCGCTTTTTTACTTAACAACATATGCGATCCAGTACTGGACGCTATCACAAGCATTTTCAGGCTGGGCGGCTACTTTATTACCGCTATGTTTATTGCCATTAGTAACATTTATTGTCGAAAAGCGGATCAATGTCTTGGAATTGGCTTTGTGTACGGCTTTGATGTTTCAGATCCACTTTTTGACAAGTTTGTTTGTCGTCATGGCTTACCTACCTGCTTTTATCTATGCTTTCGTTAAAACACCTGAACGCATTAAAATGTTACAGCATATGGCCTTAGCAGTTGGGCTATTTTTCTTGTTGACAGCTAATATTTGGGCCGGTTTAGTCGAGGTCTACTTTGGAAATACTGTGTTACAACCATTTATCAATAAAAATATGTATGGGACAGCTGTTTCTTTGAATGCTTATCGTTTATCAAATTGGCTTTCACCGTTTGGGATCGTTATCTTGGGTGGGCTTCAAATCATTTTGTTGCTCCTATTTTGGAAAAAGATCTCAACTTTAAATAAGATCGTGTCGTTAGAGGCGCTGTTTTTTTTGATCTTATCGTCACGGTTATTACCTTGGAAATGGCTGAGTCAGACCTTTGAATTTGTCAATGTCTTGCAGTTTCCATTTCGTTTCTTTGTTCCCTATACGGTACTTTTACTCATGTCGATCGGGTTGTTTGCGACTGAGCTAAAGCTAGATGGTCGGGTGATGATCGGTGCGTTGATCATATTAGTTACCTGTTCTTTTGTTCAAACTATCCAAGCCCTTGAGCAGAATTTAGCGGTGTGGGATGAACCTGAAGAATTTATGTATCAAAAAAATACGATCTATTTTACCGATGATACCCAAAAGATCAAGCAGGCGTTTTTTAGCACAGATCTGGCGTTAGGTTTGCGCTATGTTCAAAAATCTACGCCGGATTATTTACCACTTTACACAAAGTTGACCGCTCAAGATGAGATCCATGGTTACCGGCATTATCGCAAACAAGTGCTCATGCAAGAACAAAAATTTACTAAAGCAGCGACTACGGATGCCTTGGTCTATCGGTGGGATGCAGCAGAAGCTAAAGAGATCATCGTACCTGCGATCGGCTATAAGAACACAAAAGTTGTGCTCAACGGAAAGGTGTTGACGGATGCTCAACTTGGACATACCCGGATCGGCGCGTTAAAATTAAGACAAAAGCGGGGACATAATCGCTTAGAGCTCTCCTATGTTCCAGCTAAAGCCACGGTCGTATGTTTAGTGTTACCCGCCTTTGTTTGGTTGGGATGTCTAGGGATCGTAATTAAACGTAAAGGATACAACAAAAAAGATGACGCGAAAATTAATTGTCTCAGTGCTCGTTAGTCTAGACGGCTATATTGCAGATGAAAAAGGAAGTGTTTTAGCTTTAGAGCGCTTTTATCGAGATCACCTACCTGCAGGGGTGGTAGATTGGCGAGTTCCCCCGGATTTTGATACCGTTTTGGTGGGGAAAAATACTTACAAGTGTTACTATCATAGTTTATTGAATATGACAAAAAAAGAAGTGATCGTTTTTTCGCATACTCCCTTAGCAGGACTGGGAGCTAATATGCGTTGCTTTTCAGGCGAGGTGAGTTCTTTGATCAAACGCTTGCAGGCCAATGAAGGCAAAAATATATGGCTTTTTGGCGGAGGCGATCTGATCGACCAAGTTGTCTGTAGTGACTTAGTCGATCAGATCAGGTTGGTCACCTTGCCTCTCAATTTGACTAAGGGGATCGCCTTGTTCAATACAACTCATCAGGCTCCCAAAGTCAATTTACAAAGTCTAGAGACAAAATACGAAATGTCCTATTCGATTTGGTCTAAATAACGGTAAAAAAGAGGTGGATGAGATGGATAGATCAACAAGCGATGCGCTTAGGCATAAAGTGATGAATCTCTATCAGATCCAGATGGCAAGTTTAGATCAAAACTCACAGTTGATCACACAACTGCTACCAGAAACGAGTACGCAAAATAGATTTATCACGCAGATCTTAGTGGAAAATAAGCATCTGTTGTCACGTTTACAACAGATAAATGCAACTAAAAAAGTTGGTGTGATGGACTTTGCTGATCCAATTTCGATCGGAAGTCGGTTATTGAAAACTGATAGTCAAGAACAGTTATTGTGTCGGAATAGCTTTTTATATCCGGAGTTGTGTAAGTATCGGCGTAACTTCTATTATAGAAATAAACTAGATCCAAAGAAGGGCTTTTATTCAGAAGCCTTGATCTATGTTGAACATGTTAAATTTTTGCGAGATGCCAAGCAAGATAAGATCTTGTCACAGGCACGTTATGCCGATGTGGCTGTGATCAGTCCCCCAAATATTCAGCAGATAACTAAATTGTCAGGAAAAAAGCCAGATCAAAAGCAACTTCAATTGAGTATGCAGACTAAGATCTTGCAAACACTTCGCGCTTTTAAACAAGCTCAAGCGACCGTTCTTATTTTAGGTGCTTTTGGATGTGGTGCTTCGGGAAATGATCCTAAGCTGGTCGCGCAAAGTTTTTGCTCGTGTTTAAAGCGGGCGGAATTTAAGGGGGTCTTTGAACAGATATATTTTGATATTTGGCAAGATCCGGCTACATTAGTGGAATTTAAACGCGCTTTTGCAGCTTAGAAGAAACTGTGACATAAGTAGTATCTATACTAATAAAAACTATCGCTAAAGAAAGATATCTTCAAAATTCTAACGTTCGGAATTTGAAGATGTCTTTCCTTATGTCACGGCCTCTTTTTAACTATTTTTCTTAATGTTTGTTATAAAAATGATTATATTTGTAAAGGAAGTTGACATTGTGGAGCGAGGGCTGTAAGATAACTATACAAATTTAATCTAGAGGAAGTGAAAATCGTATGTTTAAGTTAGTCAAAAAGCGCCTATCAAAAGGGGCAGTTTTGGCAGCGGTATTCTTTTTATTTATTCAAGTCATCTGTGATCTGAATTTACCAGCTTTGACCTCAGATATGATCAATAATGGGGTCGCTAAGGGAGATACAGCTTATATTTGGGAGATCGGTCTGCAAATGTTATTGATAGCTGCAGTTGGTTTAGTAGCAGCTGTGGGTAATGTCTATTTTGCTTCGACTCAGGCGCAAAAAACTGGGGCTAAGTTGCGTGAAGCCGTTTTTCGCAAGGTACTACAGTTTAGTGGGCGTGAGATCGATCAATTTGGGACCTCATCATTGATCACCCGGACGACCAATGATATTTTGCAGATCCAAAATGTGTTGATCATGTTGCTTAGAATGATGTTGATGGCACCTTTGATGTTGATCGGTGCTAGTTTTATGGCGTATCAAAGTGAAAAACGTTTGACAGGTGTCTTTTTAGTTTCGATCCCACTATTGTTAGTGGCGATTGCGGTCATTATGTATTTTGCTGTTCCTTTATTCAAAGGGCTGCAAAAAAAGATCGATCGGATCAACTTGACTTTTAGAGAAGGTTTGACCGGGGTGCGGGTCATCCGGGCTTTCCGACGGGATGATTTTGAACAAAAACGTTTTGCTGATGCTAATAAAGACTATACAAGCACGGGGATCAAAGTTTTTAGTATCGTCTCCTTGATGTTTCCGATCATGACTTTGATTTTAAGTGGAACGAACATGGGGATCGTTTGGTTTGGGGCTAAATTGATCGGTGACCAAGAAATGGGTGTTGGTAATTTAGTTTCATTTATGACTTATGCCAGCATGATCTTATTTAGTTTTATGATGTTGTCGATGGTCTTTGTTTTTATCCCACGTGGTCAAGCGGCGGCTGCACGGATCAATGAAGTTTTGGAGATGCCACTTTCGATCGTTGAAACAACGGGTGATCAAGTGATCGATCAAAATAAACCAAGTCACTTGGTCTTTGATAATGTCAGCTTTCGGTATGAAAATGCAGAAAATCTTGCTTTAAAAAACGTCTCATTTTCGGCCAAAGCAGGTCAGATGTTAGCGGTGATCGGGGGGACTGGTTCAGGAAAATCGACCTTGGTCAACTTGATCCCACGCTTATACGATCCAACTGCTGGACAGATCATTTTAAATGAAATTCCGATCGCACAGGTAGCTCAAAGTGATCTGCATGAGCATGTGTCATTTGTACAGCAAAAAGCTGTGCTCTTTAAAGGGACGATCCGAAGTAATTTGCAGTTTGGTAATGAAACAGCGACAGATGAAGAGCTGTGGCATGCTTTAGAATTAGCTCAAGCAAAAGAATTCGTTTCCGAACTACCAGATGGTTTAGATGCTCAAGTAGAACAGGGAGGCGATAACTTCTCTGGTGGTCAAAAGCAACGGTTAGCGATCGCCCGGGCTTTGATGAAAAAGGCCGCAGTCTATGTGTTTGATGATTCTTTTTCAGCACTGGATTTTAAGACTGATGCTAAACTACGTGAAGGCTTGAAGAACGATCCTGAGATCCAAAAGAGTGTATTAGTGATCGTTGCTCAACGTGTATCAACAGTCACTGCTGCTGATGAGATCATTGTTTTGGATGAAGGTAAAGTCGTCGGTCAAGGAACACATGAGGAGCTAGTAGAAAATAACGAGACTTACCAAGAGATCGTTGAGTCACAATTAAAGAAGGGAGATGAGCACTAGTGCACGGACATGGTACAAAAGATCCGCTGAATCGGAAAGCTAAAAATTTTTGGAAGACGACTTTTAGATTGATCAAGTATATGAGTCCATGGAAGTGGGGCTTACTTTTAGTGATCATCTTTGCGATCAGTTCGGTCATTTTCCAAACAGTTACGCCAAAGATCTTAGGTCAAGCTACAACAGAGATCTTCAATGGTGTTTTATTGGGCTATAAGCAGATGAAAGCTGGACAACATTTGACACATTTGCCGATCGATCTTGATGCGATCAAACACATACTATTGATCGTCGGGAGCTTTTATGCGGTCGCAGCTGTTTTGAGTTTTGCCCAACAGCTGATCATGGCCAATATTTCTCAAAAGATCGTTTACCGTTTACGTAAAGATCTTAAAGAAAAAATGCAACGTCTCCCGATCTCATACTATGATACCCACTCTAATGGGGATATCATGTCACGGGCGGTCAATGATATGGATAATATCGGGGGGACGCTCCAACAGAGTTTGACACAATTAGTGACTAGTTCGGTGACTTTTATCGCTGTGTTGATCATGATGCTTTCGATCAGTTGGAAATTGACCTTGATCGCTTGTATCACGATCCCACTGGGATTAGTTACTGTCGCAGTCGTTGCCCCACGTTCACAAAAACATTTTGCCGCTCAACAAAAGAGTTTGGGACAGTTGAATAACTTTGTCGAAGAAGATTATGCGGGCCATACAGTCGTTAAGACTTTTAACAAGGCTGATGATATGATCGCTGAATTTGAAGCGGAAAATGAACGCTACTACAAGGCTTCATGGAAAGCACAATTTATTTCAGGGCTGATCATGCCACTGATGAACCTTGTTAAAAATATCGGTTATGTGCTAGTTGCCGTTGTTGGGGGGATCCAGGTCTCAAATGGCACGATCACATTAGGTAACGTGCAAGCTTTCTTACAATACGTCAACCAATTCACCCAACCGATCACGCAATTAGCTAACTTAGCCAATACGATCCAAGCGACGATCGTTTCGGCTGAACGGATCTTTGAAGTTTTGGATGAACCTGAGATGCATCCCGCTACTGAAACAAAGCCAGATATCCAAACTGATGCTAAGCTTGAATTTGATCATGTTAAATTTGGTTATACCGACGATAAGATCTTGATGGATGATTTTAGCTTCAAGGCCATGCCTGGACAAAAGATCGCGATCGTTGGTCCGACTGGGGCGGGGAAAACGACTTTGATCAATTTACTTGAACGGTTTTATGATATCAATGCTGGTGCGATCCGTTTGGATGGAAAAGATACACGAAAATTTACCCGCGAAGATCTACGGGGACATTTTTCGATGGTGCTCCAAGATACGTGGCTCTTTACTGGGACGATCTATGATAACATCAAGTATGGGCGTGAGAATGCTACTAAAGAAGATGTTATTCGAGCAGCCAAGGCAGCGCACGTTGATGCCTTTGTGCGCCAGCTCCCTGATGGCTATGATACAGTCTTAAATGAAGAAGCATCCAATATTTCTCAAGGACAAAGGCAATTGATCACGATCGCCCGCGCCTTTTTGGCTGATCCTGAGATCTTGATCTTAGATGAGGCTACAAGTTCGGTCGATACCCGGACTGAAGTGTTGATCCAACAAGCAATGGAACGTCTGTTGCAAGCACGTACGAGCTTTGTAGTTGCACACCGCTTATCCACGATCAAAGATGCCGATAACATCATCGTGATGGATCACGGTTCGATCGTTGAAACTGGTGATCATCAAGCGTTGATGGCTAAAGGTGGGTTCTACGCAGATCTGTATAACAGCCAATTTGCTGATGAGATCGCAGCCCAAAGTTAAAAAGAAATAATTGATAACGTCTAGTGATGAGCATAGCCACTAGGTGTTATTTTTTGATAGCAAGGGGCTGAGTTGCAAGGCTATATTTTGTCTTTCAAAACACTAGGATCATTAAAATACACATCTGGAACGTGTTGCCAATAAACACTAAAGAGCCCAGCCACGATACAAGACATCATGGCTGGGCTCTTTGTTATTTATTCTTTAGATCAGAGATAGAGTTGATATTTGTCATGTAAGTTGGAACAGCTAAACCAGTTTTAGCACCATCCAAGTTAGTTCTGACATCAACGTATTTACCCTTAAAATGCTTGGCATAGGCATCATGGGTCACAGGAAGCCAAGCGCTTAAAGAAGCATCAGCAGCACCTGTAGCTACAGCAGTCCACATCGGTTGAGCATCCATTGAGCGAATGTTGACTTTATAGCCACGGCTTTCTAAGGCAGCCTTAGCAACATTAGCACTTGCGATCTCAGAGTCCCAGGCAACATAGGCTAAGGTCACAGTTTTACCTTTACCTTCAGGGACGTTTTTGAGCCAAGTGTTTAATTGCTCGGGATGCTTTTTGAGATAGTTTTTAGCTGCTTTTGCGGGATCGACCCCGTCATTTATTTGCAACATGACTTGGGCTAATTGATCTGAAGTCCATTTGAAGTTTTCTAAAAATTGATAAAAACCAGGTTGATCTTTTTTTAGACCCAAGCGAGCGATTGTGTGGATCCCTTCGATTTCACCATAAACTTTTTTAGGATCATCTAAAAATTTTAGGTCATACTTGGTAAACATCCAGTGTGGGACCCAACCAGTGATCACGATCGGTTGCTTGTTTTTGAGCGCTTTGTCTAAAACACTAGTCATAGCAGCTGTTGAACTTGTTTGCAACTGCCAGTTTTTTTGCGTTAGTCCATATTTTTCTAAAGCGGTCTGAGTGTTACCCATAGCCCCGGCCCCAGCATCGATCCCGGTGATCGTATAGTTTACTTGGGGACCGAGGGCTTTAGTGGCATCATATTTAGCTTGCGTCGAGCTACTACAGCCACTCAGGATAAACCCAAGTAAAAGTATAGGTAATAGTAGTTTTTTCAAATATTTCATTTTAGCCCCCCTTACTTGTTTTGGAGAGATTGGCTCAAACGATCTAAGATGATCGCTAAGATAACGATCGCTAACCCGGCAGTAAAACCAGCCCCGGCATTATTACGCCCAACAGCAAAGTATACTTTGGTCCCTAAGCCTAAAGCTCCGATCATTGAGGCGATCACGACCATTGATAGGGATAACATCAAGGATTGAGTTACCCCAGACATGATCGTATTTTTGGCTAAAGGCAATTGTAGCTTGAATAATTTTTGCCAAGCAGTTGAACCGTAAGAGTCAGCGGCCTCGATCAAATCGGCTGGAACTTGGCGAATACCTAGATCAGTCATCCGAACTGTCGGTGGCATCGCAAAGATAACTGAGGCGATGACCCCAGGGACAGTCCCGATCCCAAAGAAAGCAACTGCGGGGATCAAGTAGACAAAGGCAGGCATTGTCTGCATAAAGTCTAAGATCGGTTGGACGATCGCTTTGACTGTTTTATTTTTAGCCATCCAAATTCCAAGTGGGATCCCAAAGAAATAGACGATCACACATGAAGTTAAAACTAAAGTCAAAGTTTGTGTCATATCACGCCAGTATCCCATGTTCCAAATAAATAGTAGACCAACTAATTCAAGACTTAGTAAGCCCCATTTCTTTTGGTCACGGCGTAAGTAATAAGTTACTAGTAATAGTAATAGGATAAAGAGCCAAACAGGGAAAAGGTCAAAGAACCATTGGAAAGCATTTGCGATCATCGAAATAAAGTTTGAGATCGCATCAAAAAATCCGGTAAATTTGGCTAAGTAGTCAACTCCTGAGTTGACCCAATCTTCAAGTGGTAATTTTGGAATATTAAACATTAGGCATCAACCTCGTTTCCTGAAAGTGCAGCCAAGACAGCGCCACGAATGATGATACCGCGAAGGCGCTGGTGCTCATCTAAAACAGCAAATGGGATCGTAGTTGTTGAAATATCGGCTAAAAGATCAGTCAAGACTGTGTCAAGTGTAGTTGTTGGGACATCGGTCTGAACGACATCATAAAGGTCGGTTTTGCCCTCTTTAAGGCATTGAGAAACATCTTGTGCAGAAGCGATACCTTTGAAATGGTATTTACTATCGACGAGATAGATCGAAGAAGTGTGATTTTCGCGCATTTCGCGAAGAGCTGTGCGTGGACCAGCTTTTTGGATGTTGACCATTGCGGGGCTGATCATCACATTTTCAGCGGTCAAGATCCGACTGCGGTCAACATCTTCAATAAATTTTTCAACATAATCATCGGCAGGTGAAGTCAAGATCTCTTCTGGGGTACCGACTTGAACGAGTTTAGCGTTACGCATGATCATGATATGATTGCCTAGTTTTAAGGCTTCATTCAGATCATGACTGATAAAGACGATGGTTTTATTTAACTCGGCTTGGATCCGTAAAAGCTCATCCTGCATTTCCTTACGGTTCAAAGGATCAAGAGCCGAGAAAGCTTCGTCCATCAATAAGACTTGTGCATCACTAGCAAGTGCTCGAGCAAGGCCGACACGTTGTTGCATCCCGCCTGATAATTGGTCAGGATATTGTTTTCCATAGCCCTTAAGGCCGACTAATTCAAGGGCATGCTGTGCTTTTTTTAGTCGCTCTTCTTTAGATACATTTTTGATTTCAAGTCCATAAGCAACATTTTCAAGAACTGTATAGTGTGGGAAAAGAGCAAAGTCTTGAAAGACCATACTCATTTTATTACGTCTAAAATCAAGCAGTTCTTTTTTGGTCAATTTAGTGAGATCTTGACCATCAACAATGATCTGGCCTGAGGTAGTTGGGATCAACTGGTTTAACATCCGTAAAACAGTTGATTTACCACTCCCAGAGAGTCCCATGATCACAAAGATCTCACCTTTTTCAATTTGGAAAGAGACACGGTCGACGCCGACCGTAGCTCCTGTTTTCTTTAAAATTTCTTCTTTACTTAAACCTTGGGCAGCTAATTTTTCAGCTTTCTCAACTTGACGCCCAAATATTTTGCTGACATTTCTTACGTCGATCTCGACTGTCATATGATCTTCCTTTCTGTTTTTTAAGCATTTACGCAGAAAAGCGATATAAAAACCTTAGCATATGCGTAAAAAACATGCAAATTGTGAAAACTATTAACAACCGCTTTCTTAAGCTTAACAATGGGAGCTAGAAAAATCTGAAATTTTTCCAAAAAAATGAATAATGATTTAATTTTGGGATAAAATGAGTGGTAAAAAAAGGAATTTTACAGGAATATAAAACTCAAAAAAATTTCATAAAAAATAGCACCTGCTAAAACAGGTGCTAGCGCTGTGAATATCTAACGGTAATTAGCCGCGTAGGTGTTCAGCATCAGAATCAAGTTTTGCAAAGCCTGAGCCAGCAGCTGGCTTAGGTTGTTTAGCACGAGCTTCCATTGCTTTACGTGCCATAGCCTTGCGTTCTTCTTTACTTAGTTTCTTAGCCATAATCCTTCGCCTCTTTCCGTAAAATGCTCCACAAAGCGGTGAAATCATTTCACAACTACATTATAGTTCTATTTCAAATTAGTTCAAGCAAAAGCAACTACTTGAATAATAGGATAAATTTAGCTAAAATAAGGCAAAATTACAGATGGAGTGGATAATATGGAGATCAAGAGCAGTAATTCACTTGAAAGTTCAGTCTATAAAGATGCATTAGCCCTTAGAAAAGAAGTATTCATCATGGAGCAAGGCGTGAGTTTAGAACTTGAAGTCGTAGGTGAAAAAGGACCATTATATTTTACAGGTTATTTAGCTGAGATACCTGTCGCTACGGCACGAGTTTTTGAAGAAGCGCCAGGTGTTTGGCATATTCAGCGTGTCGCTGTAAAAAAAGCTCATCGTGGTCAAGGCTTAGCTAGGGAGTTGTTGACTAGTATCGAAGCGAGCGCACGTGAGCATGAGATAAATACTTTGACATTAGGGGCCCAGGACCAGGCGCAAACTTTCTATAAAAAATTAGGTTATCAAGTAGTCGGAGAAGGCTTTATGGATGCGGGGATCGCACATCATCGGATGGATAAGGAACTGTTATCTTAACAAACTCTTAACTTGAATTGCTCCTTGATATAAGGTAAAATTACAGTATGCGATGAGTCGAGATAGACCAGGCAACATTTTGTTGTTTCGTTGCGGCGACTAGTGGTCAGTGTCGATAGCAGGGCACATTTAGCTACCGGATGTAGCGTGCTTGAATGGTCTACATTGTGGAGTGTGGCTGTTCTATTCAGTGATGAATACTGCGCTAGCCGAGAGTGATTGGTTTCACCCTTGGCTTTTTTTGTAAAGAGATCTAAGGAGGAAATTTTATGGCTTTGATCGTTTTAGTCGTGATCGTCTTATTGTTAGCTGTTGTCTATATCACACTTTATAACGGCTTGCAAAAGGCAAAAGTTTATACAGAAGAATCTTGGAGTCAGATCGATGTTCAATTGAAACGGCGTAATGACTTGATCCCTAATTTGGTCGAGACAACAAAGGGATATGCTAAGCATGAAAAAGAAACTTTAGCTGAAGTTGTTAAGTTGCGGAATCAATTAGTTGCGCTCCCAGATGGTGATCACCAAGCTAAGATGGAAGTATCTAATCAATTATCAGATACTTTACGTTCTATTTTTGCATTATCTGAGAGCTATCCAGATCTAAAAGCAAATCAAGAATTTACTAAATTGATGGAAGAATTGACAAATACTGAAAATAAGATCGCTTATTCACGCCAATTGTTCAACTCTTCGGCAGCTGCGTTCAACCAAAAGTTATTGACTTTCCCATCTAATTTGATCGCTAAGATCCATCATTTTACGAAAGTCGACTATCTTTCTGTTCCAGAAGAACAAAAGGAAGCGCCAAAAGTTTCATTTGATTAGAGGGATGTACAATGTTATATCAACAGATCGCCTCAAATAAACGAAAAAACGTTTTGGTAGTACTCGGTTTCTTATTATTGGTAGGTATGATCGGAGCAGCGATCGGTTATACTTTTGCTGGGAGTGCAACGATGGGTGTGGTCTTTGCGATCGTCTTGGGCTTTGTCTACATGTTTGTCATGTTAGGTCAGTCAACTGATGTGGTCATGAATATGAATAATGCACATGAAATCACTGATCCAAGTCAAGCGCCAGAATTGTGGCATATTGTAGAAGACATGGCATTAGTTGGTAAGGTCCCAATGCCACGGGTCTTTATCATCGATGATCCAAGTCCAAATGCTTTTGCCACAGGTAGTGATCCAAAACATGCTGCCGTAGCGGCTACGACAGGGTTGTTGGCACGATTGAATCGAGAAGAGATCGAGGGTGTGATGGCACATGAAGTCTCACATATTCGTAACTATGATATCAAATTGCAAACAACAGCCTTGGCCTTAGCTGCAGTTGTTTCAATATTGGCTAATTTTGGCTCACATTCACTTTTTTGGGGTGGAGCTAGACGCCGCGATGATCGTGAAGGCGGTAATGGGATCTTTGAGATCATTATGTTGGTCTTGGCCTTATTAGCCATCGTTTTGGGCCCATTAGCAGCTTCAATGGCTCAAATGGCGCTTTCGCGTAATCGAGAGTATTTGGCTGATGCTTCGGCGGTTGAATTGACCCGAAATCCATTGGGCTTGATCAATGCCTTAGCTAAGATCTCAAATAGTGAACCGATGCAAGCAGCTGATGCAAGTAGCGCTTCGATGTATATTGCCGATCCATTCAAGGGTAAAACCTGGGCACATTTATTTGATACCCATCCCCCGATCGAAGAACGGATCGCACGTTTGCAAAAAATGTAATAGTGGAGGGTACTGTGTAAGCAGTGCCTTTTTTGTAGCTCATTATTGTTTGTGATACAATGGATAGGAACTGACAAAAAAGTTATGTTGATCATTATTAGGTCGACAGAAAGGAAGAACATCCGCATGAAGATGCAATTATCCGAAATTGCTCGTGCTTTAGAGATAGAAGCAAAGGAAACTTGGGAAGATATCACCATTACTAGCGTTAGTTTTGATAGCCGCCAGCTAGAACCGGGGGCTTTATTTGTGCCACTTATCGGCGAACAAGACGGGCACCGCTATGTACAAGCAGCGTTAGATAATGGAGCCAGTGCAGTCTTATGGCAAGCTGATCATCCTGAGACACCAACTGCTATCCCAGCTTTGGTGGTCGAGGATACGTTGGTCGCTTTACAAGCATTGGGGCGTTATTATTTGCAAAAAATAAATCCCAAAGTCGTAGCTGTAACGGGGAGCAATGGTAAGACGACTACTAAGGACATGATCGCTGCGGTCTTGAGTACTCAATTCAACGTCCAAAAGACTTTTGCTAATTTTAATAATGAGATCGGGGTCCCAATGACGATCTTATCAATGGAACCAAATACTGAGATCTTGGTCGTCGAAATGGGAATGGATCGCTTTGGGCAGCTCGATGAGTTGAGTCGGTTGGCCCAACCAGACGTGGCTGTGATCACGATGATCGGGGAAGCCCATATCGAATTTTTCGGTACGCGTGACAAGATCGCTGACGCTAAGATGGAGATCGTTAATGGCTTGAAAGAAGAGGGGATCTTGATCTATAACGGTGATGAACCACTTTTAGTCGAACGGGCAGCTAAGATCGAACAAGCGACATTCACGTTTGGGAATGAACCTAAAGATGATCTTCAAGGGATAAATGTCGTAAGTGACGCTACAAAATCAAGCTTTAGAGTGACTTTATGGCCCGATGAAAACTTTACTATCCCGATGATCGGGGCTTATAATGTCAAAAATGCTTTGGCTGCTTTAAGTGTCGGTAAGGAATTCATGATCGATGTAGCTCAAATGGCTAAAGCGTTAGAAAACTTCGATCTTACCAAAAACCGCACGGAATGGCGCACAGGGACAAACGATTTTATGATCTTAAGTGATGTCTACAATTCTAATCCAACAGCAGCTAAAGAGGTCTTACAAGCCTTTGCTGAGGTCAAAGTTGCGGGAAAACGGATCGCTGTTTTGGGAGATATGTTGGAATTAGGGGAAAATGAACGTCAAATGCATGCTAGTTTAGCTGAGGTGATCGATCCAAATAAGATCAGTGAGGTCTATCTTTGTGGTCCATTGATGGAAAGTTTGGCTACAGCTTTACAAGCTAAATTTGATGTGAACCAGATCCACTGCTATTCACCAGAGCAAAAAGAACAGTTAGCTACAGATCTATTGACTAAATTAACACCTGATGATGCCGTTTTATTAAAGGCTAGTCATGGGATCCATTTAGAAGAAGTTCTAACTAAGATTGCTAAGAGTGAATAATAGTGATATGCTATTATGATACGTACAAAATGAATAAGTATGAGATGAACTTTGCGGGCTGGCGGGCTTTGGCGAAGTTTAGTGGTCTGTTATTTTGTGCAGACAGGTGGCATTGACCACCGAAACTAGGAGGAAATAATTTTTGAAATTTGATGAACTCGGTCTTTCAGAAGATCTGTTGAAAGCTGTTAAGCACAGTGGCTTTGAAGAAGCTACTCCAATTCAAGAGGCAACGATCCCGCTGGTTCTTTTGGGTAAAGATGTGATCGGTCAAGCTCAAACAGGGACTGGTAAAACAGCCGCTTTTGGTTTGCCTATCTTAGAGCATGTTGATCCTAAGGAACATGCTATTCAAGCGATCATCATTTCACCGACCCGTGAATTGGCGATCCAAACGCAAGAAGAACTTTATCGCTTAGGAAAAGACAAGCGCGCACGTGTTCAAGTTGTCTATGGTGGTGCTGATATTCGTCGTCAGATCAAGCTCTTGAAGAATCCACCACAAATTTTAGTGGGTACCCCAGGGCGCTTATTGGACCATATCAACCGTAAAACCGTTGATTTGAGCAAAGTTAAGTTGTTAGTACTTGATGAAGCCGATGAAATGTTAGATATGGGCTTTTTAGATGATATCGAAAAGATCATTTCTAACGTACCAGGTCAACGGCAAACGTTGCTATTCTCAGCAACTATGCCAAAAGCTATCTTAAGGATCGGCGAAAAATTCATGACCGAACCAGAGATCGTCAAGATCAAAGCTAAAGAATTGACAACTGATCTGGTCGACCAATACTTTGTTAAAGCACGTGATTACGAAAAATTTGATATCATGACCCGCATTTTAGATGTTCAAGCCCCAGAATTAACGATCGTCTTTGGGCGGACGAAACGGCGGGTCGATGAATTATCTAAGGGGTTGGAAGCCCGTGGTTATAACGCTGCTGGGATCCACGGTGACCTTTCACAACAACGTCGAATGAGTATCCTCAAGCGCTTCAAGGAAGGCAAGTTGGATATCTTAGTTGCAACTGATGTGGCGGCTCGTGGATTAGATATTTCAGGGGTTACACATGTTTATAATTATGATATCCCACAAGATCCAGAAAGTTATGTGCATCGGATCGGACGTACAGGACGTGCTGGACGTCACGGTGTTTCGGTGACTTTTGTAACACCTAATGAAATGGATTATTTACGTGTTATCGAGCGCTTGACCAAGAAGCGAATGGATCCATTGCGTCCGCCAACAGAAGAAGAAGCTTTTGTTGGTCAAGTTTCTTCAGCTTTAGACGATATCAAAGAACTAGTTGCTAAGACCCAAACTGATAAATATGAAACCCAAGCTAAAGAATTATTGGCAGAATATGATGCAGTCGATCTAGTCGCAGCTTTACTCAATAATATGACTAAAGATGATGCTAGTTCAGTTCCAGTGAAGATCACACCTGAACGTCCATTGCCAAGACGCAAGAATAGCCGTACTGGCAAGTATAAACGCTATGGTAGTCGCCGAAACAATAACAAGCGTGATCGTTCCAAAAACTATCGGGACAATAAAAAGAAACGGCGTAATGAGTCGCGGGAACGCTTTACAAAGAAAAAGAGCGAACGTACCTTTACGATCAGAACAAAAGATTAATAAATAAGGTTAGAGGTCCCTTGTAGTGAATTAAGTGGGTATAATGCCCTCCAAGTATACAGATGAAATAGAAAATTCATCTTATACTTGGAGGGTATTTTGTATGTTTAGGAAATCAAAATACAGTGCAGAACAAAAATTAGCTATACTAAATGAACTGACCTGTAATAGTATCAGTGAGGTAGCTAAAAAGTATGCAGTTGGCAAGAAAACTATTGAATATTTCAACACGCAACGTGCATATGCATCAAAAAACGACCTGACTGCAGAAAAATTTTGCCTTCAAACCGCATAAACTGTTTTTTCGATTTAAACTGTAGACTTGACAGAACCCAGTGCCAGCAACAAGGGGTTTTTATTAACATTATTTATATAATTTTTTTAATGAATTAATAAGTTTTTATTGAATATAATTAAATAAAAATGATTGAATCTATTGATTATTACTTATTTAAGCGCTAAAGTATGTACAAGTCATCAAGTGTCTCTAAATTAGATGCTTGATCTCAAATAATCAATGGAGGGTGAGCGTATGCTTTCGAAAAAAAATCATCAGCTTCAAGCACAAAAGCTCGAAGCAAAACAACAGCATTTTGCGATCAAGAAATTAACAGTAGGTGTAGCTTCAGTTTTGATCAGTTCAACATTTGCAATGTATGCTGGTTTACATACTGCGATGGCAGACGAGACGACTCGACCACAAGCAGCCAATACAGCAAGTGAGACCACGGCCACTGAAAATGAGACCGCTAAACCAAAAGTTGTTTTGAAGGCTACTACACCAAGTGAAGATAAGACTCAAACAGCCACAGCAAAAAGTTCTAGTGCCTTAACAACAACATCGACCAACAAGGCAGAGTCTGCAGTTGGACCAGCTAAAGCAGATAATGTCACTACCACAGTGGGAAGTTCTAGTGCTTTAACAACAGCGTCGACCGACAAGGCAGAGTCTGCAGTTGGACCAGCTAAAGCAGATAATGTCACTACCACAGTGGGAAGTTCTAGTGCTTTAACAACAGCTGTTGGTGAAGAGCCGACCGCTAAGCCAATGAATGATCTGGTTTCCCGATCAAAGGAAGTAAATTCTGATGAAAAACAGAATACGCAAAGTTTAGTGCCGAGTGCGACTGTAGATCCAGATGAAACACCAACATCACCACAATGGCAAGCAAATGCTTCTAAGGCACTTGCAAATAAAAGTGGTTTATATACTCCGCAATTGAGTTATAACCGTAAATGGTATTCGATGACAGTAGATCCAGCTATGTTGACATCAGAGGTCATGAAGGGAAATGTTATTCCCTTTACAGCAACTATGCATCAGAGTACAGGAACGATGATCGTATCATCTGACTATAAGTTACGCCTACAATTAGATGCTCGTTTGGCTGACAAGGTCTCTTCAGTATCGCTTAGTCCAGCAAGTAATGAAAATGAGGTTGTTTATTTCAAGCGAGTTCTTGGTAGTGATGGTCAGCCTTCAAATATTTGGGAATCCAATGTTGTGTATGCCCAAGGTGGACTTTATGGTGGGACTCCATTAGATTCAGGCAAGCCTTTGTTGGCTAAAAATGGGAAGATCACATTAAAAGACACGCTTGAAAATATTTATCCTAAATTGCCAGACATCACGAATGAACCACTTGGTTACAACGGATATATTTATGATGCCTCAAGTCGGACCGCATTATTGGCAACTAACAATGAAGGCTATGTAGTCGGACCTAATGATCCGTTAGTTAAAATTCCAGTTACAAGTGCTTTGAGAAGTAAATTTATCGGGGCTCATTCAAACGTCAATTATGATCCAACGGTCGGAGAAAATGGTGCTTTAGTTGTCTATTATCAAGCACAAAAAAGTAGTATGTGGGCGTATCAAAATGACTGGCAATTCCAATTACATTATGCGATCGACCCTGTTTTATTACCATATTTAGAGAAGAAAAATGGTGCTTACACAGTCGAGTTGGATAAAGCTGTTTCAGTTATGGGGTTAGATGATGGTTCTTATGGATTTGAAGCGATCACAAATAATTTTCTCAATAATTTGTATAAACCGCTAAGTTATAGATCAAAATTGATGAAAAAAGTTGCTGATCTACCTTTGAATTTAGATGGGACAGGGACTTTGAATCCTTCAAATCTTAAAGATTTTGTTGAATTCAATGATGGTTTTTTTGTTCATGGACGACCAGTAATGGTTCGACTAGTCTACCGTTTGAATAAAAAACTAAATGACATCTATGCTGAGATGCTCAAAAATGGCATGACGGGTAATAATCTGTTATTTAGTCACTATTATTCAGATTCGACTGGAAAAATGCAAAACCAGTCTTTAGCAACCAGTGTACTTAGTTTTAATGACTCAGATGGCGATACTTTACCGAATTTGAAAGAAGAATCAGATTCTACTAATCCATATGTATCAATGCCTAATGTGTCTGACACTTATGTTTCCGAGAAAAAAGTCCACGGACAGTTAGTCTTTAGTAATGTTGAAAGAAATCCTCAAGTTGTGAAAGTCGTTGATGATAGCGGAAACGTTTTGGGAGACACTGAAGTCAGACCAGAAACTTTTACGACGTTAGCTAAAGCAGTACCCTTTGAAGTGACTTTAAAGCAACCAACTTTGACAGCTGGTAAAAAAGTGACTGTACAAGTTTCAAGTAAATTAAATCACAGTGAAGATACAGTTGAAAATGCAGTTCCCCAAAGAACCGTTGTCCAAATCAAAAAAGGTCCTCAAGCGGTGAAAGGCTTAACTTATCCACTAAATGCGGTCTTTTTGCAAGAACCTAAAGCCTTGATCGCAAATACTGCTGAGCTACCAGCTGATGCGACTTATGCTTTGATCAAAAAGCCAGATCTAAGTACGAATGGAACTAAAAATGCGGTCGTTAAAGTAAGTTTTCTAGACCAATATGATAAAAATTATAATCACGAGATCGAAGTCCAAGTGCCAGTTAAGGTCGAAGGTGTTAATTTAAAAGATGGTGAATTTACGCTCAAGCCATTGGTAATGCACGTTAATGAGGTAAATGATGACCTTAGACCGTTACCTGTTGAAGAATTAGAAAGTTGGCATGAAACAGATGGGACCAAGACTCTTAATGGGCAATCGTTAAGATCTTTAGTCAAGAGTGTAACTTGGAGTCAGAGTCCTTCGACAAAGAAAGCTGGTCAAGCTCGTGGAGTCGTAACGGTCACTACCAAAGATGATAAAACGATGCTAGCAAATGTACCAGTAAACATTGTAGGCGCAACAGCTAGAGCAGATCTGAAAACACCTTGGGGCACCGAGCTTTTAGCTAAAGATGCTGTAGCTGATACTACAGCTTTAGCACAATTTGATAAAGCCGATTCACCAGTAACATACAAGTGGAAAGAACCATTAAATGTGACCCCGACAGCAACTGCTGATCATGTAATGCATAATGCAGTCGTAGTAACTTATGGGGATAAGACGACTCAAGAAGTTCCGGTTTCAGTGTCAGTTGGTCCTTCACAAGCAAGTAAGTTCACGGTAGCCCCAGCAAAAGTCGAGGTCCATTATGGGCAAACGGTAGATCCAGGGGCTAGTTTGACGCCAAAACAAAAAACGCATTTCAATGTAAGTCAAGTTACCTTAGAGCAACCAGTAGTTACGACTAAATTAGGTCAAGTAAATGCTAACGGGCAAGTAGTCTTTAAAGATGGTTCGACAGCTTCAGTAGAAGTCCCAGTTGTAGTCGTAGGTGCAACAGCTAAAAATGATGTTACAACAGCTTGGAATGTTTTGCCGACTCCACAAACTTTAGTAAGTAATGTATCTTCTTTAGCTAAATATACACCGACTTATACTTGGAACAAAATACCAAATGTATCGCCGACTAAAGAAGAATCACATGTAGTTTCAGGTGTTGTTGATGTAACTTACCCTGATAAAGTAGTTCAACATTTACCCGCAACTTTGACTGTGTTAGCTTCGCAAGCTGAGAGATTTGATAACGCAACTGATAAACAAGTATTACCAGTCGTAGTTGCTTATGGAGCTACAGAGCTTGATGCGATGCATGCATTAGAGCCAGAAACAAAGACTGACTTTAGCGTGACACAAGCGACATTTACCACACCGGTAGACACAGCAACAGTTGGTACAAAAGAAGTTCCTGCTACATTGACATTTGCTGACACGTCGACGACAACTTTACCAGTTCAAGTCGAAGTTTTAGGTGCTAATGTAGCTTCAAAGGTTGAGACAGCTTGGGGGAAACTTCCAACAGCTAAAGATATGGTAACAAATGCTGATGAGTTGGAACAATTTGGTGCAAGTTATAGCTGGAAAAATGCACCTGTCGTAACTCCAGGTGCAGGGGAGGATCATCAAGTAACCGGGACACTTTTAGTTACCTATCATAACGGAGCAACGCAGACGCTTCCAGTCTCATTGACAGTCAAACCTTCAGAAGGTGAACGATTTGCAAATGATCAAGATGTGCATCTTAACGAGGTGAGCGTCAATTATGGAGCCAAAGTTCCTGCTGATAAAGCTGATAATGCTTTGACAACAGAGGAAAAAACTAATTCTAAAGTAACTGCTCTAGTATTTAAACAAGATGTCGATACTTTGACTGCTGGTGAAAAGTTATATCCAGTCCAGTTGAGTTTTAATGATGGTTCAAAACTAGATTCACAGGTCTTAGTTAAAGTTGTGGGAGCAGTAGCTAAGCAGGCACTGACAACGTCTTGGGGAAGAAATGTTGCAGCTAAAGATCTAGTAGCTAATACGTCTGAACTAGATCGATTTGGAACGCAAGAACACCCAGTAACATATCAGTGGGTGACAGATCCTGACGTGACTCCTGAACCAGAGCAAACACATACTGTCACTGGAACAGTTACGGTAACTTATGGGGATGGTGCAACACAACAGTTACCGGTAAGCTTTACAGTTGAACCTTCCGATGCAGAAAAAGCAACTAATGAGCTAAAGAATAGTAATGTAGCATTTACAGTAAACTATGGAGCTAAGGTTGATCCAACTCAGGCGTTAACAGCTTATTCAACTGAAATAAAAAATAAGACCAAATTAACAACAGCAAAATTTGCTGGGGCGGTCGAAACGACTGAATTGGGGATGAATGCTCATCCAGTTACGTTGACATTTGCGGATGGATCTACTTTAGCAGTCGAATTGCCAGTTAAAGTAGTTGGGGCACAAGTCGATCCAACACGCAAAACGGCTTGGGGAAAAGTACCAGATCCAAGTACCGTTGTAACTGATCTGACCGAATTAGCTAAATTTGATCCTAAATATACATGGAAAGTTCAACCAGTGACTACACCATTACCTGATCAAGATCATCATGTTCAAGGAACATTGCAAGTTGAATTTGCTGATGGAGCGACTCAAACAGTACCTGTTGAATTGGATGTGGCTCCATCAATGGCTGAAGCTGCTAAAGATCTGCAAATGCACCTAGTAGTAGAAGATCTGAAGGCTTCGGTCCCAGCAACTGATGCATTAAAAGGTCTGACTGAGCAAGATAGACAAGTTTATTCAGTCACGCAAGCACTTTTTGATCATCCAGTTGAGACAAATGAAGTAGGCGTGAAAAGTTATGAAGCCACGTTGACGTTTGCGGATGGATCAACAGCTAAACTACCAGTACAGGTCAAAGTAGTTTCTCAAGCAGAGAATTTAGCTCCAGTTGCTAAGGAAGGATTAAATGTTTCATTAGGCGAGACGTTAGCGCCAACTGATGTATTGACTCCAGCTGTAGTTTTACCAAAAGATACCCAACTAAGCTGGAAGACACCAGTAGATACGACAAAAGCTGGACATCAAATGGGTGAGTTAGAAGTAACATATCCAGATGGCTCCAAAGACGTAGTGAAAGTCCCAGTGAAAGTAGGTACAGACGCTGAAGCCATGACACCAACAGTTCGTCCAGACCTTGGAGTAGCGTTGAACAGGGAATTGACCCCAACTGATGTGTTGAGTTCAGATCTACCAAAAGATACTCAATTAAGCTGGAAGACGCCGGTAGATACGACAAAAGCTGGCCATCAAATGGGTGAGTTAGAAGTAACGTACCCAGATGGCTCCAAAGACGTAGTGAAAGTCCCAGTGAAAGTAGGTACGGACGCCGAAGCAATGACACCAACAGTTCGTCCAGCGGTTGAAGTAGCCTTGAATGGCGAATTGAAGCCAACCGATGTGTTGAGTTCAGATCTACCAAAAGATACTCAATTAAATTGGAAGACACCAGTGGATACGACAAAAGCCGGGCATCAAACCGGAGAGTTAGAAGTAACGTATCCAGATGGTTCCAAGGATGTAGTTGAAGTTCCAGTGAAAGTAGGTACGGACGCTGAAGCCATGACACCAACAGTTCGTCCAGACCTTGGAGTAGCGTTAAACAGTGAATTGAACCCAACCGATGTGTTGAATTCAGATTTACCAAAAGAAACCCAACTAAGTTGGAAGACGCCAGTAGACACATCTAAAGCTGGTCACCAAACGGGTGAACTAGAAGTAACATACCCAGATGGATCCAAAGATGTGGTTGAAGTCCCAGTGAAAGTAGGTACAGACGCTGAAGCCATGACACCGACAGTTCGTCCAGCGGTTGAAGTAGCCTTGAATAGCGAATTGAAGCCAGCTGATGTGTTGAGTTCAGATCTACCAAAGGATACCCAACTAAGTTGGAAGACGCCAGTAGACACATCTAAAGCTGGCCACCAAACTGGAGAGTTAGAAGTAACATATCCAGATGGTTCCAAAGACGTAGTTGAAGTTCCAGTGAAGGTGGGAACGGATGCCGAAGCAATGACGCCAACAGTTCGTCCAGACTTTGAAGTAGCTTTGAACGGCGAACTGAATCCAACCGATGTGTTGAGTTCAAATCTACCAAAAGATACTCAATTAAATTGGAAGACACCAGTGGATACGACAAAGGCCGGCCACCAAACGGGTGAATTAGAAGTAACGTACCCAGATGGCTCCAAAGACGTAGTGAAAGTCCCAGTGAAAGTAGGTACAGACGCTGAAGCCATGACACCAACAGTTCGTCCAGGCCTTGGAGTAGCGATGAATGGCGAATTGACCCCAACCGATGTGTTGAATTCAGATTTACCAAAAGAAACGCAATTAAGCTGGAAGATGCCAGTAGACACATCTAAAGCCGGTCATCAAACGGGTGAGTTAGAAGTAACATATCCAGATGGTTCCAAAGACGTAGTGAAAGTCCCAGTGAAAGTAGGTACGGACGCTGAAGCCATGACACCAACAGTTCGTCCAGCAGTTGAAGTAGCTTTAAATGGTGAACTAAATCCAACCGATGTGTTGAGTTCAGATTTACCAAAAGAAACGCAATTAAGCTGGAAGATGCCAGTAGACACATCTAAAGCCGTTCATCAAACGGGTGAATTAGAAGTAACATATCCAGATGGTTCCAAAGACGTAGTGGAAGTTCCAGTGAAAGTAGGTACGGACGCTGAAGCCATGACACCAACAGTTCGTCCAGACCTTGGAGTAGCGATGAATGGCGAATTGACCCTAACCGATGTGTTAAATTCAGAGTTACCAAAGGATACTCAATTAAGTTGGAAGACACCAGTGAATACGACAAAGGCCGGCCACCAAACTGGAGAGTTAGAAGTAACATATCCAGATGGTTCCAAGGATGTAGTGGAAGTTCCAGTGAAGGTTGGAACGGATGCCGAAGCGTTAACACCAACAGTTCGTCTAGGTCTAGAAGTGGAATTAAATGGAGAACTGGCACCAACCGATGTGTTGAGTTCAGATCTACCAAAGGATACCGAGTTAAGTTGGAAGACGCCAGTGGATACAACAAAAGCTGGCCACCAAACAGGTGAGTTAGAAGTAACATATCCAGACGGCTCAAAAGACGTAGTGGAAGTTCCAGTGAAAGTGGGAACAGATGCCGAAGCGCTGACACCAACAGTTCGTCCAGACCTTGGCGTAGCTTTGAATGGTGAATTGAAGCCGACTGATGTGTTGAATTCAGAGTTACCAAAGGATACCGAGTTAAGTTGGAAGACGCCAGTGGATACGACAAAAGCTGGCCGTCAAACGGGTGAATTAGAAGTAACATATCCAGATGGTTCCAAAGACGTAGTGGAAGTTCCGGTGAAAGTGGGAACGGATGCCGAAGCAATGACGCCAGCAGTTCGTCCAGACTTTGGAGTAGCCTTGAACGGTGAATTGGCTCCAACCGATGTGTTGAATTCAGATCTACCAAAAGATACTCAATTAAGTTGGAAGACACCAGTGGATACGACAAAAGCTGGACATCAAATGGGTGAGTTAGAAGTAACATATCCAGATGGTTCCAAAGATGTAGTTGAAGTTCCAGTGAAAGTAGGTACAGATGCTGAAGCCATGACACCGACAGTTCGTCCAGCGGTTGAAGTAGCCTTGAATGGCGAATTGAAGCCAGCTGATGTGTTGAGTTCAGATCTACCAAAGGATACCGAGTTAAGTTGGAAGACGCCAGTAGATACGACAAAAGCCGGGCATCAAACTGGAGAGCTAGAAGTAACGTACCCAGATGGTTCCAAAGATGTAGTGGAAGTCCCAGTGAAAGTGGGAATGGATGCCGAAGCACTGACGCCAACAGTTCGCTCAGGCCTAGAAGTAGCGTTGAATGGCGAATTGGCTCCAACTGATGTGTTGAACTCAGAGTTACCAAAAGATACTCAATTAAGCTGGAAGACACCAGTAGATACGACCAAGGCTGGCCACCAAACCGGAGAACTAGAAGTAACATATTCAGATGGTTCCAAGGATGTAGTGGAAGTTCCAGTGAAAGTAGGTACAGATGCTGAAGCCATGACACCGACAGTTCGTCCAGCGGTTGAAGTAGCCTTGAATGGCGAATTGAAGCTAGCTGATGTGTTGAGTTCAGAGTTACCAAAAGATACTCAATTAAGCTGGAAGACACCAGTAGATACGACCAAGGCCGGCCACCAAACTGGAGAGCTAGAAGTAACATATCCAGATGGTTCCAAAGATGTGGTAAAAGTAACAGTTGAAGTAGTTGAGCCACCAAAAGAAACACCTGTAACTAAGCCAGTCTCTGAAAGCGTTGATCCCCAAGCTAAAGAGAACTTACAAGTAGGATTAGGAGAAACGTTAGAACCAACGAAAGTGCTAGATGGCAAGACTTTACCAACTGGCACCCGATTAAGTTGGAAGACACCGGTAGATACAACAAAAGCCGGCCACCAAACCGGAGAACTAGAGGTAACATATCCAGATGGTTCCAAAGATGTGGTGAAAGTAACAGTTGAAGTAGTTGAGCCACCAAAAGAAACACCTGTAACTAAGCCAGTCTCTGAAAGCGTTGATCCCCAAGCTAAAGAGAACTTACAAGTAGGATTAGGAGAAACGTTAGAACCAACGAAAGTGCTAGATGGCAAGACTTTACCAACTGGTACCCGATTAAGCTGGAAGACACCAGTAGATACGACCAAAGCAGGATATCAAGTCGGAGAATTAGAAGTGACATATCCAGATGGAAGTAAAGACTTAGTCAAGGTATTAGTAAAAGTAGGGACTGATGCCGATATGTATACACCGGTCGGAAAATTAGGAGTTATGGTCAGCTTAAATGCTAAGGTTGCCCCACAACAATTTTTAGATACGGATCGCTTCCCGAAGGATACTCAATTTACTTTTGAAAAAGACTTTGATACTACAAACTCAGGTGAACCAAAAAATATGCTTAAAGTCGTATATCCAGATGGTTCCTATGATGAAGTAGTTGTTAGTGTTAAAGTATATTCCGAGGCTGACCTCTTCACTCCTAAAATGCGTGCTGCTCTTAAAGTGACAAAAGGTACGTCCTTGGCTTTAGATGACTTATTTGATGAAGGATTGCCAACTGATGCCCAAGTAAAATGGCTCGTTTTAGTCGATACGAATAGGGTTGGGACTCAAACCGGTAAACTAGAAGTAAGTTATCGTGATGGATCTAAAGATATGTTAAATGTCGTGGTTGATGTAGTAGAGGCTGATCAAGCACAACGTTTGACAGATGTTTTCCATGTGAATGGTCCTAAAGAAGGTTCCGCTGTAAATAATTGGAAAAAAGTTACAGGTAAACAACATACCGCCGGTGCAAAAAAACATAAAGAAGTTTTACCACAGACAGGTGAACACGAACACGAGTCGACCACTCTTTTAGGGATGATGTTGTTGATGCTATTAGGAACATTCAAGTTTGGTTATAAAAAGAAACACTAAAACTTTAAAATAAGAGTGTAGATTTTTGTATAGCGCATTTTATACCCCTTAAGTAAATGGATGGAAATATCCGTCTAAATGCTTAGGGGGTATTTTAGTTGCTAGAATTTTTTAAGAAAAATAACGTAAATATACCAAAAAAATCAAATTATTCTGTATTTAAAGAGTTAAATCGTTGAAAACGCTTAGTTTCAAGAGTAAACTTAGAGTGTATAGGATTTACTATGGAACAATTTTTAGAATGGAGGGATAGAAATGGATATTGTAGATCTAGCGCGTTTCCAATTTGCGATGACAACGGTCTTTCACTTCTTCTTTGTACCATTTTCGATCGGAACGGCCTTCGTAGTTGCAATTTTAGAAACGTTCTACGTACGTACCAAGAATGAAGCTTATAAAAAGTTGGCTAAATTCTGGGGAAATATCTTCTTACTGAGCTTTGCAGTCGGTGTTGTTACTGGTTTGATCCAAGAATTCCAATTTGGGATGAACTGGTCTGATTACTCACGTTTTATGGGGGATATTTTTGGGGCACCTTTAGCCCTAGAAGCTTTATTGTCATTTTTCATTGAGTCTACATTTATCGGTCTTTGGATGTTTACTTGGGATCGAGTAAAGAAGGGCACGCATTTATTCTTTATGTGGATGGTCTGTTTTGGGACTTTAACGTCTGCGTTATGGATCCTGGCAGCTAACTCATTTATGCAACATCCAGTTGGGTATGCGATCAAGGGTGGCCGTGCTGAAATGGTCGACTTCTTTGCCTTATTGAAAAACCCACAACTTTGGTTTGAATACGGGCATGTTATCTTAGCTGCGTTAACTATGGGGGGAGTAGTACTCGCTGGTTTGACAGCTTTCCAAATGCTAAAGAAAGATACTACCAAAGAAGCTAAGGGTCTCTACAAGAAATCAATGCGTTTAGGCTTGTGGATGGCAATGATCTTTTCAGTTGGGACGATCCTAGTCGGTGACTTCCAAATGAAATATCTTGTTACTGAGCAACCGATGAAATTCGCTGCAACTGAAGCGATCTATGAAACCACAGGAGATCCTGCACCGTGGACGGCTGTGGGGATCGCTGATACTAAGAATCATACGGTCAAGTATAAGGTCGATATTCCAGTTCTTTTAAGTTTATTATCATATAATAAGCCATCTGGTTCAGTTAAAGGGATGGATGAGATCAATGCTGAAATGAAGGAAAAATATGGAACCACGATCGATGGGACCAAGATGGATTACATTCCACCAGTAAATACACTTTTCTGGAGTTTTAGAGTGATGGCTGGCTTTGGTGCTTGGATCATTCTAGTTTCTTTTGTCGGTTTATTGATGACACGTAAGAAGAAAGAAACATTGTATAAACGGCGCTGGATGTTGTGGGCTTTAGCACTAACGACATTTGTACCGTTTATCGCTAATACAGCCGGTTGGTTTATCACTGAATTTGGTCGTTACCCATGGACTGTTTATGGTCTATTCACGATCCAACAAAGTGTTTCGCCAAATGTTTCTGTAACTTCCTTGTTGATCTCAAATATTGTTTACTTCACGCTCTTTACGACGCTTGCCATCGTGATGATCGGTTTAGTAAAACGTCAATTGCAAAACGATCCAACTCAAATGCAAGGCCACGGCTATGCAGATAAGATTTTGGATCCATTCGATAAGGGGGCGTTTTAAATGAGTTTCTTACAAATTTTATGGTTTATTTTGATCGGCGTCCTATTTGCAGGATTCTTCTTCCTTGATGGTTTTGACTTTGGGGTCGGGATGGCAACGCGGTCATTAGCTCACAATGAAGATGAACGCTCACAAATTATTGAAACGATCGGACCCGTTTGGGATGGTAATGAAGTTTGGTTGATCACTGCAGGCGGAGCGATGTTTGCTTCGTTCCCATACTGGTATGCAACGTTATTTAGTGGCTACTATTTGATCTTGTTGATGATCTTGTTTGGCTTGATCATCCGTGGGGTCTCTTTTGAGTTTAGAACAGCGAGTGATCCAAAGAAACAACATATTTGGAGCTCAGCTTTGGCATTAGGTAGTTTGATAGTACCATTTTTCTTGGGTGTGATGTTTGTTTCAATGATCCAAGGTATGCCGATCGATGCCAATGGTAATATGAGTGCTGGTTTCTTTGATTACTTCAATGTTATGTCAGTTGTTGGTGGTGTGGCTTTAGTCTTATTGACTTATTTACATGGCCTTAACTACATTGCATTAAAGACACTCGGTGATATTCGTGAACGTGCACGTAACTATGCTGCTTTTCTCTACTGGATCTTATATGCTGGCCTAGTAGTCTTTGCAGTCTTGTTATTCTTCCAGACAGACTTCTTCCAAGTCCGTCCGCTCGGAACTTTGATCACAGTGGCTTTGATCGTTTGCTTTGCTGTTTTAGGGCATATTGCAACTTTCAAGGGCAACGAAATGTTAGCTTTCATTTCTAGTGGTTTGACAATGGTCTCATTGGTCGCAATGATCTTTGTAGGTATGTTCCCACGGGTAATGATCTCTAGCATCAGTGATAAGTATGACCTCTTGATCCAAAATGCTTCGTCGACCTCATATACACTGACTGTGATGACGATCGCAACGATCTGCTTGTTGCCATTTGTTTTGGCATACACGATCTGGTCATACTGGATCTTTAGAAAACGGATCGCACTTCCAGTTGTGCACACAGCGGAGGTAGTTAAATAATGGTCGATAAACTGCTGTTTAAACTAGCAGGAATAAGACAGATCATGGTAAAGCTTGCAGGACTCTCGTTCCTGCAAGCTTTACTTATCATAGGGCAAGCTTTATTTTTAAGTGCTACTTTGACTGATCTGTGGTTGGGAAAGCCACTAAAGAGTCAAGTATTCAATATTGGTGCTTTTTCGGTCTGTTTTATCCTGCGTCAAGGAATAGATCTGATCGATGCCAAATTATTAGATGATTATGCGCGAAAAAGTGCTAAAGAAATGCGAAAACGATTGTTGGAGAAGATCTTTATTCTAGGGCCTGGAGTGGTCCAAACTCAAGGAACAGGTAATCTGGTGACTTTGACTTTGGATGGGATCTTTCAGGTAGAAAATTACATCAAATTATTATTGAGTAAAATGATGAGTATGGCGATCGTGCCAGTCTTGATCTTGTTAGTAACATTTTGGATGGATATTACTTCTGGGATCATTATGTTGTTGGTGTACCCCTTGATCGTTTTATTTATGGTCATTTTGGGCTTTGCAGCTAAAGCTAAAGCTGACCGTCAATTTTCGACGTTTCAACGTCTATCCAATCACTTTATCGATTCGCTTCGGGGCATTGATACCTTAAAGTATTTTGGTTTGAGTAAACGATATTCTAAGAGTGTTTATCGTTCAAGCGAAAACTTTCGCAAGACTACGATGCAGACCTTACGTGTAGCTATGTTATCAACTTTTGCGCTCGATTTCTTTACGACTTTATCGATCGCTGTTTTGGCTGTCTTTTTAGGACTAAGATTGATCGATCAGCAAATGTCACTTTTCTATGGCCTATCGATCTTGATCTTAGCGCCCGAATATTTCTTGCCGATCAGAAATTTTGCTAATGACTATCATGCGACCTTAAATGGTAAGAACTCATTTCATGCGATCGCAAAGATCATCCATGCGCCTCTACCTAAAGCTTCTGAAGTCAAGTTGACTTCGTGGCAAGTCAAAGATAGTTTCAAAGTAAAGCAAGTGGGTTTTAGCTACGATGAACAAAATGGGATCGCACCTGTGAGCTTTGCGGTCAAAGGCTATCAAAAAGTTGGGATCATTGGCATGAGTGGTTCAGGAAAAACGACTTTGATCAATTTGTTAAGTGGGTTTTATACGCCTAATACAGGTGGATTTACTGTCCAAGGACATGAGCTACCTAACTTGGATCTAGCTGACTGGCGTAAACAAGTCCTCTATATCCCACAATCGCCTTATGTTTTCTCAGATACTTTACGAAACAACATTGCGTTTTATACGCCTGATGTTTCAGATGAAGAGATCTATGAAGCGATCAAAGTGGTCGGCCTTGAGCGTTTAGTTGCTGAGTTGCCTGAGGGTCTAGATACTAAGATCGGGAGCGGAAAACGTGCACTTTCAGGTGGACAAGCCCAACGGATCGCTTTAGCCCGTGCATTTTTGGATAAAAAACGCAAGGTCATGATCTTTGATGAGCCGACTGCACACTTAGATATCGAGACTGAATTGGAATTAAAAGAAAAAATGATGCCACTGATGCAAGATCGTTTAGTTTTCTTTGCTACCCATCGGCTACATTGGATGCATCAAATGGACTATATCTTGGTCATGGATGAAGGAAAATTAGTTGAAAGTGGTACTTATGCGGAACTTTTAGCTAAAAATGGCTACTTCTGTAAGTTGTTAAGTGAAATGAGGGGGGATACAGATGCTAAATAAGTTATCATTTTTTAAAGCTTTGCAACATGATAGCTGGGTCAAGCCGTTTTTGAAGCATTATAAAAAAACACTTTGGCTGGCGATCTTCCTCGGCATTTTAACTTTTATCTGTGCAGGGGGCTTAATGTTTACCAGTGGCTATCTGATCACAAAATCAGCGACACCACCGGAAAATATCTTATTAGTCTATGTTCCGATCGTTTTGACGAGAGCTTTTGGGATCTTTCGCCCCTTATTGCACTATTTAGAACGGTTGACTAGTCATAACTGGGTCTTTAAGATGACCTCAGAGTTTCGGCGTAAGATGTATGATGCTTTGGAACGAGATGCGGTCTTTTTCAATAACAAATATCGCTTGGGAGATATCTTAGGTTTGTTATCAGAAGATGTTGCCCATATCCAAAATCTATATCTGCGGACCCTTTTCCCATATTTTACAGTTTGTGGGCTTTACGTCTTTATCATTGTTGGTTTAGGCGTGATCTCACCGCTGTTTGCTTTGTGGATGCTTGTATTATATGGACTTTTGATCTTTGCGCTTCCCCTTTGGTCGGTTGTTGTCAATGGAGCACGCCAAGAGTACGAAAAACAGCTCAAAAATGCGTTGTACCTTGATCTTACCGATAATGTCTTAGGAGTCTCGGATTGGATCTTTTCAGAACGTGCCAATGATTATCTTAAACGACACGAAGAAAATGAAGCTAAATTGCTTATGACACAAGAAAAGATGCGCAAATTTGAACGGCGCCGTGACCTAGTGGGACAGTTTATCTTTTTGGCGATCGTTGTTAGTTTGATCATTTGGGCATCAAGTCGTTTTGGTGGCACTGAGACTGATTCGATCAACTGGATCGCAGCATTTGTGCTCTGTGTCTTTCCGTTGGCGGATGCCTTTATGCCACTGCCAACAGCTGCCCAAGAGACTAACGTGTATTTAGATTCGATCAAGCGTTTAAATGCTTTGCCGAACCCAGAAAAACGCCAAAAAGCACTAGAAGTTACAGCTCCTTATGAACTGCAAGTTAAAGATCTGGTATATGCTTATGCCGATGGTCACCATAATGTGTTGAATGGGGTCAACTTAAAGATAAGTCCAGGGGAAAAGCTGGCAATTTTAGGTCGAAGTGGCTCGGGAAAAAGTACCCTAGCTAGTTTATTGCGGGGTGATCTAACTCCAACAGCAGGGTCAGTGACCTTAAATGCGATCAAAACGACAGAATTTGGCGATGAGATCGCTAAATATATCGGTGTTATCCACCAAACGCCATATCTTTTCAATACGACTGTAGTCAATAATGTTCGGATCGGTAATGAAGGTGCTAGTGATGAAGAAGTTTGGGATGTTTTAGAGCGAGTAGGCTTGAAAAAATTGATAAAAAAACTGCCTCAAGGACTGGAAACGATGGTCGATGAGGCAGGATTGAGATTTTCGGGTGGTGAAAGACACCGTTTGGCTTTAGCGCGGATCTTACTAAAAGATGCGCCGATCATCATTTTGGATGAACCGACAGTCGGACTTGACCCGATCACCGAACGTGCCTTGGTCAAGACATTCATGGATGTCTTACAGGGTAAGACTTTGATCTGGATCACACACCATCTCCAAGGAGTCGAGCATGTAGATCAGATCGTCTTTATCGAAGACGGCCAGATCAAACTACAAGGAGCTCCTAAACAGCTGGCTGACAATAAGCGTTATCAAAAACTTAAACAAGTTGATGAAGGCTATTGATCAGTTAGTTTTCTTCAAAAGGCGTTTGATCAACTTTTCGAGCAAGTCGCGTTTTTGCGAGGCTGGAAGCTGCGAAGTCTGATCGAGCGCTTTTTGTATGAATTTTTCAGCTAGGGCTTTGGCTTTAGTGACGCCGCCGTATTTTAAGACGAGTTGTTTGACAGCTTCCATATCGGCAGCAGTCATCTGCTCTTTTTTAGCTAGATAAGGCATCAATTCGGCTTTATGTTCTTGTAGGACCATTAATAAGGGTAAAGAATAGACGCCAGTTGCAAGGTCTTCCATGACTGGTTTATTTAAATTTTTGCCATCAGAGTAGTCAAGGATATCGTCTAACATTTGAAAACTCAAGCCGATATTTTGCCCGATCCGTTTAGCTAAAGCGACTTGGCGCCGGTCAGCTTCACTGAAATAAGCCCCTTCTTGACAGGCGAGACTAAAGATCGCAGCGGTCTTACCGTTGATATTGCGAAGATAAGTCAAAAAGCTCTGTTCTGTATCAAAACGGGCATTCATTTGGCCGATCTCACCATTTAAGATCTGACGCATCATTTGTGCGTTGACTTTGAGATAAGGCGAGGCGTATAAAGCATCAGCGATCAGATCAAAAAAGACAGTAAATAACAGATCCCCAGCATACACGGCGACATCTTTTCCAAAAGCAGATTGAATGCTGACTTGACCACGTCGTTTAGGTGAATCGTCAATGATATCATCATGGATCAAAGTTGCAGTGTGTAAAACTTCGATCGAAGCTGCGAGTTTAAGGAGACGTTCATCAGCGATCGTAGTCGAATTTTCCTTGGAAAAGAGCAATAGCAAGGCGGGGCGGAGATATTTCCCGCCGTTATTTGCCATCTGTAAGAGAGCGCTTTTAAGTTTAGGATCGTTGACTTCGATCTTTTTTGCGATCAATTGATTGACGATCTGCAGATCATCTTTGACCAACGGATACTGTTGCCAAAAATTTAATTTCATTATTTAGGTTTCCTTCCGACATATTTATCTAGTTTTATTGTACACTATACTGTGAAGACTAAACCAGTACAAAGCGAGGTAATTTGAATGTCACTTAAGGTTTTCCTTGAACTTGTTGAGATCAAGGCCAAAACAGCCAGTGTTTTACCTTTCTTGCTCGGAGTATGTTTTAGTTATTATTATTATCATTCACTTAATTGGGCGAATCTTTTGCTCTTTTTTATCGCAATGTTTTTATTTAACATGTCAGTCGATGCGTGGGATAATTACAATGACTATCATAATGCTCTTGATAAAGAGGAGTATAAACAAAAGACCAATATTATCGGTCGTGAAAACTTATCACCAGGAGAAGTTTTATGGATGTTACTTGGAATGGCTGGGATCGCGACTGTTTTAGGACTAGTATTGGTCGTACGCACAGGGTGGCCGTTATTATTGATGGGGATGTTTTGTTTTGCGGTCGGGATCTTATATTCCGCTGGGCCACGTCCACTATCGAGTTTACCGGTCGGCGAGTTCTTTTCTGGCTTTACCATGGGTGGAATGATCATGCTGATAAGTATTTATATCAATACTTATCAGGAATTTACGTTTGATCTCTCTGATCTTTGGCGGATTGCTTTATTAGCGTTGCCAAATATGTTGTGGATCTCAAATTTGATGTTAGCTAATAATATTTGTGATCTAGCTGAAGATGAGCGCAATCATCGGTATACGATCGTGCACTATTTAGGAAAAAAACGGGCTTTGCAGGTCTATACTGCAAAAAATATTTTGGCGTTGATCAGTTTATGTGTAACACCATTTATTGGCTTAGCCCCCTATACGGTCTTATTGATCGTTTTAGCACTCCCATTTTTCTACCGGCAAAATAAATTGCTATGGGAAAAACAAGTAAAAGCTGAAACTTTTATTACAGCAGTCAAAACTTTAGCTGTAGGTTCGTTTTTACAAGTTATTTTATATCTATTAGGTATCTTATTTAATCTTATTTTTTAACGAGGAGATTTTTTTATGAAAAAAGTAGTTGTTTTAGGTGCTGGATATGCAGGCTTACAAACGGTGCATAAGTTACAAAAGAAAGTCAAGGGGAAAGCTGAGATCATCTTAGTCGACAAAGATGATTATCATTATGAAACAACGGAATTACATGAAGTTGCTTCTGGGACCCAACCGGCTTTGAAGATCACTTATCCGATCGCTGATATCATTGATCCAGCAGTGACGAAATTTATCCAAGATGAAGTAGTAAAGCTAGATGCTACCAAAAAACAAGTGCAACTAAAACAACATGGTATGCTCGACTATGATTACTGTGTCTTAGCATTAGGCTTTGTTTCTGAAACCTTTGGGATCAAAGGCGCTAAAGAAAATGCGCTTGAGATGACAAACATCAAGCAATCATTGGCGATCTATGACCATATTTTAGCTTCGATGAAAAAATACAAAGAAACAAAAGATAAGCGTTACTTACAACTTGTTGTCTGTGGCGCTGGTTTTACTGGGATCGAATTAGCTGGTGCTTTAGCTGAAGGACGCTCAGAATATGCTAAAGTTGCTGGGGTAGCACCATCAGAAGTTAAGATCACAGTTGTTGAAGCAGCAACGCGTCTTTTACCAATGTTTAGTGAAAAATTAGCTGACTATGGTGTCAAATTAGTTGAAAGCTTGGATGTTGAACTACTTTGCGGTGCTAAGATCAGTGAAGTGGCACCTGGTGAAGTGGTCTATGAAAAAGATGATCAAACCAATTCCTTAAAAGCTGAAACGATCATTTGGACAACAGGTGTTTCAGGTAGTCCCGTTGTTGGTGAATCTAACTTACAAGAACGTCGTGGTCGGGTCGTAGTCACAGATAATTTGACTGATCCAAACTTTGATGATCTATATATCTTAGGTGACGTAGCGGCCGTGATGGATAAAGAAAGTGGACGTCCATATCCAACAACGGCCCAGATCGCTACTGAGATGGCAGTCTATGCGGCTAAAGATCTCGAATCACAGATCAACGGGAATGGTCATTTGAGTGTTCCATTTGTTTATAAGAGTAAAGGAACAGTCGCTTCAGTTGGTAATACCCATGGTTTTGGTGTGATCGGAAAATTGGAGATTAAGGGTTATCCAGCTTCGATGATGAAGAAAATGATCATGAACAAGTCACTCTTTGAGATCGGTGGCTTCAAAGAATTTATTGCTAAAGGTCGCTTCGACTTATACCACTAATTTTTTAAGTAAAAGAACGTAGAATCAATTGGCTGCGTTCTTTTTTTGTGCAAATATTCAATAATTAAAAGCAAAACATGCAAGCGTTTTACGTACTTTGGAGTATAATTATGGTATAGCAATGATTGTTGGTATTTTTTGATTTATATATGTTGCCCAAGCCTTATTAAAGGAGGTGGAGGTGCATTTTAAATGCACTTATCAATGAAAGTATGTATTTTTTCAACCTGTATCGTTGATCTGCTTTTTCCCAATGTAGGTCAAGCGATGGTCGAGGTTTTAGAGCGTTTTGGCTGTGAAACTGTCTTTCCTAAGGGACAGGTCTGTTGCGGTCAACCAACGTATAATAGCGGTTACAGTAAAGAAACGATCAAGACATTTTACAATGAGATCGATGCTTTATTGAGTGTAGATGCTGATTACATTGTTGGGCCTTCGGGTTCGTGTGTTGGGATGTTAAAGGAATATAAAGATATCTTAAAAGATGATCCTAATTATGCCAAAAAGGCTCAGATCTTACATGATAAAACTTATGAATTCTCACAATTTATCTATCGTGTGTTGGGGATCTTAGACTGTGGGGCTCAACTAGAGGCAACTGCCACTTTCCACCGCTCTTGTCACATGACACGGTTATTAGGTGAGCGGACGGCGCCGTTTGTCTTGCTCGACCATGTTAAAGATCTTGAAATGATCCCATTGCATAATGTGCAGTTATGTTGTGGCTTTGGTGGAACTTTCTCGGCTAAAGAACCTGAGATCTCCGAAGCAATGGTCGACGATAAGGTCAATAATATCGTGGCTACGAATGCTCAGATCTTGATCGGAGCAGATCAAGCGTGTTTGATGAATATTGGTGGACGAATGAACCGTCGGGGTGAAAAGATCAAAGTGATGCATATTGCAGAGGTTTTGAATCATAACGTTGATCTTTCCCGAGTCAAATACGTCAAGGATACAGATCATCAGATGGTACCAGCTAATGGAAGCGGGGTGTTTTAGATGGGCTTAAAAACAAGTGAACTTTCATTTGACGAACGTGTAAAAAATGCTAAAAAAGATAAGTTTATGCGTGCATCAGTGGCTAAAGCACAAGATGCGCAATTTGAGAAGCGGACGCGTGCACGAGAACAATTGGGTCATTGGAACGAGTGGCGAGAGTTAGGTGAGCAGATCCGTCAGCATGCTGTTAAACATTTACCAGATTACCTTGAAGAATTTAGTGAAAATGTCCAAAAAAATGGAGGACACGTTTATTTTGCCAAGACAGATGTTGATGCAACCGCTTATATCAAACAAGTTGTACGTGAGAAAAATATCAAAAAGGTCGTTAAATCTAAATCAATGGTCACGACTGAGATCGATCTAGACAAGGAATTGTTGAAGATCCCCGGAGTTTCAGTGATGGAAACTGATTTAGCGGAATTTATCTTACAAGAAGATGATTGGGATGAACCGACGCATATCGTTTTCCCGACCTTACACAAAAATCGTGATCAAGTGCGAGAAGTTTTTCAAAAGATCGGCTATGAGGGCGATAATGATCCTGAAAGCATGGGGCGTTTTGCTCGGAGCTATTTACGCAAATATTTTATGGAAGCCGATTTGGGGATCACTGGTTGTAACTTTGCGATCGCCGACAATGGGATGATCAATTTGGTCACTAACGAAGGTAATGCCGATCTCACGATGGCCTTACCAAAGACACAGATCGTTGTCATGGGAATGGAGCGGATCGTTCCCGGGCTAAAGGAAGCCGAGGTGTTGGATAACTTACTTTGTCGCAGTGCGGTCGGTCAGAAATTGACAAGTTACTGTACTTTTAGTGCAGGAAAGCTAGCCGACGAGCTTGATGGTCCAGAAGATTTCCATGTAGTCATTGTTGATAATGGCCGTTCCAATGCACTGAATACAGTTTTTGAACCGATCCTACAATGTATTCGTTGCGGAGCTTGCTTGAATGTTTGTCCTGTTTACCGTCAGATCGGGGGACAAGGCTATGGTTCGATCTATCCTGGACCGATGGGGGAAGTTTTATCCCCGATTTTAGATGGTTATGAAAACTTTGGGGAGTTGCCGTATGCCTGCAGTTTATGTGGAGCCTGTACAGAAACATGTCCAGTCAAGATCCCATTGCATGATCTGATCTTGGAACACCGCAAAGTTGAGATGAATAAACTTCATTTAGATCATAGCTTGAATAATGTTATTTTTAAGACGATCAGTGTCGGAACTAAGACTCCGATCCTTTTTAAGGGAGCTTTGATGGGTGAACATTTGGCAATGAAGCCATTTTCTAATAAAAAAGAAAATAGTGTTGAGAACCTTTATCCAGAAGGCAAGATCGATAAAGTTCCAAAGATCGCACCGAAGTTGATCCATGGTTGGGTCGATGTCAGAGATCTGGCTGAGCCACCGAAGCTAAGAGAAAATTTCCGGCATTGGTACGATCGACATGAAAAAGAACGGAAGCGAGGCGAACAAAATGACTGAAACGATCAAAGCAAATGATCCTAAAAATCGCGAAGAATTTCTAGAGCTTATCGCCAAAAAGGCTGATCGTCCCCGCCATGAGCTAGCAAATGATCCGCTAGTATTTATCAATGATCTACCAGAGACGATGCTATCAGGTCTTGATCAAGATGAATTATTAGCCTTAGCCAAGACCAATAGTGAGGCGATCCATGTTGATTTTAAGACAGTACCGGTAGCTAAGCTGAGTGAGACACTGGAAAACTTCTTAACTGAAAAGCAGATACACAGTTTGTTGTTGCCGACTTTTGCGGATGAAAAGTGGCAGAAATACGGTATTTTAGATTGGCGTAATGCGTTAGACCTAGATAAAGTATATTTTTGGGATGCCAAACGCGGACGAGATAACTTAGTTGATGCTGATCAAAGTGATGCAGCGATCGGTTTTGCTGATTATCTCTTAGCTGAATCGGGGACGATCACAGCGGCAACAGTTAAAGAACAAGGTCGAGGCTTCCATTTCTTACCGACGCATTATTTGGCGATCATTCCCAAAAGTAAGATCTTACCGCGGATGCGCCAAGCGATCGACCGCTATGACGAAGCAATGAAAACTGGTAAACTCAAGACTTCAAATATCAATTTCATCTCAGGTCCGTCTAATTCGGGAGATATTGAAATGGTATTGATCGTGGGCGTCCACGGTCCACTTGATATGACTTATGTTGTTGTAGAAGATCTGTAATTACGCAAAAGAGGCTGTTTAGGCCTCTTTTCTCTTGAGTTCAAGTATTAGGCTACTAGCAGATTTTTGGCTTGATTAAGCTTGAGAGAAAAAGTATGATTGATATGTAAAAAAATTGTGATGATGTTAGGGTGAAATCGGGTGATCTTGGGGATCGGAAATGATTTAGAATGTATTGATCGGGTCAAGCAGATGTTAGTCAAGTTGCCCAAAACAGCAACTAAGATCTTGACTCCAGCAGAATTAACTGTTTTTTTAGAGCTATCGCCTAAACGTCAGGGAGAGTTTTTGGCGGGACGTTTTTCCGCTAAAGAAGCATACAGTAAGGCTGTGGGAACTGGGATCGGTCAAACTGTCAGTTTTTTAGATATTGAGATCTTAAATGATACTTTGGGCCGGCCGTATTTTTCGCATCATCCCCTAGAAGATGAATGTAATGCATTTATTTCGATATCACATACCAAAGAACATGTTGCCACTATGGTTGTTTTAGAAAAAATCAAGTAAGAGAGAAGATGATCAAAATGGTTGTAGGTTTGCACCGCAACGCCCATGTAAATGTTGATCTAGCTGCGATCAAACATAATATCGCAGTTGAATTAGCTCGCATGGATGAACAACAAGAACTTTTTGCTGTCGTGAAGGCCAACGCTTATGGGCATGGGATTGTCCCCGTTGCTAAAGCTGCAAGACAAGCGGGAGCAACTGGCTTTTGTGTTGCTCTGATCGATGAGGGGCTGGCTTTACGTGAAGCTGGTATCGCTGAAACGATCTTGATCTTGGGTGTTACGCCTGCTAGAGAGGCTACTTTGATGGCTAAATATGATCTTTCAACTGCTGTTGGGGATCTAGAATTTCTGATCCAGGCACAAAAAAAATTGGCTCAAGCTGGTGCTAAGCTCAAAGTTCACTTGGCTTTAGATACTGGTATGGGACGGATCGGTTTTAGAGATCAAGCTAAATTGAGTCAAGCGATCGATTTTTTGCACGAACACACAGCACAATTTGAATTTGAAGGGATCTTTACGCACTTTGCGACTGCCGATGCTAAAGACCAAGAACACTACAATTACCAGGTGAAAAAATTCAATGAGTTGATGAAAGTCGTAACGACTAGACCGCGTTATGTCCATGTGGCTAATTCAGCAGCTGCGATGTGGCATACAGATTGTGGGGGAAATGTTGTTCGTTACGGTATCACGATGTATGGCTTAAATCCTTCGGGAGCAGAATTAAAACTGCCAGATACTTTCAAGCCAGCGTTGAGTTTAGAAAGTGAATTAGTTGCGGTCAAGCAGTTGCAACCAGGCGATGGAGTCGGATATGGGAAAACCTATACTGCCTCTAAGCCAGAATGGTTAGGTACTGTGCCACTCGGTTATGCTGATGGTTGGTTGCGTCGAATGCAAGGTTATCATGTATTGGTCGCAGGTCAACCATGTGAGATCGTTGGGCGAGTGTGCATGGATCAGTTTATGGTACGTTTACCCCATAAATTACCACTAGGAACAAAGGTAACGTTGATCGGTCAAGATGGTGAGCAAAAGATCACGGCACAAGATGCAGCTGAGTATGCGCAAACGATCAATTATGAGATAGTCTGTGCACTATCCGAGCGGTTGCCGCGCTATTACAAATAAAGTATACTTTTAAACGCGTTTATGTTAAGATTGCGATAACTAATGGTCACGGAGGGCTAGTCATGGTGGAAGATGATTTGAGAAAGAAAATGACCGTGTTGCAATATCAAAATATTAAGGAATTTTGTGAATTCTATACTATTGAGGTGGAAGAGATAAACGACCATCCCGAATACGCTGAACGGATCGAAAAGTATCATACAGCTTTGGAAGAATTGATCGATGGTTACGGTCAAATGGGTGGTTTGAATCAAGAAATTTGTGGTATTTTCGGCAGTTGTGATTGCGATGCCGATTATGGATCGGTGAGCTAATAAATAAATTAGAGAGAGTGATCCTATGGCAAAAGAACTGGTTAAAAGAGGAGATATCTTCTATGCCGACTTGTCGCCTGTAGTAGGTTCTGAACAAGGTGGAATGCGACCTGTTCTGGTCATCCAAAACAACATTGGAAATAAATTTAGTCCAACAGTGATCGTAGCAGCGATCACGTCAAAGATCTCGAAACCTAAGATGTTGACCCATGTGGCTTTAAAAGCGGCACCCAAGGGTAAAAAAGGCTTAGAGAAAGATTCGGTCGTACTACTAGAACAATTACGCACTTTGGACAAACAACGTCTCCGGGATAAGATATCCCACTTAGATGATTCGACTATGAGATCGGTCGACTATGCACTCAAAGTAAGTGTAGGGTTGATCGATATACATACACGAAATAATAGCGATAAAAAGCAAGAAAAAACATATAATCGCTAATAAAGAGCGCCGGTCTAATAGGAGATCGGTGCTTTTTGTTTAAGAGAAGTGGCGCAAAGTTTGATACAATATAGTTAGATGAATTTGTGAGGTGAGTATTGATGGAAAAAGACTTTGAATACCAACAAATGCTAGCAGGTGAGCTTTATCTAGCTGGAGGTATCTTGCCTGAGCATAAATCAGTCCATGGCAAAAAGATCGCACAACAGATCAATCAAACACCGATCGCAGATAAAGCTAAATTAAAGGCACTGGTCAAACAGCTTTTTGGAAAAACGGGTAAAAATTACTACGTTACACCACCAGTCTACGTTGATTATGGTAGACATGTAAGTATTGGTGAGAACTTTTATGCCAACATGGATTGCATTTTTTTAGATGTTAACCAGATCACGATCGGTAATAATGTAATGCTTGGGCCACGAGTCGGACTCTATACTGCTGGTCATCCCTTAGATAGTCAGATCAGAAATGAAGATCAGCTTGAGTTTGGTCTTCCGATCGTGATCGAAGATAATGTATGGCTTGGGGCAAATGCTATTGTTTTACCGGGAGTCACGATCGGAAAAAATGCAGTCATTGGTAGTGGAGCTGTGGTAACTAAGGACATTCCAGCAGATAGTGTAGCTGTTGGTAATCCAGCTAAAGTCATTAAAACGCTGGGAGAAGCCGAGCGTAAATATTGGCAGGCACAAAAAGCCAAATATTTAGCTGCTAAAGAAAAATTTAATAGCTTAGATTAGCTTGATAGCAACTGAGTTTTCGGAGATGAAGACGGCAGTTGCTATTTTTGTAATAGTGGCTCAAGAATTTCGTGGTATAATATTTTTAATAACGAACAAAGGTTTGATTTAGGGGGTAGACGATGAAATTTTTACATACAGCAGATTGGCATATCGGAAAACGACTTCACGAATATCCATTGGTCAAAGAGCAGCAAGATGCTTTAGCCCAGATCGCTCAGATCGCTCAAAAAGAGCAAGTCGATGCGGTAGTCGTTGCTGGTGATCTCTATGACCGCTCTTTACCGAGTGAAGAGGCAGTGACGTTAGTGAATCAAGCCCTAAGGGATTTGAATCTAACAGCAGATCTTCCCTTGTTAGTGATCAGCGGTAACCATGATTCAGCAGTACGTTTAGCGACAGGTCAAGAGTGGTTCAAGCAAACCAAACTATACCTGCATACTAAGTTATCCGAGGCGTTTACCCCGATCGAATTTGAGGATACGCAATTTTTCCTATTACCGTATTTTGAACTTCAAGAAGCGCGTAACTATTTTGCAGATGAAAGCATAAGTGATCTGACTTCAGCGATGAAATTAGTCGTAGCAAAGCTAAAAACTAAATTTGATCCGGCTAAAAAGCAAGTCTTAGTTGCCCATTTTTTTGCAGCTGGCAGTTTACGGTCAGATTCAGAGACTAAGATCGAAGTGGGCGGACTGGATTCAGTGCCAACAAAGCTCTTTAGTGATTTTGATCATGTGGCATTAGGCCATCTGCATGATAAGCGAGCATTGGATCTGCCAACGATCAAATATAGTGGGAGCTTACTGAAATATTCGGTGGCTGAAGCTAATAGTCAAAAAGGCGTTTGGATCGTGGAAACAGAACCTTTTTCGTGTAAATGGATCTCATTAGCTCCACTCAATGATATCTGTTGTTTGGAAGCTTCGTATGCAGAATTGACGACAAAACTTTATCAAACTGTGGCCCAAGATGACTACGTAGCTATTGAATTGACTGATGAACATGAGATCATTGATGTGATGAATAAATTGCGCAAGTATTATCCACGGATAGTTGAATTGAAGCGCAAGAAACGTCTGGTCCACACTAAGCAAGCTGAAAAGATCGAAAGCAAGAGCCCACTGGAGCTATTTACTGATTTCTTTGTTCAAGCTACTGGTCAAGAACCAACAAAACTCCAGCAAAAATGGGCTAAAGAAAGTCTACTAGAGCTAGAAAAGGAAGGTGAGTAGGGATGCGACCATTAGAATTAAAACTCAAAAATTTTGGACCTTATGTGGATGAGATCGTTGATTTTACTCGCTTTGAGCAGGCACCGTTGTTTTTGATCACGGGTAAGACAGGGAGCGGTAAAACCACGATCTTTGATGCGATGTGTTACGCGCTTTTCAATGAAACTTCAGGTAAGAAACGTCAAGCCTTCCAAATGCGTTCTGATTTTGCTAGTGACAAAAAAGAGACCAGTGTTGAATTTACCTTTGAGCATCAAGGGAAGATCTATTATATCAAGCGCCAGCCAAAACAAGTTTTAGCGGGACGTGGTGGCAAGCCTGTTGAAAAAAAGGCAAAAGTCGAACTGATCTATCCAGGACCTGCTGAAGAAAAGTTAGCTATCCAAAAGATCCCCGAAGCTAGACGCTTTATTGATGAGCTGTTACATTTGACGGCAGAACAATTTACCAAAGTCATTTTGTTGCCTCAAGGTGAATTTCGCAATTTCTTAGCAGCTGATAGTAAGGAAAAAGAAGAGGTCTTGCGCAATTTATTTGGCAGTGAACTGTTTGAACGCTGGACTGAACAACTCAAGGTAAAATTTAAAGAGCAAAATGCAAAATATCAGCAAAAAGAGCAGCAACTAATGCTGAGCATGCAACAAGCTGATTTTACCAGCGAAACACAGCTCCCTGAATTATGGCTCAAACAGATCAAAAGCTGGCTCGAACAAGTCAACGCCCAATTGGCAGAGCAAGCTAAGGACTGGCAGCAAGCTAAAAAAGAAAACGAACGCTTGCAACATGTTTTGAGTAAACAAGAAGAGCTTCAAAAAAGTTTCGATCTATTGGAAAAATTACAAGCTAAGCAGGCTGATCTACTAGCCAAAGCCCCTAAACGTGAAGCTTTACGCCAGCAAATAGCTACTTTGAAATGGGCGCTAAAACACCGAACAAACTTTGAGTTATTGGAAAATAATAAGGCCACCCTTGTTAAAACTAAACAGGATATCCAAAAGTTAGAGCAAAGCTATGCAGATTTAAAAAACGAACAGCTAAGTTTAGCTACTAAATTAGCAAAACACGAAGCTAAGCGTAAAGAGATAGCTAACTATCAGTATCAATACAAACAATTGGAGACTAACTTGCCACTATACAAAGTTGTCAGTGAGCTTTTGACCACTCGAAAAGAGGTTGAAGCCAGACAGAGCGTTTTGGTAGCTGAAATTCAAAAAACAACGACGAGCTTGGATAAAAAGCAAGCAAAGCTAGCTACTATCAAAGCAAAACAACACGCGCTCACAGAACGGATCCAGGAAAAAGGCTCGTTGGAAACAAAATTAGAAAAGCTAAAGTATCAACAAGTAGCATTGACCGAGCTTTTGCAAAAGCAAGTGGACTTGGACAAGCGCCAAACTAATATTGCAAATTTGCAAAATGAATTAGCTGATGCAACAACTATCAGCAAAAAGGCCCGGGCTAAGGCTCGTGATCTAGCCAATCAATTAGCAGATCACTATATTTTTGTGGCAGTCAAAAAGCTTCAAGCAGGTAAACCGTGTCCGGTCTGTGGGAGTTTAGATCATCCATCTCCGGCTAAAGTCAGTGAAGTGGCGAGGGTCGATGAAGAACAAGTCGAGCAAGCTAAACAACAGGCCCGTAAACTGGAAGATACAGCTACCGCTTTGCAAGCCCGAATAAATGAGTTTGACGCTGAGACTGTTGAGCGGCAAAAAGAATTTGAAACGAAAAGACAGGCATTTTTTGAAAAATATCCCGCTTTAGAAAAAAGCGAGTTAACTTCTTTAGAGGATAAACTGGCACAAACTAAATATGAATTGATCCAAGAGATAACGATACTTACAGATAAAGAAAAAGAAGCAGCAAGCTTGCAAAAACAACAGGAAACACTGGAGCAAAAAAGCGAACAAGCACGCTCAAAGCTGACTGAGTTAAATGAACAAGCACAAGCAGCTCAACTTGATAAGCAAACCTTGATAACACAATTAGCCGAAAAAAAAGCTCAGTTGCCAGCAAAGTATCAGACGGAAAAACAAGCTAAGGCCCAACTAAGAATTTGGCAACAAAAGATAGCCGAGTTTGAAACGCATTTAGCCGACTTGAATGCACATATAAAACAAACTGAGCAGTCACTAGTGGCAACTGAGACTAAGTTAAACGAAGCAAAACAACAAGCAAAAGAACTACAGCAAGTGATCAGCCAAAGACAGGCTGACTTAGAAGCGGTCTGTGCAGTCAAAAAAGTGACATTAGCGGAATTAAAAGACTTGCTAGCCCAAAGCGTCCAACTTGAACAGTTAGAAAAAGCTTTAGCTGATCAGCAAAAAGAGCTAGATTCTATCAATGGACAAGTGGAGATCCTTTCAAAACAAGTTGCTGGTCAAAAACAGCCTGACTTAGAGCAAACTAATAAGAAATTATTACAGGCAAAACAAGCAGAAGCTAAGTTACAGCAGCTGGTCGCTGAGCTAGAGCATAAATATAGTACCAATACCAAATGCTATCAACAAGTAAAATCGCTTTTTGAACAACAACAAGCTGAATTTACACAGTTAGGGCAGTTAAAGGAACTAGTCGATGTTGTTACAGGGAAAGGTGAACAAAAATTGGGGTTTGAGCGTTATATTTTGCAGACCTATCTCAAGGAAGTTTTGCTAACAGCTAATGTGCGGCTAGCTCATTTGACTAATGGTCGCTATGAATTATGCTTAAATGAAGATACTGGACGTGGTGCTTCGAGTACGGGGTTAGAGCTAGATATTTATGATGATAACGCGGGTAAAAGACGTAGCGTCCATACGCTTTCAGGGGGCGAGAGTTTCCTAGCTGCTTTAGCCTTAGCTTTGGCACTAGGAGAGGTCATCCAAAAGAAGAGCGGTGGGATCGAGATCGAAGCGTTATTTGTCGATGAAGGTTTTGGTTCGCTCGATCAAGAAGCTTTACGAGTTGCCTTAGAAACTTTGCAAACGATCGAGGGGAAAAATCGCATGGTCGGGATAATCAGTCACGTTACCGAATTACAGGCGCAATTACCATATCAGTTACAAGTTGTTACTAAAGGTGAGCGGAGTACTTTGCGGTATGTGACGACAATTTAGTTAGATTTGAGGAAAAACGATGCAATATCGTACACATATAACAGTCTCACTGGCTGTAGGACTGCCAATGCTAGCTGCAGTCGATCAAGTGACATTTATCAATACTGTCGCCTTAGTCTGTGGTAGCGTTTTGCCAGATATCGATCATCCAAGGTCATTTATCGGTAAGCGGAGTCAAGTTGTTAGTAAAGTGGCCAATAAAACATTAGGTCATCGTGGAGCGACACATTCGTTAGTTGTGGCAGCTGGAGTCTACTTACTGGCTTTATTTATTGCTAAAGCATATTTAGCGAGCGCAGCGATGCATTTACCTTTTTGGCTACTGATCGGCTACCTTTTACATTTAGTCGAAGATAGTTTCTCCAAAAATAGTATCCATTGGTTTTGGCCTTTTTCTAAATTCAAGCGAAGTACGCGTAAACGATTATTTTATTATCGAACAGGGCATGTGAGTGAGTATTTGATCTTGGGCTTTGCGCTATGCCTTTTACTGATCGAGTTGAATTTACTATGGTCAGGACATCTAACAAGTTTATTTGATCATGGTTTTGCAGCTTCACTTAAGCTGTTGATAGCTAAGTTACAGCTTCTTCTTTTACCACGTTGAAATACTAAATACTTGACATGAAAAAGTAGTTGATGATTTTTTTTTAAAAATAGCGTATCATCTAAGTGAGAAGTCAACAAGAAAGGACAGGCTATATAATAGCGCGGGTGGAGCCAATGAAAGATCAATCATTATTAGTATCTTCAGCACAAAAGTTAAAGCAACACGGAATAAAATCAACACCACAACGCCAAGCGATCTTAGCATATCTGATGTGTTCAGATGAACATCCGTCGATCACGATGATCCATCAATATCTGCAAAAGCAAGATATCAAGGTGAGTTTGGCGACTGTGTATAATACCCTCGAATTGTTAGCAAAGTCTGATCTAGTATCTGAAGTGGCTTTGGATAGTGCGGGGCATGTGAGATATGATTATTTTGCTAAACCCCACTATCATTTGATCTGCTTAGAGTGTGGTAAGATCGAGGATATTTTTGATGACACTTACTTAGAATTAGAAAAACTGGTTCAGGCTCAAAGTGACTATGAGATCGTCAATAGTCGCTATGATGTGTATGGTATTTGTCCAGAATGTCAGCAAAAGAAAGCTAACACATAAATTTTCTGGAGTAAGTAGCCAGTTTTGTGCTATAATCAATCAAGATATTTTATCATTTGCGATGAAGTAGAAAGTAGCAGAGCTCATCCCTATCACAGAGAGCCACTAGTGCTGGAAGGTGGCATATATGTTTTTTGCGAAGTACACTATGGAGCAACAACGGGTCATTCCGATATCGATGACAGAGTTGGTTACATTTATGTAGCAATCTGGGTGGTAACGCGGAAATTAATTCGTCCCTGATGATTTTTCATCGGGGACTTTTTTTATTAAAAGGAGGATCTTAAATGGAAAATATTTTAGAAGAATTAAAATGGCGGGGCGCTGTCAACCAAGTTTCAGATGAAGCTGGTTTAGAAGAGTTATTGGCTAAAAAATCGATCGGTGTTTACTGTGGCGTCGATCCAACTGGTGATAGTTTGCATATTGGACACTTGATCCCATTTATGATGTTGAAACGATTCCAAATGGCTGGCCATCGTGCGCATATCTTGATCGGTGGTGGTACTGGTTCGATCGGTGATCCATCGGGTAAGAAGTCAGAACGGACTTTGCAAACAATGGAACAAGTTCGTCACAATGAAGAAGCTTTGACAGGACAAATGAAGGCTCTCTTTGGCAAAGATAATATCACGATCGTTAATAACTATGATTGGTTAAAAGAGATCAGTTTATTAGATTTCTTGCGCGATTATGGTAAATTGTTCAACGTTAATACGATGTTGAATAAAGAAGTTGTTGCTAGCCGTTTAGAAGTAGGGATCTCTTATACTGAATTTACGTACCAGATCTTGCAAGCGATCGATTTTCATCATTTGCTAAAGACAAAAGATGTGCAACTTCAGATCGGTGGGGCTGATCAATGGGGCAATATCACAGCTGGGATCGATCTGATCCACAAAATGGAAGGTTCAGATACGCAAGCATTTGCCTTGACGATCCCATTGATGTTGAAAGCTGACGGGACAAAATTTGGTAAAACAGCCGGTGGTGCAGTGTGGCTTGACGCAGAAAAAACAACACCGTATGAATTCTACCAATTCTGGTTGAATCAAGACGATCGCGATGTTGTTAAATACTTGAAGTACTTTACTTTCTTGGATGAAGCTCAGATCGCCGAATTAGAAAAGAAACTTGAAGAACATCCAGAATTGCGTGAAGCTCAAAGATGCTTAGCAAAAGAAGTGACCGAATTTGTTCACGGAAAAGAAGCGGTCGTGCAAGCTGAACACATTTCTAAGGCACTCTTCTCAGGTGAAGTGAAAGCTTTAACTGCTGCTGAGATCGAGCAAGGCTTTAAGAATATGCCGACAGTTGAGATCAGTTCTGAACCGGAAAACATCGTTGAATGGCTCGTTAACACAGGGATCGAAAAATCTAAACGGCAAGCTCGTGAAGATGTAACTAATGGAGCGATCTATATCAATGGTGATCGAATTCAAGATCTGGAGGCAATGATCGATCCAGCAGCAAACTTTGATGGAAAATTTGTGATCGCCCGTCGTGGTAAGAAGCGTTATTTCTTAGCCCGTGTAACTAAATAATTTTTAAAAAATCTGCAGATTTTGTGTCTGCAGATTTTTTTTGAAAAAAATTTTCTGCGGGAAATGTAAGTGTTTTACTGAGTAAAAAGCTGTTTTTTGGTCAAAGAGACGCTGATTTATCGAGTAAAAAACGAACGATAATATTTAAGCGTGATTTATGTTCGTTTTTTAAATAGGGGGAAGTGAAATTTTATGCAAAAAAATTTAAAAGTAGGGTTGACGTTTAAGCTAAAAGTGAGTATAGTAGTTCTTGTCATTGAGATGTGATCAAACATTTCAAATCGCTTAAAAATTAATTCAAAAAACTTGTTGACATTGAGATGCAAGTTTGGATATAATAATTAAGTCGATGAGACATGATGATGAATTTTTATTCAAGATAATGAATAAAAAT
>Ga0137306_100182_pt1 | contig 101853 bp, 96 predicted proteins | sample Inofroosms_March_FD_97187 | JGI IMG/M metagenome (GOLD analysis project Ga0137306, IMG submission 97187) | Mouse cecal microbial communities from Vienna, Austria - N-Acetylneuraminic and N-Acetylglucosamine D2O microcosms_March | ecosystem: Host-associated > Mammals > Digestive system > Large... | reverse complement strand
TATACGGCGGTAAATCCTCCGGAAGATACCGGAGAGATGGTTATACGAGAACTGCGTTTTCAGGGAGATACGGTTACCCTGATTTCAGGAAACGTTCAGCAGCAGGTAAAGTACAAAATCGAGGACAATGAGTTTACTATGATGACGGATTTTGGGAATTTTACTTATGAGGTTGAAGTAAGGGATCAGGAGATTGTGCTGGACGGGGTTATTTACAGGAAATAACCGAAAGAAAATAAAATGCACCGGGATTTGTGAAAGGGAAAAGCCTCATTTGTTTTCGGAGAGAAAGCGGGAGGCTTTTCCCTGTTTTTATGCGCAGGCCCACACAGAGGAATTTTAAACGGCAACTTGGGCTTGCCAGGTCCCGCGGAAAGCACTATAATTGAAGTCATCGGGGAAGAGTCTGATCTCAAGGAGGGATCCGATATGACAGCAGATACAGCATACTTCTGGGAGAAGAGCGGCCAGGGGGTCAGGATTCTGGATTACCGCAGTATGGACAGCCTGGCCGTGGTGCCGGAGGAGATCGGCGGGCAGCCTGTGACAGAGCTGGCGCCTTACCTGTTTTCCTCCCACAGATCTCCTGACGATACCGGACGTTCCGGCGGAGCCTGGCAGTCCGGAACAGGGGACAGGATTACAGAGGAGGAGGCTTTAAAACTGCCGGAACTAAGGGGCAGTGCCTTAAAGGAACTGCGGCTTCCATCCACCCTGAGACGGGTGGGTGCCTATGGGTTCTACAACTGTGAGAGGCTGAAGAGACTGGAACTGTACAGCACCACTCTGGACTGGGGGCCGGGGGTGTTTACCGGCTGTCTGGGGCTGGAGGAGATGCTGATCCATATAGACGAGTCTCGGCGGTCCTGTTTTAAAGAGATTCTGGCGGAGCTGCGGCAGACCGTGGCCGTGGACTATGACGGGCCGGAAAGAGGGCGGCTGATCTTTCCGGAATTTTTCGAGGAGGCGGTGGAGAATACTCCTGCCAGGATCCTGGTGACCAACACTCACGGCTGCGGACAGAAGTACCGCAACGCCTTTGTCAGCACCAGATTTCAGTTTCGGGAATATGACAGCCTGTTTCCCCATGTACAGGTCCAGGAGCCGGAGAGACTGGTGATCGCCCTGGCCGTGGGAAGACTGATGTATCCCTGTGAGCTGACAGAGAAATACAGGGAACAGTATCTGAGATATCTGACGGATCACCGCATAGCCGCGGCCTGTCAGACAGCCGTGCAGGAAGACACAGAGGCGCTGGCGTGGCTTATGGAACATATCTCCTATGATCCGCAGGACATGAAGGTGGTCATCGAAGCGGCAGGAAGGAGCGGCAGCCTGGCTGCGGTCAGCTGCCTGATGGATAAGGCAGGGAGACAGGAAACTGCACAAAGACGGCGGTTTGCGCTGTAAAGGACAGCACAGGAACTGTTTGTGCTGTACAAAAGAAGACAGGAGGATGAGGATTGTGAATCTGTATCTGTACATTATTTTTGGACTCGTAAGCTTTCTGGCCTCTGTGGCAGGGGCCATCTGCGGGATCGGCGGCGGAGTGCTGATTAAACCGATCCTGGATGCCTTCGGGGTGCTCAGTGTGGCCAGCATCAGTTTTCTCTCAGGGTGTACGGTGCTGTCCATGTCCTGCTATTCCGTGGTAAAGGCAAAACTCAGCGGTTCCTCTCTTGTGGACATGAAGACAGGGACGCCGCTGGCCGTCGGGGCGGCTCTGGGAGGCGTGGCGGGGAAAATGATGTTTCAGTATCTTTCAGGTCTGGTGCCGGACAAGGATCAGGTAGGCGCCGTACAGGCGGCCTGCCTTCTGGTGATCACCCTGGGGACCATGGTCTACACCATAAATAATGACAGGATCAGGACTCATCATGTGACGTCGGTCTGGTCCTGCATCGCCATCGGCCTGGTGCTGGGGATCTTCTCTTCCTTTTTGGGAATCGGAGGAGGCCCCATTAATCTGGTGGTCCTGTTTTTCTTTTTCTCCATGGATACCAAGACGGCGGCTCAGAACTCTCTGTACATCATCCTGTTTTCCCAGATCGCCAGTCTTCTCAACACCCTGGTGACCAGGACGGTGCCTGAGTTTGCACTGGGCCTTCTGGTCCTCATGGTGGCCGGCGGGATCCTGGGCGGAGCCGGAGGCCGGATCGTCAACAGGCGGATGGATGGAGCCACGGTAAACCGGCTGTTTATCGGTCTTATGGTCATTATCATGGTGATCTGTGTCTATAACATGGTTCAGTTTCTGCTGTGAAAGTCCCGGACGGCAGGCGCGGCGTCAGGAGCCGCATGAACGTTTAGAAAGAAATGTCAGCGAGGAGAGAAAAACTATGCCTCAGTTAAATATTTTAATAAAACCGGCTTCCGGGAACTGCAATATGCGCTGTAAATACTGTTTCTATGCCGATGAGCAGGACAACCGCCAGATCTCTTCTTACGGGATCATGGAGACGGCTGTCATGCACGCCATCGTTGACCGGGCCCTGGAGTTTGGGGACGGTATCTGCACTCTGGCGTTTCAGGGAGGCGAGCCCACTCTCACAGGGCTGGCTTTCTACGAAGACCTGGCAGATTACATTTCCCGATGTGAAAATCCCAAAAAGATCCGGTTTCACTATGCCCTTCAGACCAACGGTCTCAGCATCGATGAAGACTGGGCCAGATTCTGGGCGAAGCACCATTATCTCATAGGAGTTTCTCTGGACGGTCCCAAGGAGATTCATGACCGGTACAGGAAAGATGCTGCCGGAGACGGAACCTTTAACCGGATCATGGCAGGGCTCAGGATCCTGGAGAAACATCATGTGGATTATAATATTCTGACCGTAGTGACGGCTGCCACAGCCAGGAGCGGACAGAAGCTTTATAATTTCTTTCAGAAAAACGGATTTCACTATCAGCAGTACATCGAGTGCCTGGATCCCATAGGGGAGGAGCCGGGAGGGCAGGAGTACTCTCTGACGCCGGAGAAATACGAGGCGTTTCTCAAAAGTCTTTTTGACGCCTGGTATCTGGACGCAAAATCCGGACGCTCTCCTTATAACCGGTATTTTGAAAACCTTCTGATGATCATGGATGGCCAGGCTCCGGAGAGCTGCAGCATGAGGGGAGTCTGCGGGAAGCAGTGGGTGATCGAGGCGGACGGAAGTACTTATCCCTGCGATTTCTACGCCCTGGATCAGTGGCTTCTGGGAAATGTAAAAGAAAATACTTTTGAGGATATGGACAGGCGGCGGGACGAACTGGGGTTTATTCAGTGGTCCGGGCAGCTTCACGAGGACTGTAAGAACTGCCAATGGCTTTCCCTGTGCCGGGGAGGCTGCCGCAGAAACCGGGAACCGGTGACGGATAAGAGCACAGGAAGAAATTATTTCTGCAGCGCCTATAAAGGCTTTTTCCGGTATGCATATCCGCGGCTGGCGGAGATATACAGAAGGGTAAGAGGGAGAAACCCTGTATAAATTATAAGAAAAGGGACTGTGTCAGGCAGCCCCTTTGTTTTTTCATAGGAAAGTACGTCCTATAGAAGAAAACCCTCCGGGGGGTGCGCACTACGCGCAAGGGAAGATGGCTGCTGCCGCAGCCGCGCTCCGGCGCGAGAGTCCGGCGAGCCGGACGCTTTGTCTAATCCCCTATCTGGGATCCCTCCTGTCGGGCACCACGTCTCCCGTCTCCATATAGAACCGCAGAAGGCGCATGCGCATGTTCTGGATCTGATCCTGGTATTCGGGAAGGTCGATGGCGTTATGAAGCTCCAGAGGATCCTTTTCAAGATCATAGAACTCATCCTTTTCATAAAGCCGCATCACATATTTAAAATGGTCCATGCGGATCATGGCAGCCTTGGTGTGTTCCGGCCCCTCTTCACACTGGGTGGAGAGCCGGGGCCAGTAAGGAGATTTGGGGCCGTGGCCCCCCTCCATGGCCTGAGTTTCCCCGTGGATTCGTCCGCCTTCGCAGAATACGGCGTCTTTGTGAACCGGAGCTCCGGCCACGGCATCCAGCAGAGATCTGCCGAACTGAGTATAATCCAGAGTAAATCCTGCCATGTGGGCGAAGGTGGCGGGCAGGTCCACGAGCTCTGCCAGGACCCGGCTTTCTCCCGGCTGCACAGGGAACCTGGAAGCCGGTTTGATCAGCAGAGGCACGTTGGAGACGGGATTTTCAAAACAGTTCTGGACCTTCTCCGTAATTCCGTAATCTCCCGTATAATCACCGTGATCGCTGAAGACAAAAATACTGGTGTCGTCATAGAGGTTCCATTCTTTTAACTTATCCTTCACCAGGCCGAACTGGTGGTCAAACCGTTCTACCATGCCCAGATATACGGCCCGCAGCTCGTTATACTGCTCCTCGGACCAGCCGGTCAGCTGCTGTTTGGAGCGGATGCCCTGAAGCATGGAAGGCTTACTCTGAAGCTTCTCCACATCCGTCCGCCTGGGAGGGAGGGAATCCCTGGAGATACTGCTGAACCAGGGATCTTCGCATCCATAGGGAGGATGAGGGAAGGAAAGGGTAATGTACAGGAAGAAAGGCTTTTCACTGCCTTCCCGGCCTTTTCTGTCCAGATAATCCAGGGCACTTTTCACACAGTTCCAGTCAAAAGTAGATTTGGCCTGTTCCCTGTCCATCTTTCCCGTATAGAAAGAATAGTAGTTATCCTTTTTCATAAATTCGGGAATTTCACTGGACACGGCGGGGCCGGGGGCAAATTTCAGGTTGTCATCATCCCGGTGGTTTTCAAAGTCGCTTCCGGAATAAAATTCATCACAGAATTCCGTTTTGGGACGGTTGGAAGGGATCACGTCATTGCGCCCGATCCAGATCACCTCATACCCCTGCTGTTTCATGGTCCGGAGGATATTGGGCTCCTGGGGCTCCTGGAGGAAATGCATGGTCCGGTGACCGGTGGTATGAGGATAACGCCCGGTGAGAAAGCTGCACCGGGAGGGGACGCACACCGGATTCTGGCAGTAGGCGTTGCGGAAGGAGACGCCGTCCTCCAAAAGAGAGTCCAGATTCGGCGTCCTGGATGCCGGATTCCCCATGTGGGACAGGGAATCACAGCGCATCTGATCAGCGACAAACAACAGGATATTAGGTCGTTTTTCCATAAATGATCTCCTTTACTGTTTTTCTTCCTGGAGGGCCTGGTTGTCCAGTATCTTAAAGAACGGGAAATAACAGGCCATCTGGATCAGCACCAGCGCTATCTGCCACAGGGCCAGCTTCCAGCCGCCGCACAGCATGCCGGAGAGCACGATGGGAGTGCCCAGAGGAATCTCCATACCGTTCATGACAGGCAGGATTCCTATGGAAGTGAACAGATAGGACAGGCTGAAGGTGATAATAGGCGTAAGGATCAGAGGGATCAGCATGATGGTATTCAATACCATGGGAAGTCCGAAGGTAATGGGTTCGTTGATGCCGCAGATGCCCGAGGGGAGAGCCAGCTTGCCCAGGGCTTTGTATCTCTGGCTTTTTGCCAGGAAACACATGATCACACACAGTCCGGCAGTTCCCCCTGCGCCGCCCAGAGAAGCAAATCCGGACCAGGCAGATTTTACGATAATATTAGGCAGCTGGGCGCCGGCGCCGTAGGCAGTCAGATTTTCCATGGCAAGAGGCATATACAGCATGTTGATAAAGGGCATTACGATCATTCCGCCGTGAAGGCCGAAGAACCACATGATACTGCACATCATGATCAGTACGATCATGGTAAAGGGACTGGCTCCCAGAGCGGCCAGAGGCGCTTTCAGCAGAGTATAGATACAGGTGTTGATATCTCCGTAAGAAGTCAGGGAGAACAAAAACCGCACCAGAGCGAAAATCAGCAAAATGCAGAAAGACGGAAGGATGCCCTGGAATGAGATAGCGATCTGAGGAGGAACACTGTCGGGCATGCGGATGACGATCTTTTTGTCGATAAAAAATTTGTACATCACCGGCACCAGGAGTCCGAAAATCATGGCCGTAAACAGACCGGCAGCGCCCAGATAAGAGGTGGACAGGGCAGCGGCTACAGCCACGACCACCTCATCCTTTGTTCCCGTTACGCCTAAGGGGATCATAACAAGAAAGATGGCCAGAGTCAATAAGCCTACGCTGTTGGTCTGCCGTTCCATACCCAGATTCTCTGCCGTGGATCTGGAAATACTGTAGACGGCATAGAGAGCCAGCATATCCGTGGTGATTTTGGGGACAAATCCGAAGATCTCTTTTAAGGGAGTGGCTCCGACGAGAGCCTGATAAAAGCCCAGGTTCAGATTGGCCAGAAGGGTGAACAGCGCGCCCACGATAACGATGGGAAGACAGGCGGAGAATCCGCTGCTGATGGACTTCAGATAACGATTTTCCGATAATTTCTGAGCCAGGGGGAGAAGAGCATTACCTAACGCTTCTGTAAACTTTTCCATGATTAAACTCCTTTGTTTTAAATTAATCCTCATTGAAATCACAAAACCCTGCCGGCAGGTTTTCTGGATTCTATGATAATCCATTTTGGATAAAAATACAATATAAAAATGGATAAATATCCAAAAAATGGCGAATTATACAAAATATGAAGTCGAATTCGTTAAAATGAGATATGATTTTGTGTAATTTATATAAAAAATCATTTTTTTAATCTTTTCTCAAAAACCGTTTCTGGCTGATACCCTGCGGTCTCTGAAGAAACTCGTGGATATTTCTCCAAAACTTTGATACAATAGATACATACTCGCCAAGGAGGCCGTTTTCATGAACCCGTTAGAACGATTAGAAAAAGAATTTCCCAACCTGACCAGATCGGAGCAGGCCATTACAGAATATATCCTGAAGAATCCCATGACGGTGATCCGGTACTCTCTGACTCAGATCGCCAGGGAGGCCAGGACTTCCAACACGGCGGTGATCCGACTGTGCCAGAAGCTGGGGTATCAGGGATTTTCCGAATTTAAGTTTTCTCTGTCAAGAGCCGCTCTTTCCGACACAAAGAAAAACGACAGTCCGGAGGAGGATGAGGGGAAGGATTCCATGTCGGCCATCGTATCTCAGTATGTGACATATCTGAACCAGATGGCAGCGGAGACGGACATGGATATAGTCCGACAGATCGCCTCTCTCATGTGCAGGACTCCCAGGCTGGCTGTCATGGGATACAATCGGACCGGCTTTTCCGCCTCCCAGCTGTCCTACCGCCTGTCCAGGATGGGCATGGCCAACTATCTGGTCACGGACCAGGTGGTGATGCAGGATTATATGGAGATCTTCGGCCCGGGAGACGTGTGCATCATCTTTTCCATCAGCCTGAAAACATACAAGGAGACCGTGCAGAGACTGAAGAAAAACGGCGCCACCGTGGTCCTCTTTACCATGAACGGGACTACGCCTCTTAAAAAAAACTGTGACTATTTTGTCTGCCTCCCCCAGATATCCTACAACCGTCGGATGGGATTTTTAGATGACCAGACTTTATTTTTCGTGTTTATCGAGGTGCTGCTCAGCGAGACGGCCAGAGTTCTCAACCGGACGGGAGGGAAAGAAAGCCTATGATCGATCCTGTCAGACACCGCCAGCTTCAGGAACTGGATATGGTGGAATTGTGTACCAGGATTCTTTCCGGTTCCCGCAACGAACTGTACCTGAATATGCATTTTCTGGATCTGTCTCTCAACAGTCTGGGATTTGAGGCGGACCCTTCCATGACAGGGCTGGGGACCGACGGAGCTCTGATCTATTATAATCCGGACCATCTGTGCGGTCTTTACCGCAGGGGGAGAGTTTATGTAAACAGGGCTTACCTCCACATGGTGTTTCACTGTCTGTTCTGCCATCTGTACAACCGAAAAAAGAGAGCCCGCGATTACTGGAACCTGGCCTGCGATATTGCCATGGAATCTGTCATCGACGGACTTTACAAAAAATGCGTCCATGTGCCGCCGTCGCCTTTCCGCAGGGACATCTATCTGCGCCTGAAAAAGGAGCAGAAGGTGCTGACGGCAGAGGGGATCTATGAGGCGCTCAGGAACATGGAACTGACCGAAAGACAGTACGGCCGTCTGGCAGAGGAATTCTATGTGGACAGCCACGACAGATGGGAGGAAGGGGCGCCGCCGGCTATGTCCATCCCCAGGCAGACCAGATGGAACGACAACCGGGAGAAGATGCAGACGGAGATGGAATCCATGGGACAGGACCGCTCCGGGACAGAGGAAGACCGGGATCTGCTGGAGCAGGTTCAGGTGGTGAACAGGGAGAGATATGATTACAGGCGGTTTCTGAGAAAGTTTTCTGTTCTGCGGGAGGAGATGCAGGCGGATGAGGATTCTTTCGACTACATTTACTATACTTACGGGCTGAAGATGTACGGCAATATGCCGCTGATCGAGCCCCTGGAATCCAGGGAAGTGTACCGGATCGAGGATTTTGTGCTGGTCATCGACACTTCCATGTCCTGTTCGGGAGAGCTGGTCCGCCGGTTTCTGGAAGAGACCTACGGGGTCTTAAGCGAGGGAGAGAGCTACTTTTGCAAGATCAATGTCCACATCATCCAGTGCGACGACCAGGTCCGGTCTGATGTGGTCGTCACCAGCCGGGAACAGATGAGAGAGTATATGGAGAACTTTACCATCCAGGGCAAGGGAGGCACGGACTTCCGTCCTGCCTTTGAATATGTAAACGGCCTGAGGGCGAAAGGGGAATTTACCAGACTGAAAGGGCTCTTGTACTTTACGGACGGAAAGGGTATCTATCCGGTAAAAATGCCTCCCTATGACACGGCGTTCGTGTTTATCCAGGATCAGTATGAGGATATGTCGGTTCCGGCCTGGGCCATGAAACTGGTTCTGGAGGAGCGGGAGATCCGGGAACTGACAGGGACCGGAGAGAAGGAAGGGGGAGATCACGTTGAACATTAAACGGGCAAAGGAAGAGATTAAAAATACCATCGGAGCTTATTTGCTGAAAGATAAATACGGGGCCTATGAGATTCCGCCTGTCCGTCAGAGGCCGGTCTTGCTTATGGGCCCTCCGGGTATCGGCAAGACCCAGATCATGGAACAGATCTCCCAGGAGTGCCGTATCGCTCTGGTGTCCTACACCATCACCCATCACACCAGGCAGAGCGCCATCGGACTGCCCTTTATTCAGGACAGGATCTATGATTCCAGAAGATATTCGGTGACAGAGTATACCATGAGCGAGATCGTGGCCTCCATCTATGACAAGATCGCCGAGACGGGTCTGCAGGAAGGGATCCTGTTTATCGACGAGATCAACTGTGTGTCAGAGACACTGGCTCCCACCATGCTCCAGTTTCTTCAGTGCAAGACATTCGGAAATCACAGGATCCCCCAGGGATGGATCATTGTGGCGGCAGGGAATCCGCCGGAGTACAACAAGTCTGTCAGGGAATTTGACATCGTGACTCTGGACCGGATCAAGATGATTCCTGTGGAGGCTGACTACGGAGTCTGGAAGGAATATGCCCAGCAGGTGAATATCCATCCGGCTGTTATCTCTTATCTGGATGTGAAGCAGCAGAATTTCTGCCGCATCGAGACTACGGTGGACGGCAAATTTTTCGCCACGCCCAGAGGCTGGGAGGATCTGTCCCGGCTCATGGAGGTTTATGAAAAGCTTCACATGACCGTGGACAGGGAAGTGGTGTTCCAGTACATCCAGTATCCGGCCATTGCCAGGGACTTTGCCAATTATCTGGAGCTTTATTACAAATATCAGCAGGACTATCAGATCGATGAGATCCTGGGAGGAAAGGTAAGGGAAGGAATTTATCATAAACTGGAAAAGGCGCCTTTTGACGAGCGCCTGAGCGTCATGAGCCTGATCCTGGCAGCACTGAACCGGGGATTCAGGGAGACGGCGGAGAAGGAGGACCGCATGGAGCGCCTTCTGAAGATCTTCCGCCGTCTGAAACCGAAGAGTCAGCAGGCGGATACTCAGCCTGTATCCGGAGGAGATCAGTCCGACTATGGTTCCGCAGCGGAATATCTGGAGGGGCTTACTGCCGGTATGCAGGCAGAGCGGAAATACAAACAGGAGTCAGGGATTTTAAGCCGCAGGGAGGATCAGCTTTACCGGGATGTTTCGGGAATCCTTGAGAGAACGCTTCAGGCCGTGAAAGCGGATCACAGAGCCACGGAGGAGCAGGTCTGGGAGAAGGTATCGGAGATCTTCGAGGAGGAGAACCGGGGGTATGAAGCCCTCTTCGACCAGTGCGCCGCCGGTCTGGAATATGCCTTTGATTTTATGGAGGCGGCTTTCGGAGGAGGACAGGAGATGGTGGTCTTTGTCACCGGTCTGAACACAGGACTTTACAGTCTCAGGTTTCTTCAGGAGTACCGGTGCGAACGATATTTCCGGTACAATAAAGAACTGCTCTTTGACGATCAGGAGAAGGAGATTCTGAAGCAGATGGAGAGGCTGTAAACGGAGGAAAATGCCCATTGCCTTTTCAGGGGAAGGTGGTATAATAAGATTACAGAATATTTTAAGGAGGAGATTTGCTATGTGGAGCAGAAAGATTGCTGCCGCTGCTGCGGCGGGAGTACTGGCAGCAGCTCTTGTGACATTTCCTGCCGCTGCCCACGGCCACGGTCATCACAGACAGGCCAGCAGCGTAACATGTGACACCAGCTGCCCGGTATGTACGGTAGAAGGCTGTACGGAGACGGGGCGTCACACTCATGACGGTCATGACTACTGCGGATACGACCACAGCGGCGGATACTGTGACAGATCCTGTGAGACGGTTTCTGATACAGGTTCCCGCGGCGGCGGCCATCATGGGTGCCACAGGTAAGACAGAACAGATGAGACAGGGGAACTGACCGTCGTCAGTTCCCCTGTATGTTTCTGTAAAGCTTTCACTTATTTGTGCTGTGCATAGTACTCGTCGAAAAGCTTGTTCACAGCCGTATGAGTCTCGCCGCAGATGGACGGAAGAGAACCGCCCCAGGACTTCTCGGCCTCGCCGAATCCTTTCTCAACGGCAGCCTGATACTTCTGCATCAGTTCAACATCATCTCCTGCCAGAGCAGCGGCGAAATCAAAGATCCTCTGGGAGGTCTGCTTAACGCCCCAGAAACCGTCCTCGGAGATGGCCTGCTGGGCCTCGGCCTTGGTCTTCTCGTCTACGGTATAGTTGCCGCTGGCCATCATCTTCCAGAAATCGTCACCATTGGCCATGGAGAAATTAATACCCTGCTTCTGGAAATTCTGCACCATCATGTTGGTGAAACGGGACATCTGGTTATTCAGGTCATCTTTCAGACTCTGTACCAGAGAAGCCCTCTCAGAATCGCTCATCTTTGTAGTTGCCTTAGCATCCTTGCTGAGTTCAACCCGGTCTACATCCGGTTTCTTCTCTGCGCTGACAGCAGCATCCTTGGTCTGCTTCTCAGCGATCTCAGCCGAAACCGCAGAAGTGGACTTGGTCTGTACCGGCTGGCTGTAAACTCTCATAGCCGCATCCTGATCAACTCTCATAACATCCTCCTTTTAAATGAACATGAAATACATGATTTTACGTTTTATATAGGATATATCGGCATTACGGAAGGAAACATAAGGAACGGAGACCCTGAAAGTTTAGAATGATTTTAGAGACGCAGGGTGGGAAATGTGATATACTCTTTATAGACAATCAGCATTTATTAAAGAAAGGACTCTTTCCCATGAAGATCAAGACCCGCCTGGGGATCGCATTTATTACCATAACCCTGGTGCCCATGCTTCTGATCTATCTGGCATTCAGCCTTCTCAGCAGTTATCAGATGAGAGCCTTTCGGGAAGCCTATGGTCTCACGGAACAGGTAGACCTGCTTTCCGGAAATTCCATGCAGATATTCAACCGTCTGACCCAGTCCAGCCAGAGAGCCATACAGGAAAAACTGTCCACGGACCCGGACAGCTTTGCCGATCAGTCCTATCTGGAGCTGATCAATCAGGATCTGAAGCACAAATATGCCTGTCTCATAGTCCGCAGAGGAGACGAGATCATTTTCTCCGGCATCGGTCAGGAGAATCCGGAGCTGTACCGGCATCTGCCGGATTACGATAAGCCCGGCAATACTTTTATAGAAGGCGGAATCTATCTGGACGGCGACACTCAGCATCTGATTAAACAGGTGGATTTTCAGTACGGCGACGGTACAGAAGGCAGCGTCTTCATCATATCCAGCGTAGATGACTTCATCCCGGAGGTCAAATCCATGTTTCTGGAGATCCTTTTTTCCGGAGTCATGATCCTTATGTTTACGGGAGTCATCCTTACGGGCTGGGTCTACAAGTCCCTGCTGGCCCCTCTGAACAAGCTTCAGCAGGCCACCAACGAGATCAAGAACGGCAATCTGGATTTCACTCTGGATGTGGATATGGACAACGGCGACGAGATCAGCCAGCTGTGTCAGGATTTTGAGGAGATGCGGATGCGCCTGAAGGAGACCACCGAGGAAAAGGTTCAGTATGACAAAGAGAGCAAAGAGCTGATCAGCAATATTTCCCATGACCTGAAGACCCCCATCACCGCCATCAAGGGATATGTGGAAGGGATCCTGGACGGAGTGGCCTCGTCGCCGGAAAAACTGGACAAATATATCCGGACCATATACAATAAAGCCAATGACATGGACAGGCTTATCGACGAGCTGACTTTTTATTCCAAGATCGATACCAACAAGATTCCTTACACATTTTCCAAGATCAATGTCTCCAGCTACTTCCGGGACTGCGTGGAGGAAGTAGGGCTGGAGCTGGATTCCAACAACATTGAACTGGGATATTTCAATTATGTTGACGAGGATGTGGTGGTTATCGCCGACGCGGAACAGATGAAACGGGTGGTCAACAACATCATCAGCAACTCCGTGAAATATCTGGACAAGAAAAAAGGCATCATCAACATCCGCATTAAAGACGTGGGAGATTTTATCCAGGTAGGGATTGAAGACAACGGCAAGGGGATCGCAGCCAAAGATCTGCCCAATATTTTTGACCGCTTCTACCGCACCGACTCTTCCCGCAATTCCGCTAAGGGAGGAAGCGGTATCGGCCTTTCCATAGTCCGCAAGATCATCGAGGATCACGGCGGCAAGATCTGGGCCACCAGCAAGATCGGCATCGGGACGGAGATCCATTTTGTACTGAGAAAATATCAGGAGGTTGTATATCATGAAGAGGATTCTGATCATTGAAGATGAAGAGAGTATAGCGGAGCTGGAGAAGGATTATCTGGAGCTCAGCGGCTTTGAGGTGGAGATTGAGAATGACGGGGAGACGGGGCTTTCCAAAGCATTGGCGGAAGAGTACGATCTGTTTATCCTGGATCTGATGCTTCCCGGCGTAGACGGATTCGAAATCTGCAGGAAGGTGCGGGAGGTAAAGAACACCCCCATTATCATGGTATCTGCCAAGAAAGAAGATATTGACAAGATCAGAGGCCTGGGATTGGGAGCCGACGACTATATTACCAAGCCTTTCAGCCCCAGCGAGATGGTGGCCCGCGTCAAGGCTCATCTTGCCCGGTATGAGCGGCTCATCGGAAGCGGCATGCCTGACAATGAGATCATCGAAATCCGGGGATTGAAGATCGACAAGACGGCCAGGCGGGTGTGGGTCAACGGCGAGGAGAGAAATTTTACCACAAAGGAATTTGACCTCCTGACCTTTCTGGCCCAGAATCCCAACCATGTGTACACCAAGGAAGAACTGTTTTCCAGGATCTGGGACATGGAGTCTATCGGGGATATCGCTACGGTGACGGTGCATATCAAGAAAATCCGGGAGAAGATTGAGTTCAATACAGCCAAGCCTCAGTATATCGAGACCATATGGGGCGTAGGGTATCGGTTCAAGGTATAAAAAAGACAGAAAAAACTCTTGATAAACAGGGCAGATCTGGTATGATAGTGTCAGCTTAAGAAAAGGAAGTAAACGCCATGAAATACAAGACAAGATTTGCCGCTTTTTTTGCCGCCATGGTAGTATTTAACCTGGCGGCTAATTTTGCGCATCCGGTGACTCCCACTGTCATCCAGAACCTGAAGCTTCATGATTATATGTTCGGTGTGGCCCTGGCGGCCATGCAGTTCACTAATTTTCTGGTCTCTCCCTTCTGGGGGAAAATAAATAATTACATATCCGCCCGGATCTCCCTTCTGGTGTGCTGCTGCGGATACGGCATCGCCCAGGTGTGGTTTGCCTGTTCCACTACAGAACTTCAGATTATTCTGGCCCGCATGTTTGCCGGGCTGTTTACGGGAGGGGTGTTTGTCAGTTTTCTCACTTATGTAGTCGGAAGATCCGCTCCCGAAGATCAGGGCAGACATCTGACCATCACGGCTACTATTCAGAGCGTGGCCAGCGCCTTCGGATATATGATCGGAGGATTTCTGGGTGAAATTTCCGTGCTGACAGCGTTTCTGGTTCAGGCAGCAGCCCTGGTGACAGTGGGGGTCCTGTTCTTTCTGATCTGTGAGACCGACAGTGAGACGGGCCTTAAAGAGATTCCTCTGAAGCAGCTTGCCAGGGAGGCCAACCCGTTTCAGGCCTTTCTGGACAGCAGGACTTTTATGAGTGTCTCCTTTTTCCTGCTGTTTGCCGTTAATGTGCTGATCAATTTCGGCAATACAGGATTCGACCAGGCATTTAATTACTATCTGAAGGATGTGCTGGGGCTGACTTCATCCTACAATGGGATCATCAAGGCCGCAGTCGGATTTATTTCCTTCTTCTCCAATATGACACTCTGTATCTGGATCCTGAACAGGACCGATACAAAGCGTTCCATGGTGAGCCTGACCGCTGTGTGCGCCGCTGCGGCGCTGGGAACCGTGGTCGCTCCGGGCATCGGGCTGTTCATCGCCTTCAGTGTTCTGGTGTATGCCGGATACTCCGTCAGCGTTCCCGTGCTCCAGGACATGGTCGCCAACCAGGCAGACATCAGGCAGAAAAATCTGGTCATGGGTTTTTTCAACGCCACCAAGTCTCTGGGGAGTATCGCCGGGTCCATGACAGCGGGATTTATCTACTCCCTCCATGTAAAGCTGCCTTTTGTCTGTACTTTTGTGATCTATGGTATCAGTGTGGCAGTGGCTTTCAGGTATCTGAGGTATAAGGGGGCAGCATCAGACAGGCTCTAAATAAAGAATTTGCTGATTGACATACTCTTCCAAGTCTGATATAATAGTAAAATGTGTAAAAACGGGAAGATTCAGGGTCTGCCTTGAATGTTCTCGTTTTTTTCGGAGAAGATTTGAAAGAGAGTGTAAGTACAGGGTATTTTGCGGAGAGCAGAAGAGCCCTTCATGAAAAAGTAGAAAGGAAATTAAATGGAAACAGTAAAATTTGACGAACTTCAGTTAGACGACAGGATCCTCCGGGCGGTCACAGACATGGGATTTGAGGCTGCCTCGCCGATTCAGGCACAGGCTATTCCGGTACAGATGGAAGGAAGGGATGTGGTAGGGCAGGCCCAGACAGGAACAGGCAAGACTGCCGCCTTCGGTATCCCTCTTCTCCAGAAGATCGACCCCCGCAGCAAAAAGCTTCAGGCCATTGCCCTGTGCCCTACGAGGGAGCTGGCCATCCAGGTGGCTGACGAGATCCGCAAACTGGCAAAATATATGCACGGAATCAAAGTACTGCCTATCTACGGCGGACAGGATATCGTAAGACAGATCCGGGGGTTGAAAGAGGGGACTCAGATCGTCATCGGTACTCCTGGCCGTGTCATGGACCATATGAGGAGAAAGACGATCCGATGCGAACATATCCATACGGTGATTATGGATGAGGCCGACGAGATGCTCAACATGGGATTTCTGGAGGATATGGAGACCATCTTAAGCCAGCTTCCTGAGGAGCGGCAGACTGTGATGTTCTCTGCCACCATGCCCATGGAGATCCAGAATATCGCCAGACGGTTTCAAAAAGAACCGGTGACGGTAAAAGTGGTGAAAAAGGAGCTGACGGTTCCCAAGGTCACCCAGTATTACTATGAGGTAAAACCCAAGACAAAGGTGGAGGTTATGTGCCGCCTTCTGGATATGTATGCTCCAAGGCTGTCCATAGCCTTCTGCAACACCAAGCGTCAGGTGGACGAGCTGGTCCAGGAGCTGCAGGGCCGGGGATATTTTGCAGAGGGTCTTCACGGTGATCTGAAGCAGATGCAGCGCGACCGTGTTATGAACAGTTTCAGGAACGGGACTACGGAGATTCTGGTGGCCACGGATGTGGCGGCCAGAGGCATCGATGTGGATAATGTGGAGGCCGTGTTTAATTACGACATTCCCCAGGATGACGAGTACTATGTCCACCGCATCGGGCGGACAGGACGTGCGGGAAAGGATGGCATCGCCTTCAGCTTTGTGGTGGGAAAAGAAGTTTATAAACTCCGGGATATCCAGCGCTACTGCAAGACCAAGATCATTCCCCAGGCTATACCGTCTCTTGACGATATTACGACCATCAAGGCGGAGAAGATCATGGAGCAGGTTATGGAACTGATCCGGGAAACCGACCTTACCAAGATGGTGAACCTGATCGAGAGAACGGTGCTGACTGAGGAAGAATGCACATCCCTGGATGTAGCCGCCGCTCTTTTGAAGCTGTCCATGGGCGAGGAAAATGAGGACATTATCGACAGCGGCCGGCCGGCCCGTTCCTTAGATGATCTGGACCGCTACGGCCGTGACGGCGGAGGCCGGGGCAGGAGAGACGGCCGGAGCAGCCGGGACGGCAGAGGAAGCAGGTACGGCAGGGACAGCCGTTATGACAGGGAAGACAGAGACGACATGGCCCGCCTGTTTGTGAACATCGGAAAGAGTCAGAATATCCGCCCGGGCGATGTGCTGGGGGCCGTGGCGGGAGAGACGGGGATCTCCGGAAAGCTGGTGGGGAGCATCGACATGTATGACAATTATACCTTTGTGGAGGTGCCCAGAGAGTATGCGGATGCGGTGCTGAGAGCCATGAAAGACGTGAAGATCAAAGGGAAAAACGTCCATGTAGAGAAAGCCAACACCAGGGGCCGATAAAAAAGAAAATATTTTTAAGATAAAAGCCGGACTCAGAAAAATGTTTTATTTTCTGTCTGGCTTTTCTTGATTTTCCGGCAGGAAATGGGTATACTGATGATAATAAATGCAGAAAGGAGCAGGGTATGATATTACAGAGCACAAGAGTGTGGATCGGAGGACAGTTTCTGGCCGCCCAGCTGGAGATTGCAGACGGAAAGATCACAAGAGTGTATCCCTATGGGACCAGGGAGACGGATGAGGACTATGGTAATAAGCGGATAGTCCCCGGTTTTATCGACGTCCACACCCACGGCGCCTATGGTTTCGACACCAATGACGGAGAACCGGAAGGGCTGAGAGACTGGATGAGGCGGATACCGGAGGAGGGAGTCACGGGAATTCTTCCGACTACAGTGACCCAGATGCCTGATGTGCTGACCAGGGCAGTGGCCAATGTAGCTGCCGTGGTAAAGGAAGGGTATGAGGGAGCGGAGATCCTGGGGATCCATTTTGAGGGTCCTTACCTTGACATGGAATATAAGGGGGCCCAGCCGCCGGAGGCCATTGCAAAGGCTTCTGTGGAGCAGTTTCAGATGTATCAGAAGGCTGCCGAAGGACTGATCAGATACATTACTCTGGCTCCGGAGCATGACCCGGATTTTGCCCTTACAAGATACTGCAGCAGTACCGGCGTGGTGGTCAGCATGGGCCATTCCTCGGCCACCTATGATGAGGCCATGATGGGCATCGCCAACGGAGCCATGTCTATGACTCATGTGTATAACGGAATGACCGGTCTTCATCACAGGAACCCGGGCCTTGTGGGTACGGCTTTCCGGGTGAGGGATATCTATGGGGAGATCATCTGCGACGGCTGTCACTCTCATCTGGCGGCTCTCAATGATTTCGTCACATCCAAAGGACGGGACTATACCGTTATGATCACGGACTCCCTGAGACCCAAACACTGTCCTCCGGGGGGAGACTATGAGCTGGGCGGACATCCCATAGAGATCAGCGAAAGCGGACTTGCCTATCTGAAAGGTACGAAGACCATTGCCGGGAGCACGCTTTACATGAACAGAGGCCTGAAGATCCTGACAGAGGAGGCTCTGATCCCCTTTGATACGGCACTGAACAGCTGTACCATCAATCCGGCCAGGTGTCTGGGTGTGGATGACAGAAAGGGGAAACTGGCCGCAGGTTATGATGCGGATGTGGTGGTTCTGGAAGATGATTATGACGTATACCAGACATACTGCAGAGGAGTGAAGATGCTGTAAATAACAGGAATAAAAACATTCCGCCAGCCGGAGCGTGTTCCCGGGATGATCAATGTGAGACCGGACACCTCCGATACAGCCGGGGCCATACTCCTCCCGGAACTGGCGGAATGTATGCAGTCATGAAGACTGCAGATATTATTGTAGCTTTTTATGGAGACATTGTCAACGCTTTCTGTTTATCCTGTATCAGAGATTATCCCTGAGATTCACAAAATACATATTGGGACAGCCTTTCAAAGGCTTCTTTTACTCTGGAGAGAGGCAGGGCAAGATTCATGCGGATGGTGTCAGGCTTGTTAAAGGGCCTTCCGTCCTGCCAGATCACCCCCACATCCCATCCGGCCCGGAGAAGTTCATCCAGAGTCCTGCCGTGCTGTGTGCACCAGGTGCTGCAGTCCAGGTACAGCATATAGGTGCCCTGAGGCCGGGAAAGAGAGATACCCTTAAAGTGGGAGGCGATGTAATCGCAGCTGTAGTCCACGTTGGCGCTGAGCACCTGGCACAGTTCATCCACCCACTGCTGCCCTTCCTGAGAGTAAGCGCCTATGAGGGCATGCATGGACATTACGTTCTGAGAATTGTAGTGGCAGAGGGAGGACTGTTTAAGAAGGCGGTCCCTGAGATATCTGCTGTAGACAATGTGGTAGGAGCCTACCAGTCCGGCCAGGTTAAAGGTCTTGGACGGAGCATATACGGCGATGGTCCTGTTTCTTGCATCTTCGGACACGGACTGAGTCGGCGTGTGTTTATGTCCGTCCAGAAGAATATCGGACCAGATCTCGTCGGAGACCACGATGCAGTCGTTCTGTCTGTAGACTTCCATGGCTTTTTCGATCTCCCAGAGCTCCCAGACTCTTCCCGTAGGATTGTGAGGGGAACAGAAGACGGCAAAATGGATGGAATGTTCTTTTAATTTTCTGTCCATATCTTCATAATCCATGCGCCAGATCCCATCCCTGTCTTTCACAAGGTCGCTTAAGATCAGCTGATAGCCCACATTGGTAAGCGATTTGGTGAAGCCGATGTAGGTAGGTGCGTGGACCAGGATCTTGTCTCCGGCAGAGCAGAAGGTCTGGGCAGCGGAGACCACGCATCCCAGGACGCCGTTTTCGTAGCCGATGTGCTCTCTGGAGAGACCTTTCACATGGTTTCTGGTCTCCTGCCAGCTGATGATGGCATCAAAATAAGCATCGGAAGGGATGAAATATCCGTAGGCAGGATGGGCGGCTCTCTCTGCCAGAGCCCGGGGAACAGAAGGAACCGTGGGAAAATTCATATCAGCCACCCACATGGGGATCACATCAAAGCCTTCTTTCGGACCTCCCGGGGCTCCTGCCCTGCCGGGAGAATCCACGGCGATGGAGTCCATGCCTCTCCGGTCCATGATGGAAGTAAAATCGTATTTCATAAAACAGCCTCTCTTTCTTATGTAATAAAGGTTTCTTCCAGTTTAACACAACCGGGGGGAGGCCGCAAGGCCGTCAGCAGGAAGATTGGGCAAAAAATACAAAAACAGACAAACTATAGAAAATAATCTAAACAAAATTTACAAAGCATATTGACATTTTTTTATCATAGGGGTATAGTAAGAATCGTATTATGTGTGTCTGAGAAAGACACAGAGCATCAATCTGAAAGGGAGGTAACAAACAACATGAAGAAAAAACTATCTTGCATGGCATCTGTACTGCTGGCAGCCAGCCTGACAGCATGTTCAGGAGGAGGACAGGAAGCAGCCACCACAGCGGCTCCTGAGACCACCACGGCGGCTCCGACTACAGCAGCAGCCACCACGGCAGCGGAGACGACAGAGGCCGGAGCACTGACTGCAGGAACCTATACCGCATCCAAGCCGGGTATGAACGGCCAGGTGACAGTAGAAGTGGTGACCGATGATTCTTCCATCGTATCCGTGGAAGTAACCGGGAATCAGGAGACGCCGGGTATCGGTTCTCCGCTGGTAGACGGTGAGAAGGAAGGAACTATCCCCACGATCTCCATCCCCGCAGCCATTGTTGAGAATCAGACTGTGGCAGTGGATGCAGTGGCAGGCGCCACCATCACAAGCGCGGCGGTCAAGTCCGCAGTTGAGGATTGTCTGAGCCAGGCAGGAGCCAACCTGGATGACTGGAAGACTCCGGTGGAGAAGGCAGCTCCCCAGGAGATCGACATGGAAGCCGATGTAGTGGTAGTAGGCGGGGGCGGCGCCGGACTGGCGGCAGCTATCTCTGCTTCTCAGAACGGAGCCAAAGTTATCATAGTAGAGAAGAACGGTGCAGTAGGCGGAGATACCCTGGTCTGCGGCGCTATCTATAACAATCCTGACGAGGAACTTCAGAGCAAGGTTGAGATGAGCGATGCCGTGAAGAAGACTCTGGAGGCAGGCATCGCCGTAACTCCTGTAGACGATGCGCATAAAGAACTGATCGATACCGTAGCTGCAGAGTGGAAGCAGTACAAGGCTGACGGCAAGACTACTCTGTTTGATTCCGAAGCATGGTTTACTCTTCAGACCTACAACGGCGGCGACAATGTGGCAGAGCTTCCTCTGGTAAAGGTTCTGTGTGAGAATGCTATCGCAGGCTATGACTGGATCCAGGAGCTGGGTATGGAGTTTAACGATACCATCGGTCAGGGCGCAGGCTCTCTGTGGCAGAGAACTCACACCTCCACCAAGCCCATGGGTACCGGGTTTATTTCCACTTATGTGGAGAACATCGCGGCAGATGCCAATATCCAGATGGTAACATCCACGACGGCGACCAGGCTGATCCAGGATGACACCGGAAGAGTAACCGGCGTAGAGGCAGAGGATGTAAACGGCAATACATACAAGTTCCAGGCTTCCAAGGGCGTGGTTCTGGCTACAGGCGGTTTTGCTGCCAACTCCAAGATGGTGAACGAATATAACACCACCGGCAAGTGGGATGACCTGTCCAAGGTTCCCACGACCAACCGTTTCGGCTGCTCTCAGGGCGACGGTATCATCATGGCCCAGGAGATCGGTGCTGCTCTCAGCCAGATGGAGCAGATCCAGCTGCTGTATCTGGGCAACGTAAAGGATGGCGGCCTGACCAAGTATCCGGCCCGCTGTGTCAACGGTACGGATCAGGAGATCTTCATTAACAAGAACGGTGAGCGTTTTGTAAGAGAAGACGGACGCCGTGACGAGATCTGTCTCCAGGTACTGAAGCAGCCGGATGCCATGTTCTACTTCCTTGAGTCTGCAGACGGCGACTACACAGATGTAAAGACCGCTCTCACAGCAGACGGATTTACCTTCCAGGAGATGGAGGAGCAGGGATACATCATCATCGCCGATACATTAGACGAGATGGCGGAGAAGCTTGGCTGTGACGCCGAGACTCTGAAAGCTACCGTAGACACCTTCAACGCTTCTGTAGACAGCGGCGAGGATGAGTTCGGACGTACTCTCTACAGCGTGAAGCTGGAGAACGGCCCCTTCGTGGCAACTCCACGTCAGGCATGTCTCCATCATACCATGGGCGGCGTGAAGATCGACACCGAAGGCCGTGTACTTGACGAGAGCGGAGCTCCCATCGAAGGTCTGGTGGCAGCAGGCGAGATCACCGGCGGTATCCACGGCGGAAACCGTCTGGGCGGCAACGCGGTTGTAGATACGGTTGTATTCGGCAAACTGGCCGGCGAGACCATCACGAAGTAATTGTTAACAGACAGCACAAAGGCTGCCCCGATACTGTGGGCAGCCTTTGTGACGTATGATTTTACAGGTATTATTTCCAACCATCCGGCAGATAGGACATGGTATTGGCGATCATGTCGTCTGCCAGTTTTCTGATATCCCCGTCCGCTGCCCGGCCCTTTACCAGCGGATCCCGGCGGAATGCTTCATAGATCAGTTCCCGGTCACAGGTTAAAGCGGCTTTGAGGACAATCTCGTGATTGTCCGTATGAGGCCTGATGAGGGCCAGCACATCATCGGGAAGAGAACCGGCAGCCACAGGCTTGATGGAATCCCGGCCGAAGACGGCATTGGTCTCCACCACGGCAGAGGCCGGCAGGTTGGGGATCTGGAGCATGGTGTTGGGGATATTCACATTGCTGATAACCCTGTCCAGCCCGCACAGGGCCCGGATCAGAAGGATGCCTTCTTCGCCCGTGGGCTCCAGAGGGATCTCTTCCTCCTGGCCGACCAGGCGGGCGCTCCGTGCCAGACGGTTTTTCAGATTCTCTTTTCTCCAGTCTACGGTGGTCAGTCCGAACTTCCAGCTTTTTACGGTATCCGGATCTTTCAGGTATTCGCTGCCGGGCATAAACTCGGCCAGGTGCCGGTCTCCCGCAGCGGCGATGAGGCCGAACCGGTTAAACAGGTCGAATTTTACGCGGTGGGCGCAGTTAAAGGTACTGTTCATCCAGTTGCGGTCAGGTTCCTGGTATCCTTCCTCAAAATGTTCTTCGATATATCTGCGGTAGACGGGGAACAGGTCGATCCCTTTGTATGAGGCCTGGTCAAACCAGGTGAAATGGTTGATGCCAAGGACGTTGACCCGGATATCCCGGCGGTCAATATCCCGGATGTCCAGAGCCTTTTCGCAGATCCCCTTTAACACTTTCTGCGTTCCGAATACCTCGTGACAGCAGCCGAAAGCCTTGATCCGGGGAAATACGTGGTACAGGGTCTTTACGCACAGAGTCATGGGGTTGGTGTAGTTGATGACCCAGGCATCGGGAGAATAGTCCCTGACAGCCTCGGCGATCTCCACAAACATGGGAATCGTCCTCAGAGCCCGGATGATTCCTCCGGGGCCTGCGGTGTCGCCTACAGACTGGTAGATTCCCAGCCGCTCAGGGAGATGGACGTCAGAGGCCATCTCGTCGAAGGTGCCGGGCAGGATGGAGATGACCACAAAATCCGCTCCCGTCAGGGCCTCTTTCAGGGAATGAGAAGTCACATAGTTCCAGTCCCCCCTGGTATCGCTCCTGGCAGTCAGGTGATTGCCGATGATCTCGTTATTTTTTGCAGCTTTTTCGTCGATGTCATAGAGCCGGATGGTACCGCTTAAAGAATCCTCCATGGACAGATCCGTCATAAAGGTCCATGCCCATCCTCTGGAGCCGCCGCCGATGTAGGCGATCTGTAAATCTGTTACTTTGTCAGCAGAAACATCATAGTTCATAGTGCCGCCTCCTTATTTGTTCTTTTCTTCTGCTTTCAATGATACTATAATATAGGATAAGAGTCTTATAAATTAGGAGCGGATCCGGCAGAAATCGTACTATTGGCTACAGATCTCCGGTCGGAGAGGTTCCTGACAGAGGAAAGGGAAAACAGTATGGAGCGGATCGGATTTCGGGGAAAGGCAGAAGGGCTGGAGATGGACAGGATCTTTCGGGACAAAGAATTTTCCATGACAGCGAGACATTTTCATGAGACATATGAACTGTATGTTCTTCTGGAAGGGGAGAGGTACTATTTTATTGATCAGGAAACCTATCTGGTGAAAGCGGGAGATGCCGTTCTGATCCGTCCCAATCAGATCCATAAGACCAGTACGGCAGGAGCTCCGGCCCACAGCCGTATCCTCCTCCAGATAGAAGAGGCCGGTCTGCTGCCTTATCTGAAGGACTGCCGGGTCCATACACTGGGAGATCTGTTCCGGTCAGGCGCTTCGGTCATCAGACTTTCAGAGGAAGACCAGGAGCGTGCAAGGTATCTTCTGGAAGAACTGGAGACGGAGCTGTCCGCCGGGCAGGAATACCGGGAAGCGGTTCTCCGGCTGATTCTGGTCCGGCTGCTGCTTGTGCTGTCCCGATGCCAGCAGAAAGAGGACTGGTATCAGGAGCCGGAGACGGCCAGGACGTGGAAACACCAGAAAGTCCGGCAGGTGGCCCGGTATCTGATGAAAAATCCGGAGACTCCGGAATCTCTTTCCCAGCTGGCAGCCAGATTCTCCGTCAGCAGATCCTATCTGAGCAGGATCTTCCGGGAAGTGACCAGCTTTACGGTCAATGAATATAAAAACATCAGCCGGATAAAAAAATCCCAGGAACTGCTTCTACGCACGGACTGTTCCGTGACGGAGATCGCAGGGATCCTGGGTTATGATACGGTTACTTATTATGAGCGTGTCTTTAAGAGGTACACGGGAACCACGCCTCTGAGATACAAAAAACATTTCAGGAAAGGATAAATTTCTCGATGACTTCCGCCACAGCCCCTTCGTCGTTGGAAGCTTCCGTAATATAGTCGCAGTCCTTTTTGAGCCCCTCAATGGAATTGCGGACGCCTGCTCCCAGTCCGGCTGCTTTGATCATGGAAAGATCGTTGAAATTATCACCGATGGCGATGGTCTCTTCCGGCCGGACTCCCAAAAGCCGGGCCAGGGACAGAAGCCCGGCCCCTTTATTGACGCCCTTTCGGTTAAACTCGATAAAGCGGTTGCTGGAATAGCTTATATCCATCAGGGAGGCCAGGTCCTGATAATCGGCCTCGATGCCGCGCAGATACTCATGATCCGTATTGACATAGAGCGCTTTCACAATGTCTGTGCCTCTGAGGAAATCAAGGCTGTCATCAGGGATCCGGCTGATCTTCATCCTGGCGGACAGGGACTCGAAATCCTCCGGAGTGATATTGGAGGCATACACCATGTCTCTGGTGTAAATGTGGATCCCCACATCATATGTCAGCCCTCTTTCGTATAAAGTCCGGGCCAGGTCAAAGGAGATCCCCTCAAAATGCAGCAGGCGGTTCTGAAAATTTTCCGTAATGGCTCCGCCGTTAAAGGAGATCACATATTCTCCTTTCTCTCCCATGAGCCCCAGCTGCCGTAAGGTGGGATCCACCGAATGATATCCTCTGCCGGTGGCCGGAACAAATTTCACTCCGGCCTTTCGGGCTTTTTCTATGGCTTCCAGATTCCTTTTGCAGACGGAATGATCGGAAGACAAAAGAGTTTCATCCAGATCGCAGGCAATGATCCGGTACATAAATATCCCCCCAGTTCTGTCTTTGTCAGCTCTTATGAGTCTCTTCGTCCACTTTTTCTGCGCCCTTCAGCTCATCCTCATCAGCCTTCTCCACCTTGATCTCCCAGTGGATCAGGAATGTAAGAGCAGCTCGGAGAACGATGATGGCAGCCACGGTGGCGATCTCCGAGAGTTCCCGGACGATAACGGTACGCAGAATCTCGCTTCCCAGCTTAAATTCCAGCCCCAGCGCCATGCCGGTGGCCAGATTCAGACGGATCTGGGGGTTTTTCTTTATGTAATCCCGAATTCCCCTCAGTCCTGCCAGGATGATGACAAACACACCTATAAATTCAAAGCAGACGATCGCCGCATCGACCACGTGGCGCAGCAGCAGTTCCAAAGTTTCCATAAATGACCCTCTCTTCCGGCGTCAAACCGCCTGTTTTATCTTCCCGGTATGAAGCCGGGATCAGTTAGATTTTACTTCTTTCCACAGATTATTGTAAACAGAGTCCACTTGATCTCCAAGATACTGAAATACTTCGCAGTTGTCAAGAGATTCTATATCAGGAAATACTGCTTTATTGTTCCGGAGGTCTTCATCCAGCAGATCAAAGGCTCCTTTGTTGGGAGTAGGGTAGGTAATATACTCAAAGTTCATTTTGGCAATATCCGGGCGGCACATAAAATTGATCCATGCCTCTGCGTTTTCTTTGTTTTTGGCATTGGACGGAATCACCCAGGAATCGATCCACACGTTGGTGCCTTCTTCGGGAATCACATATTCCAGTTCATAATCCAGCCCCTGAGCCTCCACTTCCTCCTGGATGTAGAGCATCTCGCCGGAATAGATCACTCCTATGGCGGCCTCCCCGCCGATCATCTTGTCCCGGACCTGATCGATAACATAAGCCTGGACCAGAGGCTTCTGGCGGATCAGCAGATCCCGGGCCTCTTCAAGTTCCGCGTTATCCACAGAGTTCATGGAATACCCCAGAGATTTCAGAGCCACCATAAAAGCGTCTCTGACGCTGTCCTGCATAAGGATCTCGCCGCTGAATTTTTCATCCCACAGATCAGACCAGCGGGTGGGAACATCTTCCGGAGCCACCATGTCGGTATTATAGAGGATTCCCACGGTGCCCCAGCAATAGGGAACGGAAAATTTGTTTTCCGGATCAAAGCTTCTGGATCTCTCCATATATTCCGGATCGATCTGAGAGACATTGGGAATGTTGTCAAAGTTAAGCTCTGCCAGCATATTGTTCTCCACCATCTTCTGGATCATATAATCCGAGGGGCACACCACATCATAAGTCCGGCCTCCGGCCTCGATCACCGGATACATATCCTCATTGGTCTCGAACATATCATAGACGACTTTGATTCCCGTCTCTTCCTCAAACATACTGATGACTTCCTCATCAATATACTCCCCCCAGTTATACACATACACTTCTCCGGCGCTTCCGGCCTTTCCGGCTCCGGCCTTTCCTCCGCAGCCCCCCAGGACCGCAGCCAGAACCACCCCTCCTAGAATTACAGAAAACATTTTTTTCATAATCACAATCCTCCTAAATTTCATTTTTCAAATTTCTTCTGAGGCGCAAAATTAGTTATAATCAGCAGCGTCAAAACCGCCGCAAAGATAATGGTAGACAGGGCGTACATAGACGGCTTGATCCCGCGGCGGACTTCGCTGTAGATCAGGGTAGACAGCGTGTTGATCCCGGCTCCCTTGGTAAAATGAGTGATGATAAAATCATCCAGGGACATGGTAAATGCCAGAAGAAAACCTGACAGGACCCCCGGCAGGATATCGGGAAATACCACCCGGAAAAATGCGTACAGAGGCGAAGCGCCCAGGTCCATGGCAGCCTCATAGACGCTTTTACTGGTCTGCTTCAGTTTCGGCATGACGCTGAGGATCACATAAGGGATGTTGAACGTAATGTGAGCGATCAGGATGGTCTTAAAGCCCAGTGAGATGCCGAAGGCGATGAAAGCCAGCATCAGTGAGATACCGGTAACGATATCGGCATTTAACATGGGGATGTTGGTGATCCCCATAATAATGGACCTGGACAGAGGCTTCATGCTGTTTATGGCGATGGCTGCCGCCGTGCCGATGACGGTGGCGATCAGGGCCGAGGCAAAGGCGATGACCAGGGTATTCTGCAGCGCGGTCATGATGGTGGCGCTCTCAAACATCTCTCCGTACCACCGAAGGGTGAACCCGCCCCACTGGGTCCGGGATTTGGAATTGCTGAAGGAGAGGACCATGAGAGTGGCGATCGGCGCATAGAGAAACACCATGATCAGAACCAGATAAAAATCTTCCAGGATCCGCTTAAGTGTATTTTTCGTCTTTTTCATCAGAATGCAGTGCCCTCCCCGTTCTTATCATATTTGGCGATCAGGGCCATGCTGGCCAGTATGAAGACCATGAGCACCAGGGACAGACCTGATCCCAGATGCCAGTTGCTCCCTCTGGTAAATTCCTGCTCGATCACATTGCCGATGAGAAGGATCTTGCTGCCTCCCAGAAGGTTGGAGATGACAAAGGTGGTCAGGGCAGGCACGAATACCATGGTGATGCCGCTGATGACCCCGGGAAGGCTTAAAGGAAACCAGATGCGGAAAAGGGTCTGCCAGAAATCGGCTCCCAGGTCCTGAGCCGCATAGATGGTGTTGTCGTCGATCTTGCACAGCACGTTGTAGATCGGCAGTACCATAAAGGGCAGAAAATTGTAAACCATGCCCAGGATAATGGCTCCCGGCGTGTTGATCAGCGACTGAGTGGGCAGCCGGAGTGCGGTCAGGATGCCGTTGATCACGCCGTTGCGCTCCAGCAGAGTCTGCCATGCCAGAGTCCTGAGCAGGAAATTCATCCACATGGGAAGGATAAAAATAAATACGACAAAGCTGCCTTTCCCCACATTCCTTTTTCTGAGGATCATGGCCAGAGGATAGGCCAGTACCAGGCATATGACGGTGCTGACCAGGGAAAGTCCCATGGACAGCCACAGGGCCTTGGCGTGCTCGGCCGTGGCGATGGAGACCACATTGGCCATGGTAAACGCTCCGGATCTGTCCGTCAGTCCGTAATACAGGATCAGGATCAGGGGGATCACCGTGAATCCGGCCATCCATATGAGATAGGGGCCGGATAATAATTTTTTACTCATTGACTCCCACAGCCTCCTCGTCCTCTGATTCCGGTTTATTCATGATCTGAATATCAAAGGGATCTACATGGATACCTACGGCTTGCCCCACAGGACACATGTCCGTACTGTGGACCAGCCACTCGAAGCCGTCGGGGGTGGTAACCTCCATCTCATAGTGGACGCCCTTAAAAATAAGATGAGTGCACACTCCTGTGAGAGTGCCTTCCTCAGGGCTTACCAGATCGATGTCCTCCGGGCGGATGACCACATCCACAGGGGCGTTGGTGCCGAATCCCTTGTCCACACAGGCAAAACGGGCTCCGAAGATTTCCACCAGCTCGTCTCTGATCATGGTGCCGTGGACGATGTTGCTCTCCCCGATAAAGTCAGCCACGAAGGCATTTTCCGGTTCATTGTAGATCTGTTCCGGAGTGCCCATCTGCTGGATGTACCCCTGATTCATGACCACGATGGTATCGGACATGGTCAGAGCCTCCTCCTGATCGTGGGTTACATAGATAAAGGTGATGCCCAGTTCGTTCTTCAGACGGATCAGCTCATACTGCATATCCTGACGCAGCTTCAGATCCAGGGCGCCGAGAGGTTCATCCAGGAGAAGCACCCGGGGCTCGTTGACGATGGCCCGGGCGATGGCGATCCTCTGCTGCTGGCCGCCGCTTAAGGAATCCACGCTCCGGTTTTCAAAACCATCCAGGTTCACCAGCTTTAATGCATACCGGATCTTGTCCTGTATGTAAGCCCTGGGTTTATTCCTGATCTTAAGTCCAAATGCGATATTTTCTGCAATATTCATATGGGTGAACAGGGCGTATTTCTGAAATACGGTGTTCAGCTGACGTTTATTGGGAGGCAGGTTTGAGATGTCCTGTCCGTCAAAGATCACTTTGCCTGTATCGGCATGTTCAAAGCCGCCGATGATCCGCAGAGTCGTGGTCTTTCCGCAGCCGCTGGGACCGAGAAGAGTGACAAAGGTATTCTCCTTTACGGAAAGATTCAGGTCATCCAATACCAGAGTTCCGTCAAAACTCTTGGACACGTTGATTAAATCAATAAGACTTCCCATATGGTTTCCTCCTGACTTTGTGAAAACTGATCTTAAAAGCTGGGCGGGGAGCCGACCCACAAAATGACGGCTCCGGATTTGCTTGTAAGGTAATGTTTCTTATCGGAAACGAAGTAGAAAGATTCTCCTTTTTTGGCTTTGTAGATCTTGCTGCCCAGGTGGATGGTGATGGATCCCTGGATCACATAACCGAATTCTTCTCCTTCATGAGGATTGTCGGGGCAGGTCTCCCCGCCGGGGTCCAGAGTAAGCAAAATAGGCTCCATTATGTTTTTCTGGGCATTGGGGATGATCCACTTGATCTCGTTTTTCAGTTCCGGATCCTGTTTTTCAAAATAATCGGCTTTTCCGAAGACGATCTGCTCCTCCGGAGATTCATTGAAAAACTCTCCAAGAGTAGTGCCGAGACACTGAAGGATATCCATCAGCGTGGCGATGGACGGAGAGGTCAGATTCCTCTCCAGCTGAGATATGAATCCTTTGGACAGTTCCGCCCGGTCCGCCAGTTCTTCCTGGGTAAGGCCTTTGAGGATGCGAAGCTCTTTCAGTTTTAAACCGATATCCATAGCTGCTCCTTTCCTGGCCGGCGAAAGCCGGTCTGCGCCGGCTTCATACACTGAGAGACAGACTGTATGGAACAGACGCTGATTTTAGCTGATTTGAACAAAAAGTTTACCAATACTAACTGATACTGGATATAATCATAAAGTTTAGTAATAATAAACAAGACGCAAATTCCATTATACAGAAAAATATATGGCTGTCAATAGATTTTTTGCGAAATATGTGATATTATAGGTTTAGCTTGAAAATCTCAGGAATTTTAGGAGGAGCGGTAAGATGAAAGGCGTATATATGGCGTATGTAGGTTCCTACTCCTACACAGGCAATGCAAAAGGGATCGCTGTTTACGATGTGGATGTGGAGAACGGAAGATTTAAGGAACGGTGTGAGGTGGAGATTGACAATGCTTCTTATCTGGTGCCTTCGGCAGATAATAAAACTCTGTATTCCATCTCCGATGAAGGCGTGGTATCTTTCCGTATCCACGAGAACGGAAGTATCACCAAGATGAATACGGCCAATATCAGGGGCATGAGGGGATGTCAGCTGTCTGTGGAGCCGGAGGGAAAGTATCTGTTTGTGTCAGGCTACCATGACGGAAAGTCCACGATCATGAACCTGAACCCGGACGGGAGCATCGGAAACATCGTCACAGGAGTGTACCATAAGGGACTGGGCAGCGTGGCGGAGAGAACCTTCCGTCCCCATGTCAGCTGTACCCGCCTGACACCGGACAGAAAGTTTATCATGGTGGCAGACCTGGGAGTCGACCAGGTGAAGATCTATAAATTTACGGCAGACCAGATGGTCCTGGTGGATACCATCCCCTGTGATCTGGAATCGGCGCCGAGGCACTTTATCTTCAGCGGCGACGGAAAATTCATCTATCTCATGTATGAAGTAAAAAATGTAATCGACGTGTACACATACGAGACAGGAAAACGCGCCCCGAAGATCGAAAAGATTCAGACCATCCCCACGGCGGCGGGCAAGACAGCGGTCCAGCTGACGGCGGCATGTGCAATCCGGTTCTCTTCCGACGAAAAGTATCTGTTCTGCAGCAACGCAGGAGAGAATACGATCAATGTCTTCAGAAGAGATCCGGAGACAGGCCTGCTGGAGTCTCTCTGCTGTCTGCCGATCAGCGGCGATTATCCCAAAGACATTGCCGTTTTCCCCGATGACAGACATATTGCCTCCTTTAACCATGAGTCAGGAACCATTACATTTTTTAATGTGAATTATGAAAAGGGACTTCTGGTCATGTGCGGAAGGCCCATGAAGCTTGACGAGCCCAACTGCTGTGCCATCGTGAAGGTACGCTGACATGGCGGGCTCCACCTGGGGAACCCTGCTTACCATGACTACATGGGGGGAATCCCACGGAAAGGGACTGGGAGTAGTGGTCGACGGCTGCCCTGCGGGGCTTCCTCTGTGTGAGGAGGATATCCAGAAATATTTGGACCGGAGGAAACCGGGACAGAGCAGATTTGCCACCAGGCGCCGGGAAGGCGACGAGGCGGAGATCCTGTCCGGCGTTTTTGAGGGCAGGACCACGGGGACTCCCATATCCATCCTTGTGCGCAACATGGACCAGCGCTCCCGTGATTACTCTGAGATCAGGGAGATTTACCGGCCGGGACACGCGGATTATACCTTTGATGCCAAGTATGGATTCCGGGATTACCGGGGCGGCGGCCGTTCTTCCGGCAGAGAGACCATTGGCCGCGTGGCAGCCGGGGCCATAGGGGCAAAGCTGCTGGAGAGTCTGGGCGTCACGGTGACGGCCTACACCAGGTCCATAGGGCCTGTGGAGATCAGTATGGACCGGTTCGATCCGGAACAGAGATTTGCCAATGACCTGTGCATGCCGGATGCCCTGGCTGCAGAGGAAGCCGGACGGTACCTGGAAGAGCTGATGGAGGGACAGGATTCGGCGGGAGGGGTGGCGGAGTGCGTCATCGACGGTCTTCCTCCCGGAGTGGGCGAGCCTGTCTTCGAAAAACTGGATGCCAGACTGGCCCACGCCGTCATGTCCATCGGAGCCGTCAAGGGCGTGGAGATCGGAGACGGCTTCCGGGCAGCCTCGTCCACAGGTTCTGCAAACAATGACAGATTTGTCACAGGTCCCGGCGGTGCCGTGGCCAAGGCGGAGAACCATGGGGGAGGGACCCTGGGCGGCATCAGCGACGGGAGCCGGGTGACAGTGCGGGCGGCATTTAAGCCGACTCCTTCTATTTCCCGTCCACAGAGGACCGTGAACCGCAGAGGAGAAGAAGTGGAGACAGTGATAAAAGGCCGTCATGACCCGGTCATCGTTCCCAGAGCCATAGTAGTCCTGGAGACCATGACGGCGTTTACGGCGGCGGATATGGTCCTCATAAGTATGAGTTCCAGGCTGGACCGGATTCAGAAATTTTTCACATAAGGAGACTGTATATGAAGATTGCAATCGGCAATGACCATGCGGCTGTGGACATGAAGCTGGGAGTGAAGGCCCACCTGGAGAGCCGGGGGATCGAAGTCATAGATATGGGAACCCATACATCGGACAGCTGTGATTATCCGGTGTACGGAGAGAAGGTGGGAAGAGCCGTGGCATCGGGGGAGGCGGATCTGGGCATCGCCATTTGCGGAACCGGAGTGGGTATCGCCATGGCGGCAGGCAAAGTAAAGGGGATCCGGGCCTGTGTGTGCAGCGAACCCTGTACTGCCAGGCTGTCCCGGATGCACAATGATTCCAATGTACTGGCCTTCGGAGCCAGGATCATCGGTATGGAGATGGCAAAAATGATCACGGACGCATGGCTGGATGCAGAGTATGAAGGCGGAAGGCACCAGAGACGGATTGATCAGCTGATGGAGATAGAGAACAGATGAAAAAGATCGTAGTTACCATACCTGTAGAAGACAGGCATAAGGAGTATCTTGAAAGAACAGGAGCAGGCTGTGAATTTTTCTATACATCCCCTGCTGCCGTAACCGAAGGCGGGCTGAGCCAGGCAGATATCATTATCGGCAACGTAAATCCGCAGCTGTTAAAAGGAGCAGGGAAGCTGCAGTGGCTGCAGCTGAATTCCGCCGGTTCAGACAACTACTGCGCGCCGGGGATTTTAAGACCCGGTGTGATCCTGACCAACGCCACGGGCGCTTACGGGCTGGCTATCTCGGAATATATGGTAGGCATGTCATTTTTACTGCAGAATAAGTTTTATCAGTATTATCGGAATCAGATGGATCACCAGTGGAAGGATCAGGGAAACGTGACCTCTGTCTGGGGTTCCACGACTCTGGTCATCGGACTGGGGGATATCGGCGGCGAGTATGCAAAGAGGATGAAAGCACTGGGCAGCCATACCATCGGTGTGAGAAGGACCAGGGGAGAGATGCCGGACTATCTGGATGAACTGTACACTACAGAGAGTCTGGATGAACTGCTTCCGAGAGCGGATTTTGTTTCCCTCTCTTTGCCAAACAGCGCAAGTACCCGCCACATCATGGATGAGAGACGGCTGAGGCTTATGAAAACTGGGGCATTCCTCCTGAACGTGGGAAGAGGCAATGCCATCGACACGGAAGCTCTGTGCAGAGTGCTGGAAGAAGGCCGTCTGGGAGGCTGCGGCGTGGATGTGACTGACCCGGAACCGCTGCCGCCGGACCATCCCCTGTGGGATGCTCCCCGGATGGTGATCACGCCTCATATCTCCGGACAGTATCATCTTCAGGAGACTTTTGAGAGGATCGTCAGGATCGCCGGGGAGAATCTGGAGAAGTTTCTGGCAGGCGATGCCGAGCACATGAGGAATCTGGTGGATTTTGAGACCGGATACCGGAAAAAACGGGATTGATCAGAATCAGAAGGACCGCAGGCGGTGGTCAGGGCTGAAAAGCGGGTTTGTCCCCGGCCCTGACAACCGTCTGCGGTCACATTATTTTTTTCATTTCATTAAAAGTTAGTTCCTGGAGTGACCGGGATAGTCACACACTGGCCGACTGTTCCGATCCAGGAACTTTTAAACAGTCTGTATGCGGCAATGGTCCGAAGCCTTTGCGAAGGAGTCTGTCCGGGAAGGGAGAGAAAAGCGCGGAGCGCTGCCCGATCTTCCGGTTTCATTTGCTTTTGGTACTGTTTTCCGAAGGCAGCCGCCTGCCGGAATATCCGTCGGTAATTTTCGTAAGCAGTCTGTTCATCTCTTGCCAGCAGTTCTTCCGGACTGCCTTTGGTGGGAATGCCGGAAAGGCAGGCATCATGGAGCCGGTACAGGGACAGGGATTCCCTCACACAGGAGATGTCTCCGAAACAGGAAGCACACAGGGCAATCCACCAGTCATGCATGAAACATGCATGAGGAATCTGCCGGGCCAGATGAAGGAGGGCACGGTTCATCATCATGGAACCGCCGGTTATGGTATTTTCTGTAAGAAGCCGGGAAAAAGTTCCGGGTCCGGGATTTAAACGGCTGTAGGAAAAAAAGCTGGGATTGATCTGCCGGAGCTCTTCGTCTACTACCTCCATATCAGAGTATACCAGAGCCGGATGGCCTGGCCGCTCCGTCTCCTTCATTTTTTTCAGAAGCTTCTTTACTTTCAGAGAATCCCACACGTCATCCTGATTGCTCAGGAGTACATAGTCTGCATCCGTCTGGGCCATAAGCCAGAAAAAATTCATGGCAGAGGCAGGAATAAAAGGCTCCCTGTCACGAAATCTCCCTTCTTTTACCCGGGGCCTGAGAAGGATCTGCCTGGGATAATATTTTTTGTACTGCTCCAGGACCTGCCGTGTACAGTCATCAGATCCGTTGTGAGAAATGATAATCCGGATATTCGGCACGGTCTGCGCCAGAATGGAATCCAGCTGTGCTTCCAGACAGGGTCCGCCCTGGTAAGCAGCCAGAAGAACGGCGATCATGAGGACCCCCCCGGAAGAGCCCGGAGACACCGGATCTCCGGGGCTTTTTTGGCAAGCCGATCTTCGGTTATATATTGAACAGTATTCCTCAATGCTACTGAAAACATTCCTGTCAACTCCTTTATCTAATTGTATTGTGCGGAATTTTCAGGAAAATGTCAAGAGGCATCAGAAGATATTTCTGTAATAAATCTTGCTGTCATATCTGATTTACAATTTACAGGGAATATTGTAAAATGAGTAGTATTGAAAGGAAGGAACAGGGATGGCGCAGCAGTGGGCGGCTCTTCTCATGAAAACGGGGCCTGATAAGGAAAAACAGAATATCCTCTGGAATATGGCAGGCAGTTTTTGTTACGCCTTTGCCAGCATGGTGCTTTCCGTTCTGGTCATGTCCCTGGCAGGAGAAGACCAGGGAGGAATCTTTGCCTTCGGATACAGTACTCTGGGGCAGCAGATGTTTATCCTGGCATATTTCGGCATCCGCCCTTTTCACATTACTGACGGCAGTAATGAGTACCGGTTCGGGGATTATCTCCATCACCGGTATATGACCTGTGCCATGGCGGCAGCGGCGGGAGGCATGTATCTTCTGCTGTCCGGATATACGCCGGAAAAAGCGGCGGTCATTTTTCTGCTGGTATGTTATAAGACAGCCGACGGTCTGGCCGATGTATATGAGTCGGAATTTCAGAGAAACGGCAATCTCCATCTGACAGGGAAGTCCAACACGTTTCGGACCCTTCTGTCTGTAAGTATCTTTCTCACAGCCCTTGTACAGAGCGGAAATCTGATCCTGGCCTGCGCTGCGGCAGTGGGGGCTCAGGCGGCAGGGATCCTGATCTTTGATGTGATCGTGATCCGATATCTGCCGGGGGTGGATTTCGCCTGGGACAGAAAGAGCATAAAACCTCTGACAGCTCAGACTATCCTGTTGTTCGTGTCCGTATTTTTGGATTTCTATATTTTCTCGGCGGCAAAATATGCCATTGACGCCAACCTGGATGACCGGTCATCCGGATATTTCAATCTTATTTTTATGCCCACGTCAGTGATCAATCTGGCGGCCGGATTTGTGATCCGCCCGGTTCTCACCGGCCTGACAGAACGATGGACTTCGGGGGAGTTCAGCGGATTTTCCAGAAAAATCCTGAGTATTTCCCGGATCATAGGGGCGCTGAGCGTGCTGGCCCTGGTGCTGGCGGCAGGACTGGGAAGACCGGTTTTATGGATCATGGAGCGGATACTGGGACAGGCTTATGAGGGAAAGCTTACCTGCCATCATGTTTCCTTTATCCTGATCGTTATGGGCGGCGCCTGCTATGCGTTTTTAAGTCTCCATTACTATGCCCTGGTGATCATGAGAAAACAGAAGGTGATCTTCGGAATCTATGTGGGACTGACGGCTCTGGCCGCGGTTCTGGCTCCGGCCATGGTAAGGCGGGAAGGTATCCGGGGAGCGGCAGAGGCCTATCTGATCCTTATGGCAGTCATGGCTTCCGGTTTTGTGCTGTGGACATGGCTGGGGATCAGGAGGGCCCGAAAGGGCACGGGAAACAGAAAACCGTGACAGGCGGGAGAGGAGAAATCATGGACAGACAGTTTGAACCTACAGTAGATGTGCTGATTCCGGTGTACCGGCCGGACAGAAAATTTGCCAGGATCCTGCAGATGCTGGGGAGACAGACCTGCAGGGTCAACAAAATCATCGTGATCAATACGGAGAAACAGTACTGGAACGAAGAGGGATACCGCTCGGTTGAAGGGCTGGAGGTTCACCATGTGACAAAAGAGGAATTTGATCACGGAGCCACCAGGAATCTGGCTGCCCGGTATTCAAAAGCAGATGTCATGATCTTTATGACAGACGACGCGGTGCCTGCGGATCCCTGTCTGGTAGAGAGGCTGGTGGAAGGCCTGGGCAAACAAGGGCCGGAAGGGGAGACAGTGGCCATGGCCTATGCCAGACAGCTCCCGGATAAGGACTGCCATGCCATAGAGCGGTTTACGAGATGGTTCAATTATCCTGATGAGCCCAGGATCAAGACCGGGAAAGACCTTCCGGATCTGGGGATCAAGACTTATTTTGCCTCCAATGCCTGCTGTGCCTACAGAAAAGACGTCTATAACCGTCTGGGAGGCTTTATTACACAGACGGTTTTTAATGAAGATATGATCTACGCCGCTGGGGTGATCAAAGCAGGATATGCCATCGCCTATGTGCCTGAGGCCAGGGTGATCCATTCCCACAATTTGGGACCGGTAAAACAGTTCAGACGGAATTTCGATCTGGCCGTGTCTCAGGCGGACCATCCGGAAGTCTTCGGCGGGCTGAAATCGGAAGGAGAAGGCATCCGGCTGGTGAAGGAGACGGCTGCATGGCTGGTGAAGACGGGGCGGTTCTGGCTTCTTCCCATGCTGGTCATAAGCAGCGGCAGCAAATACCTGGGATACACCATGGGAAAGCGGTATGAGAAGCTCCCCCCCGGGGTGATCCGCCGGTGTACCATGAACAGGATGTACTGGGAGAAGAGATGGGATCATTTTGACAAAGAATGGAAACCGTAGTATATTGTATCTGATATGCCGTGCCGACGGCCGTGTACTGCCGGAACGGATCCCATGGGATCCAGGAGGATGTATGAGGAGAGGCGGCAGGCGGGAAAGATAAAGAAAAGAGGAGAGACCACATGGGAAAGATCACTGTGACGCCATGTCAGATAGAAGGGCTTTATGTGATAGAGCCTACGGTATTCAAGGATGAGAGAGGGTATTTTGTGGAGACTTATAACCAGAATGATTTTAAGGAGGCCGGACTTGATCTGGTGTTTGTCCAGGACAATCAGTCCATGTCTGTCAAAGGTGTTCTCAGGGGACTTCATTTTCAGAAGCAGTTCCCTCAGGGAAAGCTGGTGAGAGTCCTGAGAGGCAGGGTGTTTGACGTGGCCGTGGATCTGAGGGCCCGTTCGGAGACTTACGGGCAGTGGTTCGGCGTAGAGCTGTCGGCGGAAAACAAAAAGCAGTTTTACATTCCCCAGGGATTTGCCCACGGCTTTCTGGTCCTGTCCGATGAGGCGGAGTTTGCCTACAAGTGCACTGATTTCTATCATCCCGGAGACGAGGGAGGCCTGGCCTGGAACGATCCTGAGATCGGGGTCGAGTGGCCCATAGAGGAAGGCATGAAGCTGATCATCTCCGAGAAGGACCAGAAGTGGGGCGGACTGAAGGAAACCTTCAGATTCCAGGAAGTGTAGGGAAGCTTCTATGGATTATGTAGTGTCCCTGATAAAGGATGTTATAAAGAAGAGAAGGCTCATCGGGGATCTTGCAAAAGCTGATTTCAGGAAGCGTTTTGTAGGATCCTATTTCGGCGTGGTGTGGATGTTTGTCCAGCCCATCGTCACCGTGGCCATCTATTACTTTGTATTTGGCATCGGCTTCCGCAACGCCAACCCTGTGGAGGGAGTGCCCTATGTGCTGTGGCTGGTACCGGGGATCGTTCCCTGGTTCTATTTCAGCGAGGCTTTAAACGCGGGAACCAACTGTCTCCAGGAGTACAGCTATCTGGTGAAAAAAGTAGTATTCCGGGTGGAGATCCTGCCCATCATAAAAATGATCTCCTGTCTCATGGTCCATGTGATTTTTGTGATGATCATGGCAGGTCTGTATCTGTGCTTCGGCTGGCTGCCCAGACTCACCTGGATTCAGACTGTCTACTACACCTTCGCCCTTACGGTATATTCCATGGCTCTGGTCTATTTTACCAGCGCCATTCAGGTGTTTTTCAAGGATATGGCCCAGATCGTCAGCATCTGTCTCCAGTTCGGCATGTGGCTGACGCCTATTATGTGGCAGGAAGAGCAGTTTTCAAGCCGGACCTTTTATCCGGTTCTGGTCAGAATCATCAAGCTGAACCCCATGTATTACATCGTGGCAGGGTACCGGGACAGTATGCTGCTGGAAAACCGGTTCTGGGAACGGCCTTTGCTGACCCTGTATTTCTGGGCGGTGACAGGAGGACTGCTGCTTGTGGGTCTGAAGGTCTTTAAGAGGCTCAGGCCGCATTTTTCGGATGTATTGTAGGGAGAGTGGGAAGAATGGAAAATGCCATTACAGTCAAAGATGTAACAAAGATCTATAAAATGTACGACAAACCCATCGACCGGCTGAAGGAATCCCTCCATCCCCGTCACAGGGAGTATCACAGAAAATTTTATGCGTTAAACAGCATCTCCTTTGATGTGAAAAAAGGGGAGACCGTGGGGATCATCGGGACCAACGGATCGGGAAAGTCCACGATCTTAAAGATTATCACAGGCGTGCTGTCCCCCACGTCAGGGACAGTGGAGGTGGAAGGAAATATCTCTGCTCTCCTGGAACTGGGAGCCGGGTTTAACAGCGAATATACGGGAATCGAAAATATCTACATGAACGGGACCATGATGGGTTTTTCCCGGAAGGAGATGGAGGCCAGGCTTCAGGATATCCTGGATTTTGCGGATATCGGAGATTTTGTATATCAGCCGGTGAAGACTTATTCCAGCGGTATGTTTGTCCGGCTGGCCTTTGCCCTGGCCATCAATGTGGAGCCGGAGATCCTGATCGTGGACGAAGCTCTGTCTGTGGGGGACGTGTTCTTTCAGTCCAAGTGTTACAGGAGGATGGAGGAGATCCGGAAGAAGGGCACCACCATCCTTATGGTAACCCATGACATGGGGAGCATCATCAAATACTGTGACAAAGTGGTCCTGCTGAACCGGGGGAATTTTGTGGCAGAGGGCGCTCCCGGACACATGGTGGATCTGTATAAGAAGATTCTGGCCAATCAGATGGATTCCCTGGCAGAAGAACTGGCGGGAACCAATGACAGGCAGGGAGAAGGATCCGGGAAACCAAAGCATGACAATGCCCGGGGGCTGATGAAAGAGAAGCTGACCATCAACTCCGACAGGACAGAGTATGGAGACGGCAGGGCGGAGATCTATGATCTGGGACTGTTCGACAGCCGGGGCAACCTGACCAATCTTCTGATGAAAGGCGAGAATTTTACGATCAGGGAGAAGATCCGGTTTCATGCCAGGATCCAGAGCCCTATTTTTACCTATACTATAAAAGACAAAAAGGGAACGGATCTCAGCGGAACCAACACCATGTTTGAGGGCACGGATATCCGGCCCGTGGGTCCGGGAGATGAATATGAAGTCTCTTTTACTCAGAAAATGACGCTTCAGGGCGGAGAATACCTGCTCTCCATGAGCTGTACCGGTTTTGAACAGGGAGAGCATGTGGTGTACCACCGGCTGTATGATGTGGCCAATATTACGGTGATCTCCAACAAAAACACAGTGGGCGTCTATGACATGGAGTCGGAAGTGGAGGCGCGGAAGATTGAAGGAAACTAGAGATCTGAGCCGGGAACTGGCCGGTGTTTTGAAAAAATATCAGGGCGATACCCACAGGATCTTAAAGGATCATGTGCGGCTGGATTACCTGTATGCGCTGTCGGGACAACGGGAAAGCCTTATGGACTGGTACCCGTTCCGGGCTGACGGAGTGCTTTTAGAAGCCGGGGCCGGCTATGGGGCTCTGACAGGGGTCTACAGCCGGAAAGTGTCCCGGGTGCACGTACTGGATCCAGATGAGGACAACCTGGAACTGAACAGGCTGCGCCATGTGGAGCTGGGAGGCCGGACCAATATCAGTTATGAAACAGGGGAGCTGTGCAGTTATGCCGCTTCCTGTGATGAAAAATATGATTATGTGGTTTTCGCAGGGACTCTGGGAGACCATGCCAAGGAGGAGATCCGGGCTGCCAGAAAGCTGCTGAAACCGGGGGGAGAGATCCTGGCTGCAGTCTGCAACCCATTCGGGATCAAATACTGGGCAGGAGCTGAGAAGGATCCCTGCAGCTTTTCTCTGAGACAGCTTCTGGATCTTATGTCGGAACGGGAGGGAGACGTAGAGATTTATTATCCCATGCCTGATTACCGGCTGCCGGTAACCATCTTTTCTGACCGATATCTGCCTGGCAAAGGAGACCTGACAGATACGGTTACCGCATATGATTATCCGGATTATCTGGCCATGGATGTAGGGGCCAGGTTTGATCAGGTCTGTGAGGACGGCCGGTTTCCCCAGTATGCCAACTCCTATCTGGCAGTATGGAAAAAGGAAGGGGAAGCAGGAGAAGACAACAACATCGAATATGTGAAATATAACCGGACCAGAAGAGAGCGGTTTCAGATCAGAACGGTCATAACGGGTCCGGCCAGACAGGTGGAAAAGGAAGCTCTGACAGAGGAAGGAACAGATCATATCAGAGCATTTGAGAAGACAAGCCGGGAGCTGAACCGGCAGCATGACAACCTGAAATTTGCCTGGCCGGACATAAGCGGCGACGGAAAAAGGGCCAGGTTTCCATATATAGAAGGAGAGACTCTGTCGGAACGGCTGGGACGGGCGATCAGAGACGGACAGGGCCCGGTGGAAACCGTGAGACAGGCCATGGATATGGTGCTTCAGGTCCGGCCGGAGTGCAGAAAAGAATTTTCGGTGACAGAAGGATTTACAGAGGTCTTCGGTGACCTGCCGAAGAGGAGGCCCGCAGGGTGGGAGAGTCTGGAGGTCTCCAATATCGATATGCTGTTTGAAAATATCCTTCTGTCCGGAGAGGACCGGTACTGTCTGGACTATGAGTGGGTATTTTTATTCCCCGTGCCTGCAGAGTACATCCGGTACCGGATCCTGTTCTATTTCTTCCGCCAGTACCGGAGCCTTCTGACAGATTATAACAGCCTTGAGGCCTGGCTGAAGGAGTTCGGGATCACCAGAGATCTGGCAGAGCTTTACCAGAATATGGAGAAACATTTTCAGGACTATGTCCATGGTGAGAACCAGAAGATTTATCTGGAGAATTACTATGTAAAGGCCAAGACCGTGAAGGAACTGTCCAGGGTGGACGGAGAGCTGGAGAGGACCAGGGAGCGACTGGAACAGCTTCGGATGCAGCTGGGGGAGAGAGATCTGACCATCCGCAAGATGACGGAAGTCCAGCGTCTGACCCAGAATCACGTGACCAATCTGGAGATCATGATCGGGGACCTGCGCCATGAGATCGGAGAGATGGGGAAGACCCTGACCTATCTGAACCGCCATGAGGCTGTGGTGTTTAAGATCCGGAGAAAACTGGGGGAGAAGTTTAACCAGAAATACCCCAGAGGGAGCAGGGAGAGGAAACAGATGTCCTATCTGAAAGAATATGTGCTCCATCCGGTCCGGTCTGCCAGATTTTACGGTTCAGAGGAAGGCAGGAACTTAAGAGAAGGAGACTTTGCCATCGGAAGCGAGTACCGGGAACACGGGAGACTCGTATTTCCCGTGGAAGAGGCTCCGGAGGTATCTATTATCATACCCGTATACAATCAGATCCACTATACCTATGCCTGTCTGGTCTCCATCCTGGAACACACCAAAGATGTAAGCTACGAGGTGATCATAGCAGACGATGTGTCCACGGATGCCACCAGGGATCTGGACCAATATGCAGCAGGACTGGTGATCTGCAGAAACGAGACGAACCAGGGGTTTCTGCGCAACTGCAATCATGCCGCCGCCTGTGCCAGAGGCAGATATCTGATGTTTTTAAACAATGACACCCAGGTTACGGAAGGCTGGCTCAGTTCTCTTGTGAACCTGATCCGGTCAGACGACTCCATCGGCATGGTGGGGTCCAAGCTGGTGTATCCCGACGGACGGCTCCAGGAGGCAGGAGGCATCATCTGGAGCGACGGCTCCGGGTGGAATTACGGACGGCTGGATAATCCGGATAAACCGGAGTACAACTATGTGAAAGATGTGGATTATATTTCCGGCGCCGCCATCCTGCTGCCCCGGAAACTGTGGGAGCGGATCGGAGGCTTTGACGAACGATATGCGCCTGCCTACTGTGAGGATTCGGATCTGGCCTTTGAGGTGCGGAAAGCCGGCTTCAGGGTTGTGTATCAGCCTCTTTCAAAGGTGATTCACTACGAGGGAGTTTCCAACGGAACCGACGTGGAGGGCACAGGCTTAAAGCGGTATCAGGTGGAAAACAGCCAGAAGCTGAAAGAGAAATGGGCAAAAGAGTTTTCCCGTCAGTGCGTCAACAACGGAAATCCCGATCCATTCCGGGCCAGAGAGCGGACTGTGGGAAAGCCCATGATCCTGGTCATAGACCATTATGTGCCCACTTATGACAAGGATGCAGGCTCCAGGACCACATACCAGTATCTGAAGATGTTCCTGAATATGGGGTATGCAGTAAAGTTTCTGGGAGATAATTTCCTCCATGAGGAGCCTTATTCCACACAGCTCCAGCAGATGGGCATTGAGATCCTCTACGGCCCCGAGTATCAGGTGGGAATCTGGAACTGGCTGAAGGATCATGGAGACGACATTCAGTTCGCCTACCTGAACAGGCCCCATATTGCCTCCAAATATATAGATTACATCAAAGAAAACACCAATATGAAGGTGATCTACTATGGCCATGACCTGCATTTCCTGAGGGAAGGAAGAGAATATGAGCTCACAGGAGATCCTGACAGGCATCAGGCAGCGGCCTACTGGCGGTCCGTGGAACTGTCTCTGATGTATAAGGCGGCAGTATCCTATTATCCTTCCTATGTGGAGCGGGATGCCATTAAAGCCGTGGACGAGGAGATCCCGGTGAAAGATATTGTGGCTTATGTCTATGACCGTTTCCGCCAGGAGATTCCCGAAGATTTTGCCGGGAGAGAAGGGATCCTGTTTGTAGGCGGATTCGCTCATCCGCCCAATGCCGACGGGGTCATGTGGTTTGTGCGGGAGATCTATCCGGTGATCCGCAGGAAGATGGAAGAGAGGCATGAAAAGATTCCGCCCTTCTACGTAGCAGGGTCCCGGGTGACAGACGAGATCCGTGCTCTGGAACAGCCCGGAAACGGAGTGGTCATCAAAGGGTTTGTCAGCGAGGAAGAGCTGGCCCGTCTCTACGATTCCGTCAGGATCGTGGCGGTTCCCCTGAGATACGGCGCGGGAGTCAAGGGCAAGGTGGTGGAAGCCATGTACAACGGAGCCGCTATAGTGACCACCTCCATCGGCGCCGAGGGACTGGCCGGCGCCGGGGAAGTGATGGCAGTGGAAGATGAGGCCCGGGCTTTCGGGGAAACTCTGGCAGAGCTTTACACCGATCCGGCCAGGTGCCTTGCGCTGAGCCGGGGGACCCGGAAGTATGTGAGAGATCATTACAGCCAGGAAGCGGCCTGGAATGTGATAAAAGAGGATTTTCAGGTCAGATCCACAGAGTGATCCCGTGGACCGCCATACAGAGAAGGACGCCCAGCAAGGTGGGCAGGGCTATGGCCACGGCGGTCCACTTCAGGCTTCCTGTCTCCTTTTTGATGGTCAGACAGGTCGTGGAGCAGGGCCAGTGAAACAGACAGAAGATCATCATGGACAGCGCGGTTTTCCAGGTCCAGCCGTTCTGAATCAGAAGAGTCAGAAGGGCGGAGGAATCGGTCATCTCCACCAGCTGGCCGCTTTGTAAATAGGCCATGAGCATAATGGGAACGACGATTTCATTGGCCGGAAAGCCCAGCACAAAGGCCATGAGGATGACCCCGTCCAGTCCCATAAGCCGGCCCAGAGGGTCAAAAAGACCGGTCAGATGGAGCAGAAGGCTTTTGTCTCCCCAGAAGCTGTTGGCCAGAAGCCAGATCAGCAGTCCGGCGGGGGCGGCGATGGCCGCCGCCCGGCCCAGGACGAACAGGGTTCTGTCCAGGAGGGATCGGACAAGGACCTTTCCCACCTGAGGGCGGCGGTAGGGGGGAAGCTCCAGGGTAAAGGCTGACGGGATTCCCTTTAAAAGCGTGTGGGACAGCAGCCAGGAGCAGCCCAGAGTGGCCATGACCCCTGTCAGGATAGCGGCGGTCAGCAGCAGGGCGGATACCAGGGATCCGGCGGCGGTTCCCTGGATCCCTGTGAGGAAAAACAAGGTGATCAGGGTAAACAGGGTGGGAAACCGGCCGTTGCAGGGCACCAGAGAGTTGGTGAGTATGGCGATGAGCCGTTCTCTGGGGGAATCGATGATCCGGCAGCCGATGACCCCGGCGGCATTGCAGCCGAACCCCATGGCCATGGTCAGGCATTGTTTGCCGCAGGCCCGGCACCGTTTGAAGGAGCGGTCTATGTGAAATGCTACCCGGGGCAGATATCCCAGATCTTCCAGAAGAGTAAACAGAGGGAAGAAGATGGCCATGGGAGGCAGCATGACGGACACAACCCATGCCAGAACCCGGTAGATACCGTATACCAGAGCCTGGATCAGGGGATCGGGAACCTTCATGGCAGCCAGCCCCAGGGCCAGTTTTTCTTCTATGGAGAAGAAGAGATCCCAGAGGAGGCCGGAAGGGTAGTTGGCTCCCGTCATGGTGAGCCAGAACACCCCCATGAGGAGAAGGACCATGATCAGACTTCCTGTGAACCGTCCCGTCACGATCCGGTCTATGAATTCTTCCCGTTTCCGGTAGTTGGTCCGGGTATAATGTACCGTCTCGGCGGCCAGCTGCTTCGGAGAAAAATCCAGACATTCATAGTGGCCTCTGACACCGCTGCAGGACAGGATGGTCTCTTTCAGGCGGGTCAGATCCCCGGCGCATCTGGCACAGCAGGGCACTACGGGAAACTGCAGCACATCCTGGAGAAGGTCAAAATCGATCTCGATCCCTTTTTTTCTGGCTTCGTCGCACAGGTTTACACAGAGGATCAGAGGGATCCCCTCATCCTTTACCTGTTCCAGGGACAGGATCTGTTTCAGCAGATGAAGCCCTCTTTCCAGACAGGTGGCATCCCCTACGACCACCACGGCGTCTGCCTCTTTGGAACATAAGTATTGCTTCGCCACTTCTTCTTCTCTGGAATGAGTGTTGAGAGAATAAGTACCGGGCAGATCTACGACCAGGCAGGTCCTGCCGCTGCAGGTGAATTCTCCCCTGGCAGTTGCCACGGTCACACCTGCCCAGTTGCCCGTATGCTGTCTTAAGCCGGTCAGCCCATTGAAAATGGTGCTTTTTCCTACATTGGGATTGCCCGCCAGGGCCGCCACCATCTGATGATTATCCATAGGATTCCTCCATACAGTTTCTGAACAGTCAGCCTTAGGATTACTTTATGAAAATCGAAAACAATAAGTGCCTGGGTATTTCTTTTTTTCTGTAATTGTGGTATACTGACTAGCAGTAGTGTGAGAAGGAAGGAGTATCCTGCTATATGTTAAATAAGCTGAAGAAAGTGATGATTATGGTTATGATGTGCCTGTGCATGTCTGCGGCAGTACCGGCTGCGGAGGCTTATGCATCTCAGGTGCAGACAGAGACCCGGGCTGTTCAGGAGGAACAGGCCGATCAGGCGGAAGATGAAGAGAGCGCCTTTTTCCTGCTGATGATGGGCGGCGGGCTTCTGATTATCCTGTTTGCGGTGATCTCGGCCATGTCTACGGTTTCGGGCGCCATCAGTGTTGCAGTGAACATGGATGTGGATGGTGAATAGAGAAGGACAGAACAAAAGGCAGTCAGGATATGGCTGCCTTTTTCTGTGCGCAGGACCGTCATTGGTCTCTGCCGGTCTGAACGAAGACCTCATTGCTGTTTTCTTCCCGCAGTCCGATGACTGCGTTGCGCACCAGATAGGCGCGCATTCCCCCCTGACGTCCTTTCAGGACGCAGGAGATTTCTTCATCGGGGACAAAGCCAAGATCTGCCAGCCGGTCCGCCATGTGTTTTTCGCTGGCGACCCAGACTACTCTTACCGTTTCCCCCGGATCTATCTTGCTCAATGGAAGCACCATAGAAATTTCACCGAAAACGAACATACTTATAACCAAAATATGCAGAAAAGGAACAGGACGTGAGATCATGGAGTATAAACATGTGAAAAAAGGGATATTCAGAGAAAGGCCCAACCGGTTTGTGGCCTTTGTGGAGATCGACGGGAAGAAACACCGGGTTCATGTGAAAAATACAGGCAGGTGCCGGGAACTGCTGGTCCCCGGCGCCAGGGTTATCCTGGAATATCATCCCCGGGCCAGAGAGCAGGGCAGGAAGACAGAATATTCCATCGTTGCCGTATATAAGGGAGATCTCCTGATCAATATGGACTCCCAGGCTCCTAACGAGGCAGCGGCAGAGTGGCTGGAAAGCGGAGGGTTTGAGAAGGCCACAGGCAGCAGGCCGGAACAGATCCGAAGAGAGGTGACCTACGGACAGTCCCGCTTTGACCTGGCATGTTCCATAGAGGGGAAGCCTGCGTTTATAGAAGTAAAAGGAGTGACATTAGAAGCTGACGGTATGGCCATGTTTCCCGATGCACCGACGGAGCGGGGAGTGAAGCATCTGCAGGAGCTGGCCGGGGCCGTAAAAGAGGGATATGCCGCCTATGTGCTCTTTGTCATCCAGATGAAAGGCGTAACCTGCTTCTGTCCTAACTTCCGGATGCACAGAGAATTTGCCCGGGCACTGGCCGAAGCCGGGAGGGCAGGGGTGACGATCCTGGCCCGGGACTGCCTGGTGAGGGAGAACGGATTCACCATAGATCAGGCAGTGAAGGTGGTTTTGGAGGAAAAGGATTTGAGATAATAGGGGATCTCCACCGCCAGCATCATGGCCCAGCCGGCGGCACAGGCGAAAGCAACTCCGGGAAGCCCCATCTTCGGAGTCAGCACGTACACGAACACCACTCTCAGGCTGGTCTGGATAAAGGTGCCCAGAAGAGTCATCTTCATGTGTTTTCTCCCCCGGAAATATCCCTGCATCCCGTTGGTAAAGCCGGGGAAAAGATAGAAAAATGCCATGATGCCCAGATAGCTGCTTCCAAGAGCCACGATATCCGAGGCGCCGCCTACAAAAAGCTTCATAAAAGGCACACGCAGGACAAGGGTGGTGGTGCAGATCAGGATCCAGTAACAGAATTCCAGGATCATGCCGGTCCGAAAGCCCTTCCGGATCCGCTCTTCGTTGCGGGCGCCGGAGTTCTGCGCCACGAAAGTGGTGATGGCGTGAGAGATGCTCTGTTCGGGGATAAAGGCATAGGCATCGATCTTTTCCACTGCATTGAACGCTGCCATGACGTCAACGCCCATGGGATTTACGGCTCCCTGGATCAGAAGCTTTCCCACAGGCTGACAGGACTGCTGCAGCGCGGTGACGCTGCCGTACTGGAGAGTCTGTTTCAGCAGAGATCTGTCCAGCTGAAATTCCCCTGGTCTCAGCTGAAGCAGGGGGATGTTGCGGTATACATAGAAGATGCACAAAATGGCCGACAGAGCCTCCGCCACCACCGTGGTCACTGCGGAGCAGACGATGCCAAAATGAAAGATACCGATAAAGATCACATCCAGGACCCCGTTGAGTACGGAACAGAACGCCAGGAATTTGAGAGGCGTTTTGGAATCGCCCACGCTCTTGAGGGCCGAGGCAACGGCGTTGTAAAAGAAAGTAAAAGGCGCTCCCAGAAAGATGATCCTCAGGTATACGGAGGCAGTGTCCAGGATCTCTGCGGGAACATGGAGAGCCCTCAGGAGGGGAGGAGTTACCAGGATTCCCAGAGCCACGATGATCAGAGAAAAGTATACTCCGAACACGGCAGTGGTAGCCATCTCCTTCTTTACCAGTTCTTCTTTCTTCGCCCCGAAAAAATTGCTCATAAGCACGGAAGAGCCGATGCAGATTCCGGAGATTCCCAGGATGATGATGTTCATGACCGGGCTGGCGGTGCCCACGGCGGCCAGGGCTTCCTTTCCGATGAACCTGCCTACGATGATGGAATCGACGGCGTTATAAGTCAGCTGGAACAGATTCCCCAGGATCAGGGGAATCGCATAATCAATAAGGTGCCGGGGAATATTCCCCTCTGTCATGTCTTTCACCATAGCAGTGTCTGTCTCCTTCTCTGTTGCGGAATGGTTTCAGTTTATCACAGAAAAGAAAATATCACAATTCTCTCTTTTCGTAATTTTTTTCAGCCCAAAAGCCGCTGGCGTGTGATACCTTACTTATCGTAAGGAGGAGTTCCATGAACCGTTATATTGATCTTAACGAAATCTTTCCATATTCTTTCAGTTTCGGGATGATCGTTGACCTTTCTGTGAAAACAGACTCCGACGACACTTATTATTCCTCTGATAAAAACGGGATCGTGACCCATACAGGGGAGAAAGAATAGGAAAAGATTCTGACGGAAAACGGCAGGGGACCATGGATCCTCCTGCCGTTTGTTTTCAATAAACTTCTTCCTTAATCTTTCACCTTCATGATCTTATCCAGGATCGTAATGAGGATGGCGCCCAGAACAATGGTCACCAGAAATCCGATCCCAAGCCTGGCCAGCTGGACCATAATGTGGTGTTCCGCATTCCACTGGTCGTTGACACAGTAGAATATGCCTTCCGTGTACACGTCATATTCACGGCACAGGTCCGCAATATTGTCCAGGGCCTGCTGGTAGACGCCGCCTTTTTTGCCGATGGGAAGAGTAACCTTTTTTCCTGCTTTTATGCTTCTGGCGTCATCCGAGGACATCTGAGCCAGGATATAGGAGTCATCGGGCAGCTGGAGCAGAAAATATTCGCTGTAGTCTCCCAGCAGATCCAGGGTCATGGTATTCACCTGAGGTTTTCTCCTGGTCCCGCCCCGCCTGCTGTAAGAATACTCTCCGATCCAGGGGTTGCGGGTGCCGATGCCGGTGGAGATGATCTTTTTCGGTTCAATGGTCACACAGGACACTGCCCAGGTGTCTTCCCATTCCTGGGCGGTGGTGATTCTGGGGATGTCATCGCCGGCAGGCAGTCCCACATAATCTTCATAATATCCGCTTTCTGCCGTGGACAGAGAAACGGGTTCCTCTTTCCCCCGGAGCAGGGATTCTACCCGCATGTTTCTGGCCACAACTGCCCCCACGATCAGGGCGATAATCACCATCACAAATTCCAGAAATTTAACAATCTTGCTTTTCATATTCAATATTCCTTTCCCGTTGTCAGATATTGGCGTCAGGCCGTCTGCCTATGGCTTCCCATCTCTCGATCAGAGGCCGAAATGCCTCGTAAGCAAAAACATAAGTTCCCTCCGGATTTTCTTCTCCCCGGACCTGTAAAAAGTCTGTGATGACAACCTGTTTCCTGCCGCATTTGCTGCACTGGTAAACATCCAGATGACAGGCTCTCCGCCCTGTCGGAATCTGACCTTTTCCCAGGACAGGCTGCATGTGGGAAAGGAGATAATTTTCCGGGTCTGTGTACCTGGCGTCAAAAGAAACAGGAAGCAGAAACAGATAGGCGGGGGTGACGATCCTGGAAGCAGCGGTCTTGCAGTGCATACAGGGAGTCTTTCCCCGTGAACAGAGAATGCGCTCTCTGATAAAAGCGATGAAAAGTATGGCTGTAACCAGGGCAACGATGCCAAAGACGATCTCCGGCAGATTATATATGAGAGTTTCCATGATCACATCTTTCCTTCTGCCCGGGCCTTGGCCGTCAGCAGAAGAGTTACAAAGGTGTCGGCTTTGGATACGGCCTCGGCCCCGATACCGGATTTGGTGCTGACGATCTTGTTGGTAAGAAGAGTAGGCATGGAGACCTTCTTACCGTCCAGATAGAATACAAAACGGATCCCTGTCATGGCGGAAGCCACAGTCCGGGCGCCGCCGATGCGGGCTGCGTTGAAAACCTGGATCTTCATGGGATTGTAGGCGGAGATAAAGGCGATCATCCCGTTTTCCACATCTATGTACAGTATGCCTCCTCTTCCTTTAAAAGAACTGTTAAACTGGTAGGGCAGGCTGTCGATGTTTTTGGCAGTGCGTTTTACGAATATGGAGGTCAGATTGCCGTAGCCGATGAGCATGATCAGGATAATCCATATCATAAACATGAACACCAGTGTCATAGGCAGGAATACATCCATTCGGAATGCTCCGTGGCCGATACATGCCGCCAGTGATAAGAGGGCCGGCAGAACAATGCCAAGACCCAGCAGAAGCAGGAAAAAAAAGCTCCCGAACCGTTCAAATTTTGCACTTTCATTTGGTTTCATACTCTTGAAAACTCCTTCCTTTGCTTATAAATATTTTGATGCCCCAGGCAATGGATATTTTAGCACTATCTGGCACAGATTGCAATCATCTCCTTCAGCGGCGGGCTGCGGCTTGACAAAGTTCCCGGACAAGAGAGATAATGAGACAGACTACGAAGAACAGGAGACAGGATCATGAAGATTAAAAAACGGCTGTGGCTATGGGCGGCAATCCTGGTAACGGCCTGCTGCGGCTGTGTCCGCTTCCGGCCTGACAACAGTCCGGGGGCCGGGGAATCGGAGGCAGGGAAACAGGAACAGATTTTGGACACAGAACCGGAGAGACGGGCAGAGACCGAGACAGAACCGGAGAAACAGACGGCGGCCGAAACCGAACCGGGGCAGGATACAGAGGATGAGAATGCAGCCCGGCAGGAAGGGGAGGCAGGGACTGTTTCAGAAGAAACCATTGAAGAATATATCCGTTCCATGACTCTGGAGGACAAGGCGGCCCAGTTGTTTATCGTGATGCCGGAATCTCTCATAGACGGGGTGTCATGTGTGACCGCAGCAGGAGATATGACCAGAGAGGCCATCAATGAGATCCCGGTAGGCGGTTTTATCTATGCAAGGGCAAATCTGCGGTCCGAAGACCAGGTGAGTGCCATGACGAAAAATGTCCAGATCTACAGCATGGAGCGGGTGAACCTGCCCATGTTTCTTTGCATTGACGAAGAGGGAGGGACCGTGGCCCGCATTACAAAAAATGACAGGTTTCAGGTACCCTATATCGGGGACATGTCCGACATCGGAAAGACGGGGGATGCGGAGACGGCTTATGATACAGGCAGGACCATGGGGACCTACCTGTCACGGATGGGATTTAATGTTGATTTTGCGCCTGTGGCCGATGTACTCAGCAACCCGGACAATCAGGTGGTAAAACGCCGATCCTTCGGTTCCGATCCTCAGCTGGTATCGGATATGTGTCTGGCTTTGGCCCGGGGCCTCCGGGAACAGGGGATCCTCAGTGTCTATAAGCATTTTCCGGGCCACGGAGGGACGGCGGAGGATACTCATGAGGGATATGCCTGTACGGATAAGACTCTGGAGGAACTGAGAATCTGTGACCTGATCCCGTTTCAGGAGGGAATCCGCCAGGGAGTTCCCATGATCATGGCAGGTCATGTGTCCCTCCCCGGCATTGCCGGGGACAACACGCCGGCTTCGCTTTCGCCGGCCATTCTTCATGACCTGCTGCGGGAAGAAATGGGGTATGAGGGGATCATTATCACCGACGCCATGGATATGGGGGCCGTTACAAAGCAGTATTCTGCCGCGGAGGCGGCAGTGAGATCTCTTCAGGCAGGGGCAGACATGATCCTGATGCCAGCGGATCTGAAAGAGGCTTATTACGGGGTGATCCAGGCGGTCCGGGACGGGGAACTGACCATGGAGAGGATAGACCAGTCTTTAAGGAGGATCATCAGGGTAAAGCTTCAGATGGGAGCGGAAGGCAGGGATCGGAATTAAAAAAATTAGCACTCACCTATTGTTAAAATGATGTCGGTTTTATCTGTGTTCTTTACTGTTTATGCAGGACTGAAAATCAAGGTTCTCAGGGGTTTCCTGGGAACCTTTTGTTTGTTGTTGTTTGTCTCTGTACTTTGAAAAGGTACAGAAAAAGGTACAGAGACACAATACTTGGATATCGGTAATTATTGTTATTCATCTTCTCTTTGATATTCCGGGATTTTGGCCAATAACGTTATTTGATCTAAAGCCTTTTCTTGGCCTGTACGATTCAGCCGCCTATAGGCATTAATCAGAGCTTTTTCTAAATCATCTATGGGATATCCGCCCAATTCTATCGCTCTTTTATGGGATATAGCGCTTGTATTTCCGCTTTTCAAGTCTTCAACTATGTCCTCTTTTGAGAATTGGTTCCAATCACCTACCAGATCACTGATGTAGACACCGAAAACTGCGGATATTTTGCGGAGATTTTCAAGCGTTATATTTTTATCCCCATTTTCCCAACGTGCAATTTGTTGCTGAGATATGCCGCCAATCTTTTCTCCTAGTTCTTTCTGTGTCATTTTCTTTTCCATGCGTATGCGTCTTATATTTGCTCCGATATTCATTATAATCACCTCATATTAAGAATATCATATAAATTCCTTATACACAACATAAAAGTTTTGTTTTTATATTGACACATCATATATAATGTGATAAATTAAGAAAAGAACATCTTATGTGATGTGTCAAAAGGAGGCGCGACATGAAATTAAAACTGGACACAAAAAAAATTTACTTGGCAATGGCTGAAAAAGGTTTAACTGCTACAGAGATAGCCCAAAGAGGCGGAATAAGCCAACAGTCTGTCTCTAGTGCTCTGAATGGTAATAAGATGGGTCGGGTGAAGGTTGTTCCAGCAATCTGTCAGGCATTGGAATTATCGGCCAAGGATATCGTAATTATTGAGGATTAGGGGGTATTTTCGTGAACGGCAGATTAGAGAGAAACAATATGGGAATTGAGGTAAAGACTGGACGAGTCGATCAGGCCTGTGCCAGGTACGGAGTAGGCAGGAACACCATGAGGCAGATTGCCAGTCAGGCAGGCGCTGTGGTGCGGATCGGGAAAAATTATCTGATTGATTTCCCAAAAGTTGATCGGTATCTGGACGCTCTGGCGGGAGAAGAATGAAATGATCGACCGAATTGCCGCCAACGGCTGGAAGGTGCCTAAAGACATCAAGCCTCAGGAATATGTGCCGGGAATAAATAGTTAGGGACAAAACGTATGGACAAAAATCAATTAGATCTCCTGGAAGTCATGGACCATATCAATCCTGCAGAACTGGATTACCAGAGCTGGGTGGGCGTCGGCATGGCGCTTCAGCTGGAAGGGTACGATGTCAGCGCATGGGATAACTGGAGCAGGAGGGATCCGGCCCGTTATCACCCAGGAGAGTGTAAGAGAAAATGGAGGACTTTCCATGGATCAACCTCTCCTGTGACAGGAGGCACCATCGTGCAGATAGCGAAAGAGCAGGGCTGGGTCCCGGAATCAGGGCATGAGCTGGATTGGGATGATGTCATCGAAAAAGACTCTGTGAAGATCGTGGACAGCCACTATATTGAAGATCTGGAAATCCGAGAACCTAAGGAATGGAATCCGGACAAGGAACTGATCACTTACATTGAAACACTATTTGGCACCGACGATATTGTCGGCTATGTGACCCGGAGCTGGAGTAAGCCGGACAGCAATAAGAAGTATCCGGATAAAGGCTGCTGGGATAGGACCGCACGGCGGTTAATCCAAGATTTAAGTAAATGTAAGGGAGATATCGGCTCCGTTCTGGGAGACTATGATCCGGAGGTCGGAGCATGGATCCGGTTCAATCCTCTGGACGGGAAAGGCTGCAAAAATGAAAACGTGACGGACTTCCGGTACGCGTTGGTGGAATCGGATTCTATGGAGCTGGAGAAGCAGAATGCCATTATCCATCAACTGGAGCTCCCTGTGGCCTGCCTGGTCCATTCCGGGAATAAGAGCCTGCACGCCATCATCAGAGTGGATGCGGCTGATTACAGGGAATACCGGGAGAGAGTGGATTACCTGTATCGTGTATGCCAGAAAAACGGTCTGAAAACCGATAACCAGAATCGAAATCCTTCCAGGCTGTCCCGAATGCCGGGAGTCGTAAGAAACGGCCGCAAACAGTTTTTGATTGCTACCAATATCGGAAAAGCCTCATGGAACGAATGGTATGAATGGATCGAGGGGATTAACGACGACCTTCCGGAACCGGAAGGCCTGGAAGAAGTGTGGGATAATCTGCCGGAACTGTCACCCTGTCTCATTGAAGGAGTATTGAGGAAAGGCCATAAAATGCTGATTGCGGGGCCGTCGAAAGCGGGGAAGTCTTTTTTTCAGATCGAACTGTGTATTGCCATCGCTGAGGGGAAGAAATGGGTCTGCTGGCAGTGTGCCCAGGGGAGGGTGCTGTATGTGAACCTGGAGCTTGACCGGGCCAGCTGCCTTCATCGTTTTAAAGACGTTTATGACTCCCTTGGACTCAGGCCGGAGAATCTAAAGAATATTGACATCTGGAATCTGAGAGGGAAGTCGGTCCCTATGGATAAGCTGGCTCCCAAATTGATCAGGAGGGCGGCAAAGAAAAATTATATAGCAGTGATCATTGACCCGATCTATAAAGTTATCACCGGAGATGAGAACAGTGCAGATCAGATGGCTAAGTTCTGTAATCAGTTTGATCTGGTATGTACGGAGCTTGGCTGTGCGGTAATCTACTGCCATCACCATTCGAAGGGCGGACAGGGAGGAAAGAAGTCCATGGATCGGGCCAGCGGCTCCGGCGTGTTTGCCAGGGATCCGGACGCTCTGCTGGACATGATTGAATTAGAGCTGCCGGAGGACGTGTTAAAGCAGGAGGAAAATAAGGCGGTATGCGATGCCTGCAGACAGTATCTGGATGCCCATTTCAAATGGCAGGATGATCTTTCTCTGGATGATCTGTGCAGCAGTTACCAGATGCTGAACTACTGCGAGAATAAGCTGAACAAGGAGCAATGGGAGGCTTTAAAACGGTCCCTGGAGCGAGTGAGGGAGAAGGTAAAAGCCCTGACAGCCTGGCGCATAGAAGGGACGCTCAGGGAGTTTCCGAAATTCCAGCCGGTGAATGTATGGTTTCGGTATCCGGTGCACCAGGTGGATGAGGTGGGAGTTTTAAGTGATATACAGCCGGATACGGACAAGCCTTCCTGGAAGAGAGCGATAGAGAAAAGGAAACCGAAGGACCAGAAGGCGAAAGAACGTAAGGAATCAATCATGGCGGCATATGAGGCCTGTGGAATCAACGAGGCTGTGACTGTGGGGGACTTGGCGGAGTACCTTGGCGTGAGTGAGAAGACCGTCAGGAGCCGTCTGAAAGAACATGGGGGATTCACGGTTGAGGACGGGAAGGTAAGGAAAATTTGAGGGAAAAAAACGGGAATAGCGTTATTTTCCGAGGGAAGAAAAAAACGCTATTATAAATAATACTTTTTTCCCTTCCCTCACGGGCGGTCAGGTGGGGAAGTAGTCGTGCGTAAGGCAAGCACGACGACTCCTCCCCTGTCACCTGACAAAAGAGAATTTTCCGACAAGAAAGAATTTTTCACATTAAAGGAGTAAAGTAAAAAGTAATGGAGAAACTTGAGTTCTTTATGCCAATGATCCCGCCCACCCATACCCATCAGGAGAAGCAGGTAAACGTGGTCAATGGTAAGCCTGTGTTCTATGAGCCCCAGGAAGTGAAAGCGGCCAGGGAGAAGCTCAGAGCACATCTGGGACAACACGCGCCGGAAAAGTGAAAGCATGTAGGTGTCTGCTGGACCATATCACGAATCAGGCGGCGGACAGGCCCCGGAAGAGATAAAATCAAAAACCAACGAATAGCGAACGTTGCGTTGCATTTCAAAAACGAAACGAATCCTCCCCAATAGCAAAGAATCCGCTGTTTTCGGCCTTTTTCCGACATTCCCTCTGGATCATGCCCAATGGTAACATTGCATTCAACCCTAACAAATCTTAACATCTATCGCAACGCAACGTTCGGATACAGATCCTGATTTTTGCGGCAGCCTGCTGCCTTTCTGGAAGGTCCGGCAGCAGGCTACCTGATCCGGATCGGCCGCGCTCCGGATACCTGGCCGGTAAATCCATTATAGGGGAGGCGCTGGTGATATGTCAAATGAACAGCTTATAATGCTCATCAAGGCCGGGGAGGACGTGGTGGAAAACATGGAGAGGCTTTATTCCCAGGTAAAGGGATTTATTCACACCATAGCCTGGAGATACAGAGGGCTGGCGGAGCTGGAGGATCTGGAACAGGAGGGATACCTTGCCCTGTATCCTGCCATTGATGGTTATGATCCGGAGCGCGGTGTAAAGTTCCTGACCTATGCGGAGAGCTGGATCCGGCAGGGGATTGTGCGTTATATCCAGAATCGAGGAAGCTGCTTAAGGCTCCCGGTCCACTGCCTGGAGGACATGCGCCGATATGAGCGGTTTATCTCTGATTTTGCGGCAGTCTGCGGCCGGGAGCCGTCAGACGTGGAGATCAGGTATTATCTGGGCTTTACCACAGAGCAGGTCAGGGAGATCAGAGCGAATATCCGCAAGGCCGGCCTGGGAAGCCTGGACAGTCCCGTGGCCGGCCTGGACGGTGGAGAGGACGTCACGGTGGGGGATCTGGTGGCAGCTCCCGGCAGTCTGGAAGAGGATGTTCTGGATGAGAGGCAGCAGGAGGAACTGGGACGGGAGCTGTGGGCCTGTGTGGATTCTCTTCCAGGGAGACAGCCGGAAGTGCTGAGAATGCGTTACCAGAAGAGCATGAGCCTGTCCATGATAAGCCAGGAACACGGGACGACTCCGGAGGCCGTGAGGCAGCTGCACGCCAAGGCCCTCCGGGAGCTGAGAAAACCCAAATTCCAAAAACGCTTAAAGCCGTTTCTTCCGGAGATGGACCGGATCTACAACGCTGCTCTGGCAGGAGGAGGCGTCTCCCACTTCAACCATACCTGGACTAGCAGTACAGAGAGAGTGGCGCTTAAGCTGCTGGAGGAGAAAGGAAAGGGGCGTGCTCCTGCCGGCTGAGCGGAGAAGCCTTGCACGGATCCGGATCTCCTGCAGGGGAAGACAGCAGCAGGGGATCCTGAAATGGCCTGTCCTCTCTTGCTGCCGGAGCCGCTCTTGGCTTGGTGAAGGACATTTGTCCGTCAGCTCATGCGCCGGCCTCCTGGGCCCCTTGTGCCGGTAATGGTTCGTGTATCCTTCCAGAAGAGGCTGACAACCATTTGGTGGCCGGCGGAGCCGTGAGGCAGCAGGATACGTATGTTCTTGCCCTTCCGACCGGCTCAAACTTGCACCGGTGCAAGAAGTTGTAATCGAACGTTCTGCTGATTGGTCGTTTTTTTGGAAAAGCGAATGTTCGGATAGAAATAGCGAGCGTTCAGACCCAGACAGCCGCAAATTACCTGAGAGAAAAAATAAGTCATATGCCCTTATACCTCAGTCCCACTTGAGCCTCAGCTCTGCAGGGGCTGTCCGGGAAATGGATATGCCAGGCTATGCAATCCCTCCGGCTCTGTTGCAGCTGAGCGACAAATGGCGCTGAGTGCCGGCAACGAGGCCCATTTGGGCTCCGTCGCTCTCCAAGGGCTGCTACTGATCGGTATGATCCAGCGGCCACCATTTGGTTGTGGTTACGGGTTCAGGATGGTGGCAGAGCCAGGAGCCCGGAGCAAGATTGCGCTTGGGCAGTATTCTGGTTGAACGGGGGACAGATGTCCCTGGTTGATTGCCCCCTTCAAAACGGTGGGCCTAAAAAATACATCGAAAGGAAAAATCCGTATGAGATTAAACAGAAAGAAGTTTCAGGAAATCGTAGACAGGAAGAAATGGACAGAGGACATGATCTGTCACCAGACGGGATTGACCAGGAGATCGGTGAAGTGGATCATGAACAATGGCGAGGTATCGGAGGACGCGCTGGAGAGGATTGCAGATATGGCCGGGGTTGATGTCAGGGAAATTTCCCTCCCTGATCCAAGAGTAGTGAATGAGAATGTGATTGAGTTCCTGAAAGACAGCGAGAAGGCCACAGTCACGTTCTCCCAGGGACGGTATAAGGGCAGAATCCGGAAACTGGCTAAGGAGAGGCCCGGGGAATGCAGAATTGTGTCAGAGAATCCAGACGGCAGTCTGTGCGCCCATATCCCTACTTCCTGGATAAAGGTTTCCCCCAGAATGGAATTAACAGACGAACAGAGGGAGGAAAGAGCGGAAACCATGCGGAGGCTCCGGAATTCTCGAAAATTACGGTTATAATCAGCCTGAAAAGGGGTGATTTCCGTCCCAAACAGGTTGAGGGTACAATTTATAGGGTAAGGGGTAAAAATGGGAAAATTACACTGAAAAACGTAATGGGAGAATGGGACAGCACACAGGCAGAATATAATTGCAGGCTCCTGGCAGGTATGCTATGATTGATTCATGGGAAACCAGAGAGCCAAGGCGGCTTACCCTCTTTAACCGGAGGGGCTGACCCTCCAGACGAAAGAAAGGAGGGATTGCCAATGTATGTTACATACTCTGATTTGATTCAGGTTGGGATATTCATTGTCGCCCTTGTCGGCCTTTGTTACACGGTCTTCAGGGGAAGAAAATAGCCGCCACTACTGCCAATAGTGACGGCCGATGCTGTAAAGCATTGTTTTAGTGATTGTTGAGGGTAGGCCGCTTCTCTGGCTTCCCTTTCCAATTCCCAATATACCATATCTTCCGCTGGATTTCAAGCCGGACACCCCGACAAACCAAAATAAAATAACCAGGGAGCAGCAGGGAGCCAGAGTATACCTGACAGATGGATTCCCGGATCAGGATCCTGTGATGGACCATCACGTTTCACGTCTTTGCCCATAAATCAGTCCCAGGGAGCTGCAGATCAGTGCACCTGCTGCCCAGAGCCGTCCTCTGCTATGCCGAACAGGGCCTATTTCCCGTTTTGGAGCCGGAGGCAAGGGATTTCCTCACCTGATAGGAAAAGACGGCTTTACAGGCTTCTGGGAGCAGCAGGGGCCCAGGAAAAGAGCCCCCGGGAATAGTCCCAGAGGCCCTGCGGGAGAGGATCACAGTCCCAGCTCTGTAAAGTCAATCCACAGATCATCATAGATATTGACCTTTACTTTGTCCTGAAAAGTATAGGAATCAGCTTTAAAATCCGTTTCCTCCAGATGGTACACGAAAATCTTTTTGCTGATGGGATCCACGATCCAGTACTCCCTCACTCCAGCGTCAGCATACAAATTCAACTTGCGGATATAGTCATGGCTGGAATTGCTGGGAGAGGTAATCTCAACAATCCAGTCCGGTGCCCCGGTGCAGCCCCGATCTGTCAGCTTGTTTGGATCACAGATCACGCTGATGTCTGGTTCCACCACATTTTTGTCATCGTCTGAAAATAGCTTGACAGCGAAGGGAGCCGGGTAGACCTTGCAAGGGCCTTTTTTAGAGTCGATATAGTTGGCAATGGTTTTTGACAGGAACATGAGTATTTCCTGGTGTATCCTGCTGGGAGCCGCCATGTAATAGATTTGACCGTCTATCAGTTCGGCTCTGACGTTCTCCGGGAGGTTGTAATAGTCCTCTTCCGTGTAAATGTTCGCGTGGGCTAATGCTTCTGACATGGTAACACTTCCTTTCTGGGAGGGGTTATAGGGTTTCAGAGATTTGGAGATTTTCAGTATCAGGAATATACTCCATGAGGTCTCCAGGTTGACAGTTGAGTAAACTACAGACAGTGTTTAATTCTGCCCATGACAAAAGTGTGCTTGTTCTCATTTTTTGCAAGGTTGATTCTCCTAAAATTTTTTCTTTGCGTAGTTTGTAAGTTGAGTAGCCTTTACTTTTCAGCAATTCAAGAACGTTTGTTTTGTATTTTATAGACATTTAAAAAGTCTCCTTTCCCATCATACACATTATACATGAAATATACACAAAAGTCAAGTGTATAAAATTAATAAAATATACACAGAATATTTGTGCATAACACCAGTAGACATACACAAATTATTTGTGTATAATGTAGTTACAAGGTCAGGGAACACAGCAGCAGCCAAGGTGGACGGGAGTACCGAAAGGGAAAGCAAGAACACCAGATAATACCGGGAAACAGGATAAGGGGATAATGAGACGGACAGAAGTCCTAAGATACTTTAAAGCCTGCCGGAGCTGCCGGAAAACCACTCAACTGATAGAAAGGGGTAAGTATATGAATCTCGATTATTTACAGTTTGTCGAGGAATTGATGGACTGGGGCATGAGCGAGGACGAGGCTTGCAGAGAGGCTGACTATTATTTTAACCCAAGTGAGTACAACGCTGACGATTATGATTTTTGAGGATTCTTCCTCCCTGTCAGGGAAGAGGAAAAGCACCCAATAGAAAGGAGATCATTATGGGAGAAAGAGCATTACAGAACCGGATCATGAAACTGAGAGAGATTGAGACCAAGCAGAAGGCCCTGGAAGAGCAGGCCGAGAAGATCAGACAGGAGATCAAGGCCGACATGGAAGCCAAACAGGTCGAGGAAATGACCGCCGGTTCCTTCGTTATCAGGTGGAAAACCATCTTAAGCAGCCGCCTGGACGGGAAAGCCCTGAAAGCAGCTCTGCCAGAGATCTACAGCCAGTATTGCAAGGCCAGCGAGAGCCGCCGGTTTACCATCGCATAACAGAGGAGGCGCCTGTGAGATACCGCATTGAGTACATAGGGGGCCAGGGAAGCACCCTTGCAGATAGCCGCCAGGAATTGCTTAAACAGATAAGGGCGGCGGCTCCTGGGACCATAGAGGACATCAGAAAGCTGTATCAGAATGGCGTTTCTGATTCCGTCATGGAGAAGTATGAGCAATATCTGAAAAAGCCCTTGCCAGAGCGGCAACTCCGGCAGGGGCAGGTAACCCGATAACCAGTCAAAAAGGGTATGCAGGAAGTATATCACGTCTGCTGCCCTCTGTAAAGAGAGGAATGAGAATATGACACAGGTGATTGAGACAGAACATTTGGAAGGCCGCCCGTCTTGCGGCGGCAGAGTTGATAAAGGTTTTACCAGGTATCCTAATCTGGCGGAACTGTATGACTATCACCCATACCGGGAGCCGGCCATGTGTGACCACGCAGGGATAGAGATGGAGCTGCTTTATGCGGTGCTGCACAACGGGGAGCCGCTGGAGTATGGGGAGCTTCTGGGTCTTGCCAGGTTATATGGATGCCCTGTGAGCGTATTGGCCTGTCCGAAGGTCATCATGCTGGATCCAGGGAGGCTCAGGCACAGAAAGATGATCGCCCAGGTAGATAATCTCTATCTGTGGTTGAAATGCATGGCCAGGGAAGGGAACCAGGCAGCGAAGCGATGGTTGAAGCTGGCTGACTGGCTGCAGCAGAGATTCATGAGGGCGGTACATACCAACAGTCTTTCCTATGGCCATTATTTTGGAGTGAGGGAGCAGCTCCTGCAGTATATATCCTTTTCCACACCATCTCCAAAAAGGCGGGGGCTTTCTCCTGTGAAAGGCGGTACGGTATGAGCTTAGAAACGTGTTCGGCACTGGAAGATATTCAGTACAAGTATGAGCAGCTCACTTCACTTATCTGCATTTTGCAGATGTTCACTGCTGAAGTTGTAGATATTGTCGGCGCACCGTCGGGCAGCCTTGCCGAAGCGCTGTATGAGATTGAGATTGAGCTTCTGGAGAATAACGAGAAATTTAAAAATATTATCTTTGGAAAAGAGGGGGCGGAAGCATGATGGAGTTTTTAAACACAGCCCCCGATATCCTCTCCATCGGCCAGGAACAAGTACCGGAGCACTTAAAAGGACGCACGCTGATCTTTTACATAAAAGAACAGGATCGTGTGATCCTGGCAGGCTGGGGAAAGAATACCGCATTGCTTGGGAATCTGATCCGGGAGTACCTGGAGATCCCCTCCAGTGATTACGGAATGGTTGAGGGGATCCTCCAGGAGTTGGACCTGCCTGGCATAGTTCTGGAGATATACAGGGCACTTGACCGGATCTATCAGGAACGGATCAGTGGGAACAGATAGAAAGAGAAAACAGGATAGCCTGACAGGGGAAACTTCCCTTGTCAGGGCTGATTGGAAGGGAGAGATTGTATGGTAAAGGATTTATTGAGACCTCTGAAAGCCCTGGCAGGCAAGCGGCGGGAGCTTTCATTGATCGATATGGGAAAGCATGATCCCGACTATGATGAGGCAATGAGCAGGGTTGTGGAGCTCAGGGACCGGTATGAGGGTATGGAGTTAAGGCCGGAGGACAGAGAAACCATCAACTCCATGCTTGACGGTCTGGACGATGTGGAGGAAGCCCAGGTCAATCTGGCTTATCTGGCAGGCCTGGCGGACTGCCTCCTGATCCTGGACCGGCTGGAACTGTTTCAGTTGTGAGGAAAGGAAGGTGGACAATGTGAGGATCGATGAGATCAGGATTTTCCCCTGTTTCAGGGCCCGGCCTCCCCTGGCGGAGAAACTGGACCGCAAGGAGCGGTACTATCTGGAACACGGGGAGTTTGAGTCTGAGATTGTGCTGGACGGGTCCGGGAACCTGATAGATGGATACACCACTTACCTGCTGGCGGAAAAGTACGGCCTGGAGCATATCCCTGTCAGGTATGGCAGGAGGCAGATCATCAGGGCGGCGCATCGTCCAGGGGGAAAGCTCTATACCTGGGAGCTGCCGGGGATCCTGGTAGATCGGGTGAGGGCCGGTGATCGGGTCGGAGTGCGCACGGAGAAGGGTCATACAACGGTGATGGTGGCAGGGGTGGAGGAATATGCAGGTCAGGAGCCGGAGTCCCTCAGAATGGTCCTGTGGAGATGTAAGAGGGGTTCAGAGCATGGAGGAAGCGGAACCAGATAAAGAGAATATGACCAGGAAGGCAGCAGGCGGAAAGGGATCCTGCTGCCCCTCCGGCATTTGGAGAAAGGCGGTGCAGTATGGCAGGGAAAAAGAGAACAGATAAGAAGGGAAGGGTCCTGAGAACCGGAGAAATGCAGCGTTCAGAGGATAACCGTTACATGTACCGATATACGGATCTGTCAGGAAAGAAGAGGACTATATACGCTCTTACCCTGGCAGAGCTGAGGGAGAAGGAAAGGAGGATCCAGCGTGATCTGGAAGACGGAATCGACTGTAGCAGGGGGGATATGACTTTGAACCAGCTGTTTCAGCTGTACATGGAAACAAAATCCGACCTGCGGACCAGCACCAGATGTAATTATGTGTCGGTCTGGGGTAATACCATGGAGGAGTCTGTATTGGGGAATATGAAAATTTCTCAGATAAAACAGATACATGTCAGAGCTTTCTATACGGATCTTTCAAAAAGGGGACTGGCAGCCAATACCATCAAGCTGTGCCACAGTCTGATCTGTCCCGCTCTGGAGATGGCAGTGGATTCTGACATGATTCGGAAGAATCCGGCAAAAGACTGTAAAAAGGGGATCAGCGGCGCTAAGAAGGAAAGAACGGCGCTGTCCAGAGCTGAGCAGGAAAATATGCTGGACTTTGTGAAGGACAGCAATGTCTATAAAGTATATTATCCGATACTTGTATTTGCTTTATGTACGGCGCTCAGAGCTGGAGAACTTACGGGTCTGAGATGGTCCGACGTAGATCTGAAGGAGAACGTGATCCATGTCAGGCAGCAGCTGGTGTATAAAAATTTTGGAGACGGCTGCAGGTTTTATCTCCAGGAGCTGAAAACGGAGGCAGGACGGAGGGATATTCCCTTGACAGCGGACGCAAGGAAAAGCCTGATCCGGCAGAAAGAGCTTTATCTTTTACTGGGCAAAGGCCAGAGGCAGCAGGAGACAGCCGGGGTTTCTGATTATGTATTTACCAATACTCAGGGAAAACCTTATGCTACGAATGCGATAAACTCCATGTTCAAAAGCATAATAGGGGCTTACAACAAACTTGAGACAGAGAGGGCAGAAAAGGAATTCAGAATTCCGGTCCTTCTCCCTCACATATCAGCCCACATACTTCGGCATACGGCCTGCACCAGGCTGGCGGAGTCGGGACTGGAGCCGAAGGTCCTGCAATACATAATGGGACATGCGAACATATCCGTTACTATGGACATCTACACGCACCTGGACTTCTCCCAGATACAGAAAAAAATGGAAGAGGTACAGGGGAATGTGAAGATCGGATAGAATAATACCGTCACCAGGTAAGGGGGGGCAGATCGTGATATTTTCCAAAAAAGGTACAGAAAAGGTACAAAGTTGAGTCGGTCGGACGATTCGAAATCCGGAAAGGCCTTATTTTCCGGATAGTTCACAAATACTTCACAATTTTTTAGCACTCACCTATTGACAGTGCTAACAACATGTGTTATACTCCGCCTAGAACATATGAGACATACCAATTTCGTCTTGTTCCAAAGGAGGAGCGAATATGAATATCAATAAATTTACCCAGAAATCTGTGGAAGCAGTACAGAACTGTGAGAAACTGGCCTATGACCACGGCAACCAGCAGCTGGAGCAGGAGCATCTGCTTTACAGCCTGCTGACCCTGGAGGACAGCCTGATCCTGAAGCTGATCACCAGGATGAACATTTCCGGAGAGCTGTTTACCGATGAGGCGGCCCAGGCAGTAAACCGGCTTACGAAGGTCAGCGGAGACGGGAAACTGTATATGAGCAATGATCTGAATAAGGTCCTGATCCATGGAGAAGATGAAGCCAAAGCCATGGGGGACGAATACGTATCCGTGGAGCATCTCTTTCTGTCCATGATCCGGCATCCGTCCAGGACCATGAAAGAGCTGTTTGGCCGGTACGGGATCAACAGAGAAAGCTTTTTAAAGGCCCTGGTTACGGTGCGGGGCAATCAGAGAGTAGTCAGCGACAACCCGGAAGCCACCTACGACACTCTGGAAAAGTACGGCTATGATCTGGTGGAGCGGGCCAGACAGCAGAAGCTGGATCCTGTCATCGGCAGGGACAGCGAGATCCGCAACGTGGTCCGGATCCTGTCCAGGAAGACCAAGAACAATCCTGTGCTCATCGGCGAACCCGGCGTCGGCAAGACCGCCGTGGTGGAGGGGCTGGCTCAGAGAATCGTCCGGGGAGATGTGCCCGAAGGGCTTAAGGACAAGAAACTGTTTGCCCTGGATATGGGAGCCCTGGTGGCCGGAGCCAAGTACAGAGGCGAGTTTGAGGAGCGTCTGAAGGCGGTTCTGGAAGAGGTCCGGGAAAGCGACGGGCAGATCATCCTGTTCATCGACGAGCTGCATACCATCGTAGGAGCCGGAAAGACAGAAGGGTCCATGGATGCAGGCAACATGTTAAAGCCCATGCTGGCCAGAGGAGAGCTCCACTGTATCGGCGCCACCACTCTGGATGAGTACAGAAAATATATCGAGAAGGATGCGGCTCTGGAGCGGCGGTTCCAGCCGGTCATGGTGGCAGAGCCGGCGGTGGAGGACACCATTTCCATCCTCAGAGGTTTAAAGGAGCGGTACGAGGTGTTCCACGGAGTGAAGATCACCGACTCGGCGCTGGTATCGGCGGCCATACTGTCGGACCGGTATATTTCCGACCGTTTTCTCCCCGATAAGGCCATCGACCTGGTGGATGAGGCCTGTGCCATGATCAAGACGGAACTGGATTCCATGCCGGCGGAGCTGGATGAGCTGTCCCGGAGGATCATGCAGATGGAGATCGAGGAAGCGGCCCTGAAGAAGGAGACGGACCGGTTGAGTCAGGATCGTCTGGAGACTCTTCAGAAAGAGCTTGCGGAGCTCCACGACGAATTTACCGGCAGGAAGGCTCAGTGGGAGAATGAGAAGACATCCGTGGAGAAGCTTTCTTCCCTGAGGGAGGAGATCGAAACCACCAACCGGGAGATCGCCCAGGCACAGCAGGAATATGACCTGGAGAAGGCGGCCCGTCTCCAGTACGGAAAGCTTCCGGAACTTAAGAAACAGCTGGAGGAAGAGGAGGAGAAGATCAGGAACCAGGATCTGAGTCTGGTTCACGAGAGTGTTACGGAGGATGAGATCGCCCGCATCATTTCCAGATGGACAGGGATCCCTGTGGCCAAACTGACAGAAAGCGAGAGGAGCAAGACCTTGCACCTGGATGAGGTTCTCCACCGCAGGGTAGTGGGCCAGGATGAGGGCGTGGAAAAGGTAACGGAGGCCATTATCCGGTCCAAAGCCGGGATCAAGGATCCTACCAGGCCCATCGGTTCCTTCCTGTTTCTGGGTCCCACAGGCGTGGGAAAGACGGAGCTTGCCAAGGCTCTGGCAGAGAGCCTGTTCGACGACGAGGGCAATATGGTCCGTATTGACATGAGCGAGTACATGGAGAAGCATTCCGTGGCCCGTCTCATCGGGGCGCCTCCAGGATATGTAGGCTATGACGAAGGCGGACAGCTGACGGAGGCCGTGAGGAGAAAGCCTTACTGTGTGGTACTGTTTGACGAGGTGGAGAAGGCCCATCCGGATGTATTTAATGTCCTGCTTCAGGTGCTGGACGACGGAAGGATCACGGATTCCACAGGAAAGACGGTGGACTTTAAGAATACCATCATCATCATGACTTCCAATATCGGTTCCCAGTACCTGCTGGAGGGCATCGACGAACAGGGGAATATCACGAAAGAGGCGGAGGATCTGGTCATGGGAGATCTGAGGGCCCATTTCAGACCGGAGTTTTTAAACCGTCTGGACGAGACCATCCTCTTTAAGCCCCTGACCAGAGAGAATATCGGCAGCATCGTTACACTGATGATCGCCGATACCAACAAACGTCTGGAACAGAGGGAGATTCGGATGGATCTGACAGACAGGGCGAAGGCCTTTGTGGTGGAACACGGATATGACCCGGTTTACGGCGCAAGGCCCCTGAAGAGATATCTGCAGAAGTATGTGGAGACTCTGGCGGCCAGGATCATCCTCCAGGATCAGGTCAGAGCGGGAGACGTCATCATCATAGATACAACAGAAGACGGCCAGAAGCTGACAGTCCGTGCAGAGGCGGACCGGTAGATAATCGGGCATGGAAGGCGGCTTCCCATCCACGGGGCTGTGACAAAAAAGCGGCAGGGATCCTGTTTTTTCGGATCCCCGCCGCTTTTTGGCATCTGCAGACATCTCTACGCCTCGCCGCCTCCTGAAACCTTCCACAGGATATCACGGTTGACGGTGCGGTAGAAGAGCCGGCGGACTTCTTCCCGGTCCCTGGTCTGTCCCAGAATCCACATCAGCTTGGTCACCGTGGCCTCCAGGGTCATGTCATATGATTCAAGAAGACCGAACTCATATTTGATGCTGCGCCCCACCTCATAGACGGACATGTTGCTGCCCTCGTTGGTCACCTGGGTGGTCATGACCACGATCTTTCCCAGGGAGATCCATTTTTCCACCACGGAATAATATCCGCCGGTCTCGTAGTTCGGAAGACCGCCTACGCCGAAAGACTCGATGATGACGGCATCATAGTGACCGGCCATATAGTCAAGGACAGTGGCATCCATGGACGGAATCAGCTTTAAAAGTCCGACTTTCGGATTTAAGTGATGGCTGAAGGAGACCGGCTCTCTGATCTGTTCCCTGTCATCCAGATAGAATAAGATCTGGCTTTCCTGAATAGCGGCAATGTAGGGAAAGTTGATGCTGGAAAATGCATCATAGCTTTTGGTCCGTTCCTTTTTCCCTCTGGTTCCGGCGATTACCTTGCCGTCAAATACGATGTTCACCCCATGGGACCGGCCGCAGGAGGCAAAGCGGAGGCTGTCTGTCAGATTGGTCTTGGCATCCGTGATCTCCATGTCAATGGGCTTCTGGGAACCGGTGATCACCACGGGCTTTGGAGAATTCTGAATCAGATAGGACAGGGCCGCGGCGGTGTAGGCCATGGTGTCTGTTCCGTGGCAGATCACAAACCCGTCATAATCGTTATAATGTTCTTCTATGGCCGCCGCCATGGCCAGCCAGTGGTCCGACTGGATATTGGTGCTGTCGATGTTGAACAGCTGCAGTGCATCCGTCCGGCAGAACTGCCGGACGCCGGGAACATAGGATAAAAGCTCCTCTGAGGAGATGAGAGGCTTCAGTCCGGTGTCGCTGCGTTTGGAGGCAATGGTTCCCCCGGTAGCGATGAGAAGGATCCGTTTCATAGATAATTCCATCCCTTTCTGTGTTGTTGCCTAAAGTCTATCATAAATTAAAGGGCCTGACTACCTGTTCTTCTTTACAGCAGAGGCGATAACAGCCGGCTGCACTGCTCCTTCCCGCGAATCCACATGCTGCGTGCCCTGTATCGCTCTTTGGTGATCTCCAGACAATGGTCCAGATCCTTAAGAAATGCCTGTTCCAGACGCCCGGTGGTCTCGGGGTCAAAGATGGTGGCATTGACCTCAAAATTCAGCTCAAAACTTCGGATGTCCATATTGGCTGTCCCGCAGCAGCTGACCAGACCGTCTGCGGTGACCACTTTGGCGTGGAGAAATCCGTTTTCATAGGTATAGCATCTGGCTCCCACCGCAAGAAGATCGCCCACATAGGAGTAGGAGGCCCAGTAGACAAAGGGGTGGTCCGGCTTACAGGGGATCATTAGGCGCACATCCACCCCGGACTCGGCGGCCATCTTTAAGGCGGACAGGACCGCATCGTCGGGAACGAAATAAGGAGTCTGGATATAGATATGCTTTTTGGCTTTGTTGAACAGCTGGAGATAATTGTTGCGGATCTGGCGGTTGCTGGCATCCGGTCCGCTGCTGATGATCTGGACAGCCACATGGCGGCCGGTCCGGTCAGGCGGGGCCGAAACGTCGGACCGGTCCGGAGACTGCCCGTCATGAAGGCCGAAATATCTGCCTTCTTTAAACAGATTTTCCTTTACCGCATAATTCCAATCCAGGGCAAACCGGATCTGCAGGCTGTAGACCGCGCTTCCGCGAAGCTTTAAGTGGGTATCCCGCCAGTAGCCGAACCCGGGATCTTCCGAGATATATTCCCGTCCGATATTAAAGCCTCCCACATATCCGATCCGTCCGTCGATGACCACGATCTTTCGGTGGTTCCGGTAGTTGACCCGCAGCTGAAGACGGCCCAGGATGGCGGGAAAGAATTCTCCCACCTTGACTCCGGATGCTTCCAGCTCTCTCCAGACCCGTTTCGGCATAAAACGTCCCCCCATACCGTCACAGAGGATCCGTACCTCCACGCCTTCGGCGGCCTTTTTCTTGAGAACAGGGATGATCCGCCGGAAAACCTGGTCGTTTTTGATGATGTAGTACTGGATATGGATATATTCCCTGGCCTGTTCCAGTTCTCCGATAAGATCGTTAAATTTTTCTTTTCCGTCAGTGAAGATATCTACCTGATTATCGTCGGTCAGCACGGCTCCGGAGGTCTCCAGGTTATAGAGCACCAGGTTTTCGTACTCCAGATACCGCATGTCATGGAGCCGGACCGTCCGGTCCCATATGGCTTCCTCCTGGGTCTTCACCGAACAGCGCAGCCGGTCCTCCACCTCCTTTACCCGGAACATCCGGTTTTTCCGGAAATCCTGACATAGCAGAAGATAGAGGAGAAAGCCGAAGATCGGCACAAAATACAGGGCCAGAAGCCAGGTCCACACGGCCTTTGGGTCTCTTCTCTGAAAGAAGACGATAAGTACCGATAAAAACAAATTGATATACAGCAGGTGATCCATCATCCACAGCCAGACCTGGAAGGACTGCCGGGGGATCTGTTCCAGTATTTCCCATATTACTTCCATAGAATCATTTCCTTACAAACAAAGTCCCGGATGGCAGGCTGTCAGACCTACAGAAACCGGTTTTTCTCCGGATCATACCGGTAACCGATGCTCTCCAGCGTCTTCTGGATCCCGGCCGGGTCCAGGTCCAGACAGCTGCAGCACTCCTGAAAAGAAGGATAGAAATCCCGCAGCTGGGTGTTTAAATAGCTTAACAGCATCACAGGGTCTCTTGGAATCGTGTTCATGGTTCATACCTCCCATTTTCAAATAGTATATGATTTTTTTAAAAGTATAAACCATGAAGATTTTTATGGCAAGGGGGAGGCGGAGAGAAAATCAATGGTATAAAAGCACCTTCTCCCGCACATACTGCCCTTATGAACACGTCATACAGATTAAAAGAACTGAGCAGAAATTTCTGCCGGTGCGGCGTCGCCGGCTGGTGTCTGGAGGTAATCTTTACTTCCCTGGAATCCATGGCCCTCCATGACTGGCGGCTCATGGGCAGGACTTCCCTTCTGATGTTTCCCATCTACGGTATGGGCGCACTTTTGGCCCCCATCGGACAGGCTGTGGATACCTGGCTCAAGACCGGGCCCGCAGACGTGCCAAGAGCTGCCGACCGGGTGATGCGCCACGGGGTCCTGTACATGGTCCTGATCTTTACGGCAGAATACCTGACCGGCATCTGTCTGCGGGCCGGAGGCATCTGTCCGTGGGACTACAGCGGCCGTCAGATGAACGTCAACGGACTGATTCGTCTGGACTTCGCTCCCCTGTGGTTCCTGACGGGACTTTTATTCGAACAAATTACAAAAAAGAAAGGCGCATAGACTTGTATTTGCGTCTTTCTTTTTATATAATACATGTGGTAAGGAGGGGCCCGTTTCTGACGGGAGAATGAAAATCATGTTAAAATTTATTCTTGTAGCGTCCATCGTTATTCTGTTTTTGATCTTCAGTATTCCTGTTCTCATAGTGGAGCGATATATCGGGAAGAAAGATCCTGAGAAAAAGAACCGGCAGAGTCTGGCTGTCGTTCAGTTTATGTTTCGTTTTATCCTGAAAGTAGCAGGCATACATATAACCGTAAAGGGGATGGAGAATGTTCCAAAGGACAGACCGGTGCTCTATGTAGGCAACCACAGAAGCTATTTTGACATCCTGGTGGGCTATACCACAGTGACCACTCTCATGGGCTTCATGGCAAAGAAGGAGATGGAGAAGATCCCCCTTCTGTCCAACTGGATGAGAAACGTCAACTGTCTCTTTCTGGACAGAGAAAACATCCGGGAGGGACTGAAAGCCATTATGGAAGGAGTGGACCATGTGAAAAACGGTATCTCCGTGTGGATCTTTCCGGAAGGCACCAGAAACGATGCGGAAAATTACCTGGATCTGATGCCCTTTAAAGAAGGCAGCCTGAAGATCGCGGAGAAGACCGGGTGTCCCGTGGTTCCGGTGGCCATCACCGGTACGGCCGAGGCTTTTGAGAGCCATTACCCCAGGATCTGCTCTTCCCAGGTGACGATCGAGTTCGGCGAGCCTTTTATCATACCTGCCAGAGGGCATCTTCCGGCATCCTCCGGGGAGGAAGGCGGCTCTCAGGACTCTGCAAGGGATGGGATCCGGGTGCTGCCCATGGAGAAGAAAAAAGTGGCCGGAGCCTGTGCCAGAGACATGATCCTGGACATGCTGTTAAAAGAAAAAGAGCTGAGAGAGGAAAACTAGATGGATTTACTGCAGATCAGGGATCAGCTGGATGTGATCGACAGAGAGATCGTCCGGCTCTTTGAAGAGAGAATGAAACTTGTGGGAGATGTGGCGGAGTTTAAGATCAGGACAGGGAAGCAGGTCTTTGACAAAGAGAGGGAACAGGCCAAGATCGCTTCCGTCCGAAAGCTGGCCCACGGAGAATTTAACGGTCAGGCGGCAGAGGAGCTGTTTACCCAGCTGATGACTATCAGCCGGCGCTTCCAGTACCGTCTGTTGGAGCAGAACGGTCAGAAGACGGAGCTGGGATTTGTCAGGACAGATCACATCCCTGTCAGGGGAGTGAAGGTGGTCTATCAGGGAGTGGAAGGGGCTTACAGCCATGAGGCCACTCTGGCCTATTTCGGGGAAGACGCGTGCTGCTATCATGTGAAGACATGGGAGGAGGCCATGGAGGATGCCGAGTCCGGAAAGGCGGATTATGCGGTGATTCCCATCGAGAATTCCTCCGCAGGGGCGGTCAGTTCCAACTATGACCTTCTCATCCGCCATGCCAATGTGATCGTGGCCGAGATCTGCATTCCGGTCCATCACATGCTCCTGGGACTTCCCGGCTCAGACATCAGGGATATCCGGTCCGTGTACTCTCATCCCCAGGCCCTTCTGCAGTGCAGCGAATATCTCAATGCCCGCCCGGAGTGGAGACAGATCAGTGTGGAGAATACGGCTGTGGCCGCCAAAAAGATCATTGAGGATCAGGACAGGAGCCAGGCTGCAGTGGCCAGCCAGGCTGCAGGCAGACTCTACGGCCTGGAGGCTCTGGCATCGGGCATCAATCATAACCGGGCAAATGCCACCCGGTTTCTGATCCTGTCCAGAAACCGTATCTACAGCAGAGATGCCCGGAAGATAAGTCTCTGTTTCGAGCTTCCCCACAAAAGCGGGACTCTTTACAACATGCTGGGGAACCTGATCTACAACGGAGTAAACATGAGGATGATCGAATCCCGGCCCGTGGAGGGGAGAAACTGGGAGTACCGCTTCTTCGTGGATATCGAAGGCAACTTAAGCGATCCTTCCGTCGAGAACGCTCTGAAGGCCATGTCTGAGGAGGCGGCCAACTTAAAGGTTCTGGGAAACTATTAAAATCGGAGAAGAGACTATGAATACACCACAATTGATCATTTACCGGAATTTCAGATATCAGCAGCTGTACGACAACATGGTCCAGCTTTTGTGGGGGACCAGAGAACAGGACGAGATTCCGGATCCCTATATCCTGGCCAATCAGCTGATCGAGCTGGCGGCAGAGTACGGATTTGAGGGAAATCTGTGGCATTGCTTTCTTGCCCTGTGCCTGGCCAACCATGAGAACGCCTACAGTATCTCCTGTGAGATCCGCGGGGACCAGGGAGGAACCCTGTCCACGCTGGCGAGACAGGACTTTGCCGTTTTGTGGCAGCTGTACAAAAAAGACATCCGGGTCCTGGATAAGCTGACGCCGGGAAGCTGCGTGTGGTCGGAGCTGTCCTGTTTCCGCACTTTTGGGGAGAGCAGCCGGATCTTTAACCGGAGGATCCGAAACCGCATCCTGGAACTGTCCGTATCCCTGGCACAGGCAGAGGATGTGGAAAGCTTCGCCCGGGGAGTGTCGGGATTTTACAAAGAATTCGGCGTGGGCAAGTTCGGCCTCAACAAGGCGTTCCGAATCATAGAGGACCGCCACAGGGCAGTCATCGAGCCCATTGTCAACGTGGAGCATGTGTATCTGAAGGACATCATCGGCTATGAGCTGCAGAAACAGAAGCTTATTGAGAACACGGAGCGGTTTATCCAGGGAAAGCCGGCCAACAATGTGCTGCTCTTCGGAGATGCAGGCACGGGCAAGTCCTCCAGCATCAAAGCTGTTTTAAATGAATACTATGACCGGGGCTTGAGGATTATCGAGGTCTACAAGCATCAGTTCCACTCCCTTTCATCTATCTTGGAACAGATCCAGGACAGAAATTACAGGTTCATCATCTACATGGATGATCTGTCTTTTGAGGAGAGTGAACTGGAATACAAGTATCTGAAGGCAATAATTGAAGGCGGGCTGGGGAGAAGGCCGGGGAATGTGCTGATTTACGCCACATCCAACAGGCGTCATCTGATCAGAGAGAAGTTCAGCGACAAGCGGGAACTGGATGACGAGCTTCATGTCAATGACACGGTCCAGGAGAAGCTGTCCCTGGTGGCCAGATTCGGGGTGACTATCTATTACGGCTCCCCGGATAAAAAAGAGTTTCAGAATATCGTCAGAGTTCTGGCGGAGAGACATGGGATCCACATGCCGTTGGAGGAACTGTATCAGGAGGCCAACAAGTGGGAACTGTACCACGGCGGCCTGTCGGGGCGGACGGCAGTTCAGTTTATCACACACATATCAGGCGACCGTTAAGCATTGTCGGGGAGGAGGAGAAGGAAAGATATGGCATCACAATTATTTGCGGCAATCGACGTAGGCTCCTTTAAGCTGGAACTGGGGATCTATGAGATCACGGCCAAAAACGGGCTGCGCCAGGTGGAACACCTGCGCCATGTCATTGCTCTGGGAAAAAACACCTACAGCACGGGAAAGATCAGCTATGAGCTGGTGGACGAGATGTGCAGGATTCTGGGAGATTTTACCGGAGTCATGAAGGCTTACGGGGTCAGCGATTACCGGGCCTACGCCACCACGGCCATGAGAGTGGCCAAGAACAGCCACATCATACTGGAGCAGATCCGGGTGAGGACAGGGATCAAGGTCAGGATCTTAAGCAACTCGGAGCAGAGGCTTCTGACCTACAAGGCCGTGGCGATGAAGGAGGCGGAGTTCCAGAAGATCATCCAGAAAGGGACGGCTATCGTGGATGTCAGTTTCGGAAGCATGCAGATTTCCCTGTTTGATAAAGACAGTCTGGTATCCACCCAGAATCTGCCTCTGGGGGTTATGCGCATCGGAGGACTTCTGTCCAGGATCCCTGCGGCCGGCTGGCAGCAGAAATCCCTGGTAGAGGAGATCGTGGACAAGGAACTGGAAACTTACAAGAAGATGTATCTGAGAGACCGGGACATGAAAAACAGGGGGATCAAAAATCTCATCGCCATCGGAGAGCTGATCCTGTACCTGGCAAGAGACGAGGTGGACAACGGCATGACGGACCGCATAGAGGCTTCCGAGTTTATGGCTTATGCCGACCGCCTGTGCGCCATGTCTCTGGATCAGATCGAGGAACGTTTCGGCGTCAATGCAGGCTATGCATCTCTTCTGATGCCCGCGGCCGTGATTTTTTGCCGCGTGGTGGAGATGACCGGGGCGGAGATGATCTGGATCCCGGGAGTGCGCATGTGCGACGGCACTGCTGCCGAGTATGCCCACAATATCAAGAAGCTGCATTTCACCCATAATTTTGACGAGGATATCCTGACCACCTCCCGGAACATGGCCAAACGTTACCGCTGCGGCGGGAGCCATCCCCAGTGTGTGGAAAAAATGGCCCTGGAGCTTTTTGACGTGATGAAAAAGAATCACGGGCTCAGCGGAAGAGACCGTCTTCTCCTGCAGATCGCGGCGATCATCCACGGATGCGGAAAGTTTATCAGCACCCGAAACGTGAGCGACAGCGCCTACAATATTATTATGGCCACGGAGATCATCGGCCTCTCCCACGAGGAGAGAAAGCTGGTGGCGGAGGCCGTCCGCAGTTATGAAGAGGAATTTGACTATGCCGACAACGACACCAGGGTGGCCAAAGTGACGGCCCTGCTGCGGCTGGCCAATGCTCTGGACAGAAGCCATAAACAGAAACTGTCCGAGTGCAGGATGATCGTGAAAAACGGGGAGCTGCTGATCACCGCCGCTTATGAGGGAGATATCAGTCTGGAACTTCTGGCAGTGGAGAGATGTGCGGATTTCTTTGAGGAGATTTTTGGTATCAGACCGGTACTGAAAAAGAAAAGGAGGGGTTAAGCCGTGGCAGAGATCGACTCAAAATATACCAGATATGAAAATTATGTAAACAGAGAACTGAGCTGGCTGGAATTCGACTACCGCATTCTGGAGGAAGCAAGGGATAAGACTCTCCCCTTGTTCGAACGGCTGAAATTTTTAAGTATCACCGCCTCCAATCTGGACGAATTTTTTATGGTCCGGGTGGCCTCCTTAAAAGATATGGTCCATGCAGGCTACACCAAACCGGATCTGGCAGGTCTTAAACCGGAAGAGCAGCTGAAAAAAATAGAGGAGAAAACCCACGACCTGGTGACTCTTCAGTACTCCACCTACAACCGGTCCCTTCTTCCGGCCCTGCGCCAGAACGGTCTGCGCATCATCGTCAGACACGAGGATCTGACAAAGGAGGAGGGAGAATATGTGGACCGGTATTTTCGGGACAATGTATATCCGGTGCTGACTCCTATGGCAGTGGATTCCTCACGGCCCTTCCCGCTGATCTACAACAAATCCCTGAACATCGCGGCTCTGGTGAAAGAGAAAGAGAAAGAGGATCAGCTGGACTTTGCCATGGTCCAGGTGCCCAGCGTGCTGCCCAGGATCGTGGAGATCCCCGCCCAGGGGGAGCGGGTGGTCATCCTGCTGGAGGAGATCATAGAGAGAAACGTATCGACACTGTTTGTAAAACATGAAGTCCTGGCCGCCCATCCCTTCCGGATCATGAGAAACGCGGACCTGTCCATCGATGAGGATGAGGCGGAGGATCTGTTAAAAGAAATAGAGAAACAGCTGAAAAAACGCAGATGGGGCGAAGCTATCCGTCTGGAGATCGAAGAAAATACAGACAAGCGGCTTCTGAAACGTCTGAAAAAGGAGCTGGATATCCATTCCGGCGATATTTTCTCCATCAACGGCCCTCTGGATCTGACGTTTCTTATGAAGATGTACGGCCTGGCCGGATTTGATCATCTGAAGGCCCCCGGATATGTGCCCCAGCCCAACCCGGCGTTTATGAATGAAGACGACATTTTTACCAACATCCGCAAAGGAGATATTCTGCTCCACCATCCTTACGAGTCCTTTGATCCGGTGGTAAATTTCGTGAAGACGGCTGCCAGAGATCCTCAGGTACTGGCTATCAAGCAGACTCTGTACCGCGTCAGCGGCAACTCCCCCATTGTGGCTGCCCTGGCAGAGGCGGCGGACCGGGGCAAGCAGGTCTTTGTGCTGGTGGAGCTGAAGGCCCGTTTTGACGAGGAAAACAACATTAACTGGGCCAAGACCCTGGAGAAAGCAGGCTGCCACGTAATCTACGGACTCCTGGGGTTAAAGACTCATTCCAAGATCACCCTGGTGGTAAGGCGGGAGGAAGACGGTATCCGCCGCTATGTTCATCTGGGTACGGGAAACTATAATGATTCCACGGCGAAACTCTACACGGACTGCGGCATCCTTACCTGCCATCCCCAGATCGGAGAAGATGCCACGGCAGTGTTCAATATGATGTCCGGCTACTCGGAGCCCCTTCACTGGAATCAGCTGGCAGTGGCTCCTATCTGGCTGAGAAAGCGGTTCCTGAGGATGATCAGGCGGGAGACGGACCATGCCAGGGCAGGCAGAGGGGGCAGGATCATCGCCAAGGTCAATTCCCTGTGCGACAGGGACATCATCGCCGCCCTCTACGAGGCTTCCTGTGCGGGAGTAAAGATCGATCTCATCGTCAGAGGAATCTGTTGCCTTCGGGCCGGCGTGCCGGAGTTGAGCGAGAACATCACGGTCCGCTCGATCGTTGGCAATTTCCTGGAACATATCAGGATCTTCTATTTTGAGAACGACGAGGCTCCGGAGGTGTATATGGCCAGCGCGGACTGGATGCCGAGAAACCTGGACCGCCGGGTGGAGATCATGTTTCCCATCCTGGATGAAGGGCTGAGAGAGAAGGCCATCCACATCCTGGAGGTGCAGCTGGCCGACAATATGAAAGCCCATATTCTGCAGCCTGACGGAAGCTATGTGAAACCGGACAGGAGAGGGAAAGCTCATGTATGCGCCCAGGATACCTTCTGTCAGGAAGCCGTGGAGGCGGTGAAGAAGCAGAAGGCATCTGAGGAGCCGGAGAACCGGAGAGTGTTCGTGCCGGTGGAGAGAGAAGAATAGAATGTGGAAGTGGAAAAGGAAGGGAATCTGACAGAGATTCCCTTCTGTTTTTTTAATGAAAAAGTAAGGCAAAATCCGGCCTTTTATGGTATAATTCTCAAAGAAAGAGACGAGGAGGTAATGTGATGTCACAGATCAGCATTCTGGTAGTTGATGACGAGAAAGAGATTGCCGACCTGGTGGAGATCTATCTGGTCAGCGACGGGTATAGAGTATTTAAGGCGGACAATGCCCAGGCAGGGCTGGATATCCTGGACAAGGAGGAGGTCCATCTTGTGCTTCTGGATATCATGATGCCGGGGATGGATGGGCTGGAGATGTGCAAGAGAATCCGGGAGACCAACAACATCCCCATCATCATGCTCAGCGCCAGGTCTACGGATCTGGATAAGATTCTGGGGCTGGGAACCGGGGCCGACGATTATGTGGTGAAGCCCTTTAACCCTCTGGAGCTGACGGCCAGAGTCAAGTCCCAGCTGCGCAGGTATACACAGCTGAACCCTAACAGCGGATCCAGGGAGGCGGACAAGAACGAGATATCCATCAAAGGGCTGGTGATCAACAAGGACAATCATAAGGTGATGGTTTACGGGGAAGAGATCAAACTGACGCCTATCGAGTTCGACATCCTCTATCTTCTGGCTTCCAACCCGGGGAAGGTGTTCAGCACCGACGAGATCTTTGAGAAAGTATGGAACGAGAAAGTCTATGAGGCCAACAACACGGTTATGGTACATATCCGTCGCCTGAGAGGCAAGATGAAAGAAGATACGAGACAGAACAAGATCATCACCACGGTGTGGGGGGTAGGATACAAAATTGAAAAATGATATGAGCCGCCGGTTTCATACCAGGGTAATGACCAATATTATATTCAGCACCATCTTTGCCTGTCTGGTGGACCTGTTTCTGGTGACGAATCTGACCATGCTGGGAGAATTTGCCGTCAGGCAGGGGAGGGAGAACTCTCTGCAGGCGGCTTTCAGCCATCCGGATTCCGTCATTGTCTTACTGTATGTGCTGGCAGGCATCGGAACCTTCTCTGTGTCCTTCCTTATGCTGCAGAGAAATTCCATGAACTATATCACGAAGATCTCCACTGCCATCAGAAATATTTCCGAGGGCGATCTGAATACCATGGTTGAAGTGGCGGGGGATGATGAGTTTTCCGCCATGGCCGCCAACCTGAACAAGATGATGGAGGACATCAGGGAGCTGATGGACAAGGAGAGGGAGTCGGAGCGGACCAAGAATGAGCTGATCACCAATGTGGCTCATGACCTGAGGACGCCTCTCACCTCCATCATCGGCTATCTGGAACTGCTGTCCGGCCCTGCCAGCCTGACTCCGGAGATGGAGAAAAAATATCTTCAGATCACATACACCAAAGCAAAGAGGCTGGAGAAGCTGATTGAGGATCTGTTTGGATTTACCAAGCTCAATTACGGAAAAGTGTCCATGAAGGTGTCCAAGGTGGACATCGTCAAACTTTTAAGCCAGCTGCTGGAGGAATTTTATCCCAACTTTATGGATAAGAATCTGGCTTATGAGCTCCAGAGCAACGTACCGGCCAAGATCATCACGGCGGACGGCAATCTGCTGGCCAGGCTTTTTGATAATCTGATCAATAACGCCATCAAATACGGGGCTGAGGGAAAAAAGATCGAAGTGAAGATCCACGCCGCAGAGACCATTGTGACAGTGTCTGTCACCAACTACGGATATGTGATTCCAAAAGAGGAACTGCCCCTTCTGTTTGAGAAATTTTACAGGGTGGAACAGTCCCGCTCCACAAACACGGGAGGAACCGGACTGGGACTTGCCATTGCCAGGAATATTGTAGATATGCATGGGGGAACCATAGGGGTGACCAGTGATTTAAACGGAACCGTTTTTACTGTCAGACTTCAGGTGGATTTTGATATCAACAAAGAAAATTTCGGAAAACTGGGGGAACGACATGAATATTAAGAGACTTGGACGGACAGGGCCGCTGATCTTACTGCTGGCCCTTTTAGCCGTGTTTTCGGCAGGGGCGGCAGAAAAAGGGGAGCAGGGAAAAGAAGGGATCTCATCTCATGACGGCATTGCCATGGAAGTGACCTACGGATATGACAACACGGCCAAGGGAGGGCGGTACGTGCCTCTGGATGTGGCGCTGGTCAACGAAAATCAGCAGGCTTTTTCCGGAACTCTTCAGGTGCTGACCATGGAGTCTGACTACGAGACTTACCGGTATGACTATCCTGTGGAGATCGGGCCGGAACAGGAGACGGAGAGACATCTCTATGTACCTGTGGGGAGCCGATCGGATCAGATGTTTGTAATTGTGGCCGACGGGAACGGACAGCAGGTGGTCCACAAACGGCTGAAACTGGATTTCATCCTGGATGTGCCGGAACTGTTTGTGGGCATCTTAAGCGATACCCCGGAGGAACTGACGGCAGGCTGGAACGGGGTGGGAGTGGACTACGGGATGCTACGGACCCGGACCATTGCCTTTGATACGGATAATTTTCCTGACAACAGGCTTGGTCTGGACCTGATCGACGTGATGCTCATCAGCAATTTCCGGATCCGGGATCTGACAGAGGAGCAGAGCCAGGTCCTGATCCAGTGGGTCAGGGACGGGGGCACCATGATCCTTGGAACCGGTATGAGAGCAGACGACACGCTGGGCAGGTTTGCACCGGAGCTTCTGGAGGAGATGTATGAGGCCCCAAAGGTCCGTGAGGTGAACATGGGAGATGCCTATTCCCAGGAGCGGCCGGGGGACGGGGTTCTCTCTATCCCCTGTGTGGAATTTGTCCTGTCCGGAGGCAATATCCTTCTGGCAGACGAATCTCAGACCATCCTCTCTTCCGTAACTTACCAGAGAGGGACCGTGGCCGTGGCCGCTTATGATTTTGTGGATATTGCGGAGTTCTGTCAGCAGAATCCCTCTTATCTGGACGGGCTTCTGACGGCAGTTCTGGGAGAGGCCAGGATCAATGCTCTGGCAGAGTCTGTCTACAGCGGAAATTCGGGTCAGTACTGGTCCGTCCGGGACATGATCAACACCGGCAACGTAAGGCGTCTCCCCAACACAGGGCTCTATGCCATGGAGATCGTCATCTATGTATTTCTGGCAGGGCTGGGTATCTACGTCTTTTTAAAACAGAGGGATCTGACCGAGTATTACAGGTCCGGCGTCATTGCTCTGTCTGTGGTATTTACGGTGATTATCTGGCTTATGGGAAGCCGGACGCGGTTTAAGGACACCTTTTACACCTATGCCCGCTTCCTGGAGGTGACCTGGGATACGGTCACCGACACCGTATACATGAACATCCGGGCCCCCTACTCCAAACCTTACGAAACCGGACTGGCGGCAGATTACTCCGTAAAACCCATCACCCAGAATTACTATGGGATGGGAGAGACAGTCCCCCGGTTTACAGGGACAGAAGATTACATGGCAGGGCTCAGATTTGAGCAGGAGGAGACCCGGGTTTCCGTGAAAAATGTACCTGCTTTTGAACCCAGGTATTTTCAGCTGAAAAAAACAGAGGAAAACCGGGAGAAGATCGGTTTTCAGGGTGTCATAGAAGTAGATCAGGGCAAATACACAGGCGCGATCACCAATGGTTTTAAACATCCTATGGAGAACTGCGCAGTGCTTCTGTACGGAAAGCTGATCTATCTGGGAGATATGGCGCCGGGGGAGGAGAAAAGCCTGGATGATCTGGATGTCCTGAACTATCCTCTGAACCATACCTATGACGTGGCTTCCTGGCTGTCAGGGGAGAGAGCCTTCCGACAGGCGGACATCAGCGACGATGCATATGTGGAGGCGGTGGAGAAGACAAACCTGTTTGTCTTTTATCTGGAGAATTTCATGCCCGGCTACTCCCCCAACGCCAGGGTCATAGGAATCTGCGGACAGAGTGAAGAGGAGGGAGAAGGGCTGGTAACATCAGGGACGGCTCAGGGAAATACAGTGGCTGCTTCTGATATCAGCGTATATTCCAGCGACGAACAGGTCCTGTACCGCTCAGGACTGATCCGGACTCCCGATGTGCTGGGAGGCAGCTACGATGCGGCCAGCAATACCCTCTTCGGGGCAGACCCGGTGACCCTGGAGTACTCTTTAGGCAACGATGTGCGCATCGAAAAGCTGATGTTTCAGTATGTGTCCGATGTGTTTGTCACAGGAAGAAACAGGGGAAACCTGAGCCTTTTCCGGGGAAACATCTATTTCTACAATCACAATACAGGCAAGTACGATCTGATGGATTCCATGAAGGAGCGATATGAGGCCTATGAGCTTATCTCTTATCTCTCCCCGGGCAATACCATCACCGTGAAATATGTGTATGAAAACATGACGGATTACAATGTCAATGTACTGCTTCCCATGCCGAACATTGTAGGGAGGGAATACTGATGTTAGAGATCAGACAGTTAAAAAAAATGTACGGGCGGACGGCTGCCGTGGACGGACTGGACATGAACGTGAGAGAGGGAGCTCTCTACGGGTTTGTAGGGCCTAACGGAGCGGGAAAGACCACTACCATTAAGATCCTTACAGGACTTCTTCTTCCTGACGGCGGCAGCGTGGTCATAGGCGGGGAGGATGCGGTGGCAGCTCCCCGGAAGGTGGTGGAAAAGATCGGGTATGTGCCGGACTTTTTCGGAGTTTATGATAATCTGAAGGTGTCGGAGTATATGGAACTGTTTGCCGCCTGCTATGGCCTTTACGGACTCAATGCCAGAAGGAGGATCATGGATCTGCTGGGGCAGGCAGGCCTGGAGGAGAAAGAAGACTACTATGTGGACGGCCTGTCCCGGGGCATGAAGCAGCGTCTCTGTCTGGCCAGGGCTCTGATCCATAATCCGCCTATTCTGATCATGGATGAGCCGACGGCGGGCCTGGATCCGGGGACCAGATATGAATTTAAGGAGATCCTGAAAGATCTTCGGGAGCAGGAAAAGACCGTGGTCATCAGCTCCCACATCCTGTCCGAGCTGTCAGAGATCTGTACAGACATCGGGATCGTGGAGCAGGGGAAAATGGTGCTGGAAGGAACCATGGAAGAGATACTGGAACAGATCAATGTCCAGAGTCCTCTTCTGATCTCCGTCTACAGAAACAGGGAGAAAGCCCTGGATATCCTCAGAAGCCATCCCTATGTAGAGACGATCACCATACGTCAGAACGATATCATGGCAGGCTTTACGGGAGACGGGGAGGATGAGGCTCTGCTTCTGCAGCAGCTTCTGGACGCCGGGGTCATGATCTGCGGCTTTATGAGGGAAAGGGGCAATCTGGAGTCTGTGTTCATGCAGATCACCAGCCGTGACGAAGGGAGGGTGCTGATCCGTGAAAATTAATCCCGTGTACAGGCAGGAGACCAAAGTCAGCGCCAGATCCTTCCGTCTGCCTCTGGTTATCCTGGTGTGCAACAGCGTTCTGGCTCTGGCAGGACTTCTGGACATGTATTTTATGGTCAGCCAGGTAAAGGCTACGGCGGAGATCCAGTACTCCGGCTTTTTAAGTCTCTATCTGTTTGTGGCTGCCATCGAGTTTACCATGCTTCTTCTGATCGTGCCGGCTCTCACTGCCGGGAGTATCAGCGGGGAACGGGAAAGACAGACATTAAACCTGCTTCTGACCACCCCCATGACTGCCGGAGATATCGTGGCGGGCAAGCTGACGGCCAGCCTCTCCACCGTATTTCTGCTGATCATATCCAGTTTTCCCATACTGTCTCTGGTGTTTATTTACGGCGGCGTCACAGCGGCGGATATAGCCATGGTTCTTTTCTGCTTTTCTTCCACCGCGCTTTTAGCCAGCTGTATCGGCCTGTGCTGCTCTTGCGTGTTTAAGAAGACCACCATGGCTACGGCTGTCAGTTACTGTGTCATGGCGGTCCTGGTGTTCGGCACCTTTGCCCTGTCCAGTTTCATCTCGTCTTTCGGGAAGGCTCCGGGACAGCGCGGTTCCTCCGGGACAGGTCCCTGCTGGCTCCTGCTGGGGAATCCGGCTGCATCTTTTGCCATGATCATAAAAAAACAGGTCGGAGGCTCCCGGACTGTTCCTGTTCTTCTCACACTGCCTTACGGTATGACGGAGTACGGCTGGGTCATGATCAGTATGACGGTGCAGATTCTGATGGCGGTGCTGTGCCTGTGGATAGCAGTCCGCCGGGTAAACCCCAGGAGGAAAAAGGGATGGAAGATGTAAAGACTGTCATAGAGGCGGGCAAGCTGGCGGTGGGTCTGCTTCTTCTTGCAGGAGGAGTGTATACCTGGTATCGGGTGAGAAAGCATATACGGCTGTTTTCCATGGCTGTTTTCGGCACGTCTTCTCTGAAAGAAGGACTGGAACACCAGGGGGAGATCCTGGCGGAGACGCCCAGGTCCGTGACCGGTATGACCAGATTGTGTCTGCCTCAGATCGAGGCGGATTTTCCGGAATTCCACTGGGCTCAGTGGAGGCAGATGTGCGAGAATTTTCTCAAGGCCTATCTGACGGCTCTGGAACGCCAGGATACGTCCGCTCTGGAGGAGGCCTCAGAGGAGCTGAAGCGTCAGACCCGCCTTGAGATCGAGGACCAGAGGCAGAGAGGAGTCAGGGAGACCTACAGACAGGTAAAGATCCATCAGACCGAGATCGCCAGATATCAGAAAGAGGCGGGCCTGTGTCTGATCCGGCTCCAGTCCGCGGTGGAATATTATTATGAAGAGAAAAAAACAGAAGACTCCCGGGAGCCGGCAGAGTCCGGAGGAAAGAAGGGGAAAAGAAAAAGGTCTCTGCCTCCCGGCGGGCCTGTAAAGCAGCAGACCAGATATAACATGGAGCTTGTGTATATCCAGGACATCGCCAGGGTGGGAGATTATGCCACGGCTTTGGGAACCGTGTGCCCCAACTGCGGCGCTCCCATTACCAGGCTGGGGAGCAAGTTCTGCGAATACTGCGGCACGGGCGTGATCCCTGTCGACGTCAGAGTGTGGAAACTTCACCGCATCGAGAAAGAATAAGGCGATTCCCGGGGAAAAGGGATTGATTTCACACCCCGGGAACGGTATACTCAAAGAAAGCAAGATTTCATATACAGGAGGAATTGGCAAATGGGAATTCTGAAAGCGGCGGCAATGGCCATAGGCGGTTCTCTGGCAGATCAGTGGCTGGATGTCATCGAGGCCGGAGAGATGGGGGATCAGACCGTATTTACATGCGGGGTCAGGATCCGCAAAGGTTCGAACACCAAAGGAACAGTGGACACGGTCTCCAACGGTTCCGTGATCCATGTCTATCCCAACCAGTTCATGATGCTGGTGGACGGAGGCAAAGTGGTGGACTATACGGCGGAGGAAGGCTATTACACAGTCAGCAATTCTTCCCTGCCGTCCCTGTTTAACGGTCAGTTCGGGGATTCTTTAAAAGAATCTTTTCAGCGTATAAAATACGGAGGCAGCACGCCTACGCTTCAGAAAGTATTTTTTATCAATCTCCAGGAGATTAAGGGCATCAAGTTCGGCACCCGCAATCCCATCAACTACTTTGACCAGTTTTATAATGCGGAGCTCTTTTTACGGGCCCACGGAACCTATTCCGTCAAGGTTACGGATCCGCTGAAATTTTACAGCGAGGTCATACCGAAAAACAGGGAAAAGGTGGAGATCCAGAGCATCAATGAACAGTATCTCAGCGAATTCCTTGAAGCGCTCCAGTCTTCCATCAACCAGATGTCTGCCGACGGTATCCGTATCTCCTACGTGTCCTCCAAGGGCAGGGAGCTGGGCAGATACATGTCCGATACCCTGGATGAAGACTGGAAGCAGATGCGGGGCATGGAGATCCAGTCTGTGGGTATCGCCAGTATCTCCTATGATGACGAATCCCAGAAGCTGATCAATATGCGGAACCAGGGCGCCATGCTCAGCGATCCCTCTGTCAGAGAAGGATATGTTCAGGGCGCTGTGGCCAGAGGAATGGAAGCAGCCGGGTCCAATGCCAACGGATCCATGGCCGGGTTTATGGGCATGGGTATGGGCATGAACATGGGCGGCGGCTTTATGGCCGGGGCTTCCAACGCCAATCTTCAGCAGATGCAGATGAACCAGGCAGGCTTCGGGTACAATCAGCCTCAGCAGGGCGGATATCAGCAGCAGAATCCGGGGGGATACGGCCAGCAGCCCAATGGGGGCAATAGCCAGCCTCAGCCGGCGACTCCGTCGGGAGAATGGACCTGCGGCTGCGGCAAGGTCAACCAGGGGAAATTCTGCAGCGAGTGCGGCAGTCCCAGACCTGCAGCGGGTCCGTGGACCTGCAGCTGCGGCACAGTCAATACGGGAAAATTCTGCAGTGAATGCGGAAAACCCAGACAGTAGGAAACGGTCATGGATGGATTAAGTATCAAATGTCCCAATTGCGGCGGCGGGCTCCAGTTTGATCCTGCCGCCCAGGATTATGAATGTGAGTACTGCCTCTCCAGGTTTACCCAGAAAGAGCTGGAACAGCTCATATCCGACACGGGAGAGGCACAGGAAGTATCCGGAGGGCCGGCTGACGGCTCTCCGGATACGGGGACCGAGGATCAGGAGGAGGCAAAGGCAGTGGTATACACCTGCCCCAGCTGTGGTGCGGAGATCGTCACGGACGAGACCACGGCTGCTTCCTTCTGTTTTTACTGCCATAATCCGGTGATCCTGGCAGGACGGCTGGATGGCAGATACCGTCCGGATTATGTGATCCCCTTTGCCGTGGACAGAGAGAAAGCCACGGAGATTTTTCTGAGCTGGCTGAAGCAGAAGCGGTATGTCCCCAAGGATTTCTACGGGCCGGGACAGATCGAGAAGATGACGGGAGTATATTTTCCCTATTGGCTTTACAGCTGCCAGGTAGACGGCAGCCTGGAGGGGGAAGGCACAAAATTGCGGACCTGGCGCACGGGCAATCTCCAGTACACGGAGACTCAGAAATATGACGTGAGCCGCAGGGGCACCATGGATATCAACCATGTGACCCGCAATGCCCTGAAAAAATCGGACAAAAGGCTGGTGGAAGGGGTCATGCCCTTTGACATGAAGGAGAGAAAGCCCTTTTCCATAGGCTTCCTGTCCGGGTTTGTGGCGGAAAAGCGGGATAGGGAACAGCAGGAGTTTTCCATGGAGGTGGAAACAGAAGTCAGGGAGTTTGCGGCAGCCGGTCTGAAAAGCGGTATAGGAAATTACAGCAGCCTCAGCCTGAGAAAGGAGGAGACCGTTGTAAAGGATCCCCGGTGGGAATACGCCCTTCTTCCCGTGTGGACTCTGACTTATAAGGATAAGAAGAGCGGGAAGATCTACTATTTTGCATGCAACGGCCAGAACGGAAAGGTATGCGGGGTTCTTCCTGTGGATCCGGCAAAGCTTGGGATCCTTTTTGCGGAGATCTTTCTGCCCTTTCTGGCGGTGCTTCTGACAGTGGGGTGGTTTCTATGAAAATAAAGAGAAAGATATGGTTTGCGGTGGCGGCCGCCCTTTTATGGTGTTTTCTGGCATCCTTCGGCGCTCTGGCCGGCGGATCGGACCCGTCGGAGAGCCCGGACCAGCAGCGCGTCTTTGATATGGCAGGGCTTTTCGGAGCCTCCCGGACAGAAGAGTTTGAACAGACCATCAAAGAATACCAGACCCGGTACGGACTGGATATCGTGGTGGTGACCACAGAGACAGCCATGGGCAAGAGTGCCATGGACTATGCAGACGATTTTTATGACAACAACGGGTTCGGACAGGGAAGCGGCAAAGACGGAATTCTGTTTCTGATCGATATGGATAACCGGGAGCTGTATGTCTCCACCTGCGGAAAGGCTATCCGCATCTTTACCGATGACAGGATCGAGACCATGCTGGATCATGTGTATGAAGGCGCCTCTCAGGGAGACTATGAGGCCTGTGTGGATTCCTTTCTGTCAGATGTGAAATCATACTGCAGGGCGGGGATCCCCGGCAACCAGTACAATTATGACACGGACACGGGCAAGATCAGCCGGTACAGAAGTATCCGGTGGTATGAAGCCCTGATGGCTTTTGGCATCTCAGGCTTCGTGGCCGGTTCCGTGTGTCTGACGGTAAAGCGCCGCTACAGCATGGAAGAAGACAGGAACCAGGTGAGAAATCTGAACATGGCCTACAGGGCCGAAGCCAGATTCCGGTATGACGGACAGGAAGACAGGCTGGTAAATCAGTTCGTCACCAGCCGGGTGATCCCCCGGAGTACGGGTACATCAAATCACGGAGGAGGCAGCCGGTCTTCATCGGGCCGCAGCTCCACTCACAGGTCCTCCAGCGGCCGCAGCCACGGAGGCGGAGGGAGAAAGTTCTAGGCTAAACAGGTAAATTATGGTATACTGATGCAAAATCAAAAAATGAGGATAACAATATGGAAGCAATACTGCTGGCAGGCGGTCTGGGGACCAGACTGCGCCCGGTGGTCAGTGACCGGCCCAAGCCCATGGCCCTGATCCAGGGAAAGCCTTTTATGGAATATGTGATCCGGGAACTGGCCGGGGGAGGGATTGACAGAATTATTTTTGCCGTGGGATATAAAGGAAGCATGGTGGAAGAATATTTCGGAGACGGCAGCAGGTGGGGCGTGAGGACGGCTTACGCCTACGAGGAGACCCTGCTGGGAACGGCAGGAGCCATAAAAAATGCGGCCCGCCACATGGAAGGAGACCTGGCGCTGGTACTCAACGGGGACACCTTTTACAGGATGGATTACAGCCGCCTCATGAGGCAGAAGAAGGAGCGGGATCTGGATATGGCTCTGGTGCTGAGACAGGTGGAGGACGTGTCCCGGTACGGTCAGGCCGTGCTGACAGAGGGCATGCTCACAGGCTTTAATGAGAAGACCAGCAGCCGGAAGCCGGGAACCATCAATGGAGGCGTCTACCTGATGACGAGGCGGCTTATAGACGAGATCCCGGATGGAAAAGTGTCTCTGGAGAACGACATGATCCCCCGATGGCTGTCAGAGGGGCGGAGACTGGGAGGGTTTGTGAACGACGGATATTTTATCGACATCGGGATCCCGGAGGACTATTACCGGTTTATGGAGGATGTGGAGAAAGGAGTTCTGACATGGTGATCAGGGGAAGGGCTCCGCTGAGAGTCAGCTTCGGAGGCGGAGGAAGCGACGTGGCCCCTTTCTGCGAAGAGCAGGGAGGAGCCATTATCGGAAGCACTATCAACAAATATGCATACTGCTCCATCGTGCCCAGGGACGACGATCAGATCATCGTCCATTCCCTGGACTTTGATATGACGGTCAAGTACCATGTGCGGGAAAACTATGTCTGTGACGGACGCCTGGATCTGGTGACGGCGGCGCTGAACGCCATGGAGATCAAGCAGGGATGCGAAGTGTACCTCCAGTGCGATGCGCCTCCCGGCTCCGGCCTGGGGACCTCCTCCACGGTCATGGTGGCCCTTCTGACAGCCATGGCCCGGTGGAAAGGCATCGAACTGGACGGATATGCCATGGCCGATCTGGCCTACAAGGTGGAGAGAGAGGATCTGGGCATCGACGGAGGCTATCAGGATCAGTATGCATCCACCTTCGGAGGGTTTAACTTCATCGAATTTCACGGAAGGAACAATGTGGTGGTCAACCCTCTGAGGATCAAAAAGGACATTATCCATGAACTGCAGTACAATCTTCTGCTGTGTTACACCGGCAAGATCCATGTATCCGCCAACATCATCAAGGATCAGGTAAGCAACTACAGGAAGAAAGACCCCTTTGAGGCCATGTGCGAGGTCAAGGCTCTGGCCTATGCCATGAAGGACGAGCTTCTCAAGGGCAATCTCCACAGTTTCGGAAAGCTGCTGGACTACGGCTGGAAGAGCAAAAAAAGGATGAGCAGCAAGATCACCAACCCTCAGATCGACGAACTATACGAGGAGGCCCTGAAGGCAGGGGCCCTGGGAGGGAAGCTTCTGGGAGCCGGAGGAGGCGGTTATCTCCTGGTATACTGTCCCTACAATGTGAGGCACCGGGTGGCGGCCCGCCTGGAGGCAGCCGGCGGACAGCTGGCGGACTGGAACTTTGAACTGAGAGGCGCCCAGTCATGGACGGCGGATGCGGACCGGTGGAATTATGAGACGGTGAAGGTACAGATGCCCAACGGCCCCTATGAATTCCGTCTGCAGGATTGATCATATGGATAAGGTGATTTTTTTAGACCGGGACGGCACCATCAACAAAGAGGTGGAGTATCTGTACCGCCCCGAGGATCTGGTTCTCCTGCCGGGGGCGGCCGAGGGCATTGCCCTCATGAGGCAGGAAGGGTTCCGGATCCTGGTGGTGACCAACCAGGCGGGTATCGCCCGGGGGTATTATACGGAAGAGCAGATGCACCGGCTTCACGGGTATCTTAACAGCGAACTGAAAAAAAGGGGAGCATGGATCGACGATTTTTATTTCTGCCCCCACCATCCGGTCCACGGAATCGGAGAATATAAGAAGGTCTGCCGCTGCAGGAAGCCGGATACGGGGATGTTTGAAGAGGCGGCGGCAAAATATGAGATCGACAAAAGCCGTTCCTGGATGATCGGCGATAAGCGGATCGATGTTCTGGCGGGACAAAATTTCGGGATTCCGGGGATCCTGGTAAGCACCGGCTACGGAGCTGAAACCCGGGCCGGGGCCGAGAGACGGGGAGAGGAGCCATTTTATGATTTTTACGCGGAAACTCTTGTGGACGCAGCAGAATATATTATCCGGAAAGGAAAAGAAGAACATGGATGAGAAGAAGTATCTGGAGGAACTGACAGACAGATATCCTGTTCTGGAGCCGGTAAAAGACTCTGTATGGCAGGTGTACGAGATCCTGAGAGAATGCTTTGAGTCGGGTCACAAGCTTCTGGTGGCAGGCAACGGCGGCAGCGCCGCGGACTCGGAGCATATCGTGGGAGAGCTGATGAAGGGCTTTATAAAGCGCCGTCAGGTGCCGGAAGACATGGCGGAGAAACTGGAGGCCATAGGCGGAGAGGACGGAAGAGCGCTGGCCCACAAGCTTCAGGGAGGACTGCCGGCGATTGCATTGACGAACCACCCGGGACTTTCCACGGCATTTTTAAACGATGTGGATGGTGAGATGATCTATGCACAGCAGGTATACGGCTACGGGAAAGAGGGAGACGTCTTTCTGGGCATCTCCACCTCGGGCAATGCGGCCAATATCCGCTACGCCCTCATCACGGCAAAGGCCAAAGGCATGAAAGTGGTGGGGCTGACGGGAAAAGACGGGGGCAGTCTGGGCAGACAGGCGGATGCAGCCGTGGTAGTGCCGGAGCAGGAGACCTTTAAGATCCAGGAGCTCCATCTGCCTGTTTACCATGTGCTTTGCCTGATGCTGGAGGAGCACTTCTTTTAAAGGAAGAGAAGGGCCGGGAATTACCAATGAAATGTAAGAATCTGGAGGAAGGAACCTGATGGAGAAAAGACGTGCCGGGATATGGCAGTATCGGTGGAAAGATGAGGTGATCGCGGCAGGGCTGCTGCTGGCCTTCGGATTTTTTATCAACAGAAGAGTGGAGATCAGAGGCCTGTGCGCCGATGATCTGTATCTGTGGTCCTGCTACGGAGAACAGAGCTTCCGGGAATTCGTATTTCCTACAGGGGGCAGCAGATTTCGGTTCCTGTATTATCTGATCTGTTATCTGGAACTGGGTCTGGCAGGACGCCATGTGACCTGGTTTGTGCCCATAAATATCATCGTCAATTCTATGGTGGCGTACACGGTGTACAGTTTTTCCAGGAGATTGTCCGGAAACAGGCTGATTGCATTTCTCTGCGGCTTTCTGTATCAGCTTTCCAGGATGTCCTATTATCAGATCGCCCAGCTCTACGGGCTTATGGAGACCCTGGCGCTGTGGGCCGCGCTGGGGATTTTGTGGTGCCTCTATGAATATCTCAACAGCCCGGAGCAGAAACTGTCCTGTTTCTGGACAGGCTGCGGTCTTTATTTTGCGGTCTGCTTTATTCATGAGAGATATATGGTGCTGCTGCCTCTCTTCTATGTGGTCCTGCTGCTCAGAAAGAACCGGAAGCCCGGAGAGTGGCTGCTGCCCACAGGACTTTTTATCCTGGTCCAGCTGATCCGTCTGGCAGCCATAGGGACTCTGTCACCGGCGGGAACAGGAGGTACGGATGTGGCCGACACCCTGGATCTTATGCAGGCCGTAACCTATGCTATCCACCAGGTGCTGTACCTCCTGGGGATCAATATGGGGGAAGGGCACTTAAGCGGCCTTGCCTGGCATGAATCTTCCGTGTGGATCCGGATTCTGGTGCTGGCCGCAGATCTGGTGCTCCTGGCTGTCCTGACGGTTTATGCGGCAAAGTTTGTGAGAAGCAGATGGGAGAGAAGGGAGATCCTGAAAAACAGTCTGCTGTTTTTCCTCTTTATCGGAGCCTGCATTGTCTGTTCCAGCGTCACCATCCGGGTAGAGGTAAGATGGGTCTATGTGTCCATGACGGCGATGTGGCTGTGGCTGTCCTACATGTGCGGAGTGATCGCCCGTCCGTCGGCCAAAAGGCAGGAGGCATCGGGCTTTCGTCTGCCTGACTACAAAAAGGCTGTCACCTGTACGGCCCTGGTACTGGCATATACGGTTTTGATGATCCCTGTGGAGACTTATTACAGGAGCAAATATCCCAATCTGTATTTTTGGAACGAACAGCAGCGGTACAATTCTCTTGCAGAAGAGACTTATGAGAAATACGGAGATGCCGTTTTCGGCAAGAAGATCTATATTCTGAAAAACCGGTATAAAGTCAGCGATTTTTATGCGGATACATTTTTTAAGGTATTTGACAAAAACAGGAAGGCGGAAGGCACGGAGGTGATTTTTGTGGACAATATCCGGGACTTCGGGCAGGTGGCCAACAACATGCTGATTCTGAGAGAGGACAGAGATTTCCAGGGATATCAGGATATCACGGAGGCGGTGCGCACGCTGAAGTGTGAATCTGTCTACGGATATTACAGAGACGGCTGGATGGATGAAAGCGCGAAGATACGGGTCATGTCCGGAAGCACCGGCATTATCCATCTGCAGCTGATGTATCCGGGGGTTATGGAAGGGCATGAGAGATCGGACATCTATATGGATGGCGAGGAGGCGGTACAGGTGGATATCGTGGAAAATATCACCCATATTGAGCTGCAGACAAAGCCCTATGATATCGTGGAACTGGATTTTGAGAACAATTTTTATCTGGAAGGCGCCCAGGAACAGCGTGGGGAGAAGCGGTTTTCCATGATGGTTCAGATAACCGCGGACTAGTGAGGAGGCTTTATGAAAAACCGAATATGGTATTATGTGCTTCCGTTTTTCGGAATGGTATTTGGAGTATGGTATTTAAAAAATTCCTTTGTGGATGTGGTCTATTCCGACTATATTCGCCTGGTCAACAGTTATCTGCCTGATGTGTGGAATCCGGATAAATTTTTTGTCGGCGACGTCCTCACCAGGATCCCTTTAAATTACCTGGCCAGGATCATCAACACCACGTTTTTTGATTACCGTATCCGGTTTGACCAGGCTTTGGGAATCCTCTCTCTTGGGCTTTCCTCCATGCTCCTGATCTCCTACTGTATCAGGAAAGATATCGGAATCCTCTGGTATCTGTGCCTGATGGCTGTCACTTTCAGCCTGAATAAATGGGAGATGATGGTAAACGGCAGCGGCTGGATTCACTTTTTCGCTTTCGCTTGTTTCTACTACCACTATCTTGTTCTGGAAAGGATCTGGACCGGAAGGGAGAAAAAGGGAGACAGGATTCGGCTTCTGGTGCTTCCATGGTTTATCACCCTTGGAGTGGCGGGGCCCTACTGCGCTGTCTACAGCCTGACTCTTGTCCTGACCTACGGCTTTGGGTTCTTTCTTACGTGGAAGAGAGATAAGCGATGGGAGAAATCTTATATTGTCTGGGGAATCTCTGCGGTGATCCCCCTGTGCCTTTATATATGGAGCAATGCCCGGGCGGCAGAGGGGCAGGTGGGGAGCCTGGGAGCGTCCTTTGTGTCAGGGCTTCTGGAGAATCCCGGGTACATGATACGGTTCTTTATCAAATCCTTTGCCTCCATGATTATAGGGATTGAATGTGCTCACGCAAAGTTCACTTCGAATCTGCCCTACCTGAGCCTGGGGCTCCTGATAATGGCAGGATATGGCCTGGCCCTGTGGTTTCAGTTCAGGAGACAGCTGTATGAGGAGACCCTGTTCCCTCTGATTCTGACAGTCTCCGGGATCCTGAATCATCTGCTGATCTGGTATTCCAGATGGGGGTTTCTGGATGAAGACTACGGTATGGCCTCCAGGTACGCCCTTCAGTTTCAGATAGGAATCTTTGGTATGCTGCTGACATTTGCTCTGGTGCGGCAGAAGATCAGGGCGGAGAGGCAGAAAAAAAACGAAGGAACGAAACCGGGCAGTGTCCTGTCCCAGACGTTGATGGCCGCTGTGGTGCTGGCTGTTGTGGTCGGAAACGGCTATACTACCAGAGAGGAACTGAAGAAAGCGCCTGCGAGAAAGTATTCCTGTATGTTTCGGGCGGAGCTGGCACGGGATTTTGAGAACAGGACGGACGAAGAGCTGTCCCAGCACTTTGAATACTGGACAGGCAGTATCGAAGGGGGACAGGCAGTGCGCGCCGCGCTGGAGATTCTGAAAGAACAGAAATGGAACGTGTTCCGTGAATAAGAGGAAGGAGAAACTATCCATGAAAGTAGTGATCTTAGCAGGAGGGCTGGGAACCAGGATCAGCGAAGAGAGCCATCTGAAGCCGAAACCCATGATCGAGATCGGGGGAAGGCCCATTCTGTGGCATATTATGAAATATTATTCCGAGTTCGGCTTTCACGATTTTGTCATCTGCCTGGGGTATAAACAATATGTTGTAAAGGAATTTTTTGCGGACTATTTTCTCCACACCTCTGACGTTACCTTTGACCTGGCCAACAATCAGATGGAGGTTCACAACAATTACTCGGAGCCCTGGAAAGTGACTCTGGTGGACACCGGTCTCAATACCATGACCGGGGGCCGCATAAAGAGGATCCGGCCCTATACCGGCGGGGAGCCCTTTATGCTGACTTACGGGGATGGAGTGTGCGATGTGGATCTTCACGCTCTCCTGCGGTTCCATGAGTCCCACGGGAAGACGGCTACCATCACCACCGTGAATATTGCCCAGCTGAAGGGAGTTCTGGATGTGGGATCTGACGGCCGGGTGAAGTCCTTCCGGGAGAAAAACGAGGCCGACGCCAGTCTGGTCAACGGAGGCTTTATGGTGATGAACCCTGAGATCTTCCGGTATCTGAAAGATGACAACACGGTGTTTGAGCGGGAGCCTATGGAGCAGCTGGCGGCAGAGGGACAGCTTATGGGGTATCATCATCAGGGATTCTGGCAGTGTATGGATACCCAGCGGGAGATGAAGAAGCTGGAAGAGCTGTGGCAGAGCGGGAAAGCTCCCTGGAAAATATGGAAGAATCAGGGGTGAGATTATATGAGAGATACATGGGATACATTCTGCAGATTTTATGAGGGCAAGAAAGTGCTGGTCACAGGCCACACCGGTTTTAAAGGTTCCTGGCTGTGCCGGATCCTGACTGACATGGGTGCCGACGTCACAGGTTATGCAAAGGAACCTCCCACATCTCCCAGCCTGTTTGACATCGCCGGGCTGGAGGAGACCATGGACAGCATCACGGGAGATATCCGGGAACTGGATCATCTGAAAAAAATCTTTGAACAGGTTCAGCCGGAGATCGTGTTTCATCTGGCAGCCCAGCCTATTGTCCGGGACTCTTACAGAGAACCGGTATACACCTACGAGACCAACGTCATGGGTACGGTGAATATGCTGGAGTGTGTCCGGCTGACTCCCTCGGTCCGCTCCTGTCTCAATGTAACGACAGATAAGGTTTATGACAATCAGGAGTGGGAATACGGCTATCGGGAAAGCGATCCTCTGGACGGGTACGACCCTTACTCCAACAGCAAGTCCTGTTCTGAACTGGTAACTCACAGCTATATCAAGTCATTTTTTGGTGACGGGCGCTGCAGAGTCTCCACGGCCAGAGCGGGCAACGTGATCGGCGGCGGCGACTTTGCCGGGGACCGGATCATCCCTGACTGTATCCGGGCGGCGGCAGCGAGAAAGGATATTGTGGTCCGCAACCCTTATTCCGTCAGACCTTACCAGCATGTGCTGGAACCGCTGTATGTTTACCTGACCATAGCCATGAAACAGTATGAAGCCCCGCGCTTTAGCGGATACTACAATGTGGGACCGGAGGATAAGGACTGTGTTGCCACGGGGAAACTGACGGACATGTTCTGTCAGGCGTGGGGAGACGGGATCCGCTGGATCGATCAGTATGACGGCGGTCCTCATGAGGCGGGATTTCTGAAGCTGGATTGTTCCAGAATCCGGAACGTGTTCGGCTGGCAGCCGCGTCTTGATGTGAGGCAGGCCGTGGAGTGGACCGTAGAATGGACCAGGGCCTGGCTGGGAGGAGAAGAGATGGAGAAAGTCATGGATCGTCAGATCCAAAGATTTTTTAAGACGGAAGACGGAGTTTGATGACAGAAAGGATATGACACTATGTTTGAACAGAAAACAGAAGCCCAGGCCAGACAGGAGATCCTGGAGCTGGTGGGAGAGTACTGTGACAGGTTTCACCAGAAAAAACCTTTTCAGGAGGGGGACAGGATCCCCTACGCGTCCAGAGTCTACGACAGGCAGGAGATGATGAATCTGGTGGACAGCTCCCTGGAGTTCTGGCTGACATCAGGCCGGTATACAGAGGAATTTGAGAAAAAGCTGGCAGAATATCTGGAGATCCGATATTGCTCTCTGGTCAATTCCGGTTCTTCCGCCAATCTGCTGGCTTTTATGGCTCTCACATCTCCGCTGCTGGGAGATCGGCAGATACGCAGGGGCGACGAGGTGATCACGGTGGCTGCCGGATTTCCCACTACGGTGACGCCTGTGATCCAGTACGGTGCGGTGCCGGTGTTTGTGGATGTGACCATCCCTCAGTACAATATTGATACGGACATGCTGGAGGAAGCATGTTCGGAGCGGACCAAAGCAGTGATGCTGGCCCATACTCTGGGCAATCCCTTTGATCTGGAGAAAGTCAGGGCCTTCTGTAAAAAGCACGGTCTCTGGCTGGTGGAGGACAACTGCGATGCCCTGGGAACCAGGTATGTCATAGACGGAAAAGAGAAGTTTTCCGGCACCATAGGCGACATCGGGACCTCCAGCTTTTATCCGCCTCACCATATGACCATGGGCGAAGGAGGCGCCGTGTATACGGACAATCCTCTGCTCCACAAGATCATCCGCTCCTTCAGAGACTGGGGGAGGGACTGTGTGTGTCCGTCTGGAAGGGATAATCTGTGCGGCCACCGGTTTGACAGACAGTATGGGCAGCTGCCCCTGGGATACGATCACAAATATGTGTACTCTCATTTCGGATATAACCTGAAAGCCACGGACATGCAGGCAGCCGTCGGCTGTGCCCAGCTGGAGAAGTTCCCTTCCTTTGTAGAACGGCGGCGCCATAATTTTGACCGTCTGTATAAGGGCCTGGAGGCAGTGGAGGATCGTCTGATCCTGCCCCGGGCGGCAGAACACGCCCGCCCCAGCTGGTTCGGCTTCCTCATCACCTGCAGGGAGGGCGTGGACCGGAACAGGCTGGTCCAGTATACGGAGTTCAGAGGAGTCCAGACCAGGATGCTCTTTGCCGGCAATCTCACCAGACATCCCTGTTTTGATCAGATGAGAGAGCAGGGAAGAGGATACCGGATCGCAGGCAGTCTTGTCAACACGGACCGGATCATGAGAGACACTTTCTGGGTAGGAGTCTATCCGGGGATGACCGATGAGATGATCGACTATATGGCAGCAGTGATCCGGGAGGGCCTGGAAACGGCGGCAGGAGGCAGAGAGTGATGACGGAGACAGGATTATCAGGACAGAAGGCAGAAGGATACGATCTGACGGCGGTTCACCGGGCCAATCTGAAGATCCTGAAGGAGATCGACCGGATCTGCAGAAAGTACGGGATCAGCTATGTGCTGGATGCGGGGACTCTCATCGGTGCCGTGCGGCATCAGGGTTTCATTCCGTGGGATGACGATGCCGATGTGGCTTTTACAAGAGAAAATTATGAGAAATTTTCCAGAGTGGCCAGGAAGGAGCTGCCCGGAGGGATGAAGCTTCTGGAGCCTCATCAGCTCCGGAAAGGCCAGGCCTTTTATGATTTTACTCCCCGGATCCTCTATATGAAAAGCAGGACCAGCGAGGACAACGAGGAGACAAGGTACTATGAGGGAAGGCTGAACCATCTGTGGGTGGATCTGTTTATCCTGGATGAACAGCCCAAATGCCCGGTGAAAGCCGCGTGGGTCAAAGGGCTTCATACTCTGATCTACGGACTGGCCATGGGGCACAGGTATAAGCTGGATTACTCCAGATACGGGCGGGCCGGAAGACCGGCAGTGAGAGTGCTGTCATGGGCGGGCCGGAAGATCCCCATGAAAGTCATCCGCAGGATGCAGCATACTCTGGCTGTCAGATACAACAGAGGAAAAAGCAATCTGCTCTACTACAGCAACTATCAGCCCGACTATCTTTATGTGACCCTGGAAAAACAGTGGACTACAGAAACCGTGGATCTTCCTTTTGAGGATACGGTCCTTATGGCGCCCAGGGGATGGCATCAGGTTCTCACGGAGGTATACGGCGATTATATGCAGCTTCCTCCCCCGGACCAGCGGGTCCCGTCCCACTCCGATACAGGCCTCCGGGTTACCGGATAGCAGGCGGCTCTTGCTGCATAATAAGGAGGAACGCAGATGAACATAAAGAAAAGTGCCAATATTGGCGTGGCTCTGATTTTTGCACTGTTTTACGGGTATCTTCTCCTGCAGTTTTCCAAAGTATTCGTCTACTATGACGATTTTGGATATCTGTCCCTGAGCTACGGCTACAATGTGAAGGAGGTGGTAGGCTCCGACTACAGCCTTTCCCAGGCTGTCCGGTATATCGGCCATCACTACTATGATACCAACGGACGTCTTTTGTGTATGTTTTTGTACCTGCTTCTGTATCTTGCAGGTGGTCTGAAGCTGGTCCAGGTCTTCACTGCCACGTCGGTTCTGGCAGTGGCCGGGCTGTCCTATGCGCTGGCCATGAGAGGACTTCGGCAGAAGGGGAGAATTTCCGGTGCAGCGGCGGTGATGACTGCAGCCTTTATCTGTCTTCTCTACGGCTTTATCGGAATTCTGGTCCTGCGTATGGGGGTTTACTGGTTTGCCGCCTCTTTCCTCTATGTGGCTCCGGCAGTGACGGTGATCTGTTTCGGCTGGATGTACTATGGAACGGTGCGCAAAGAGAGGGGAAAAGGATACTGGGCCGGCTGCGCGGCTCTGGCGTTTCTGGGAGCCTTTACTCAGGAGCAGTGGCTGGTGGCAGTGATCGCCATGGTCCTGACAGTCTGTGCCTGCAGATATTATCTGTCCAGGACAGAGGGAAGGTCCGGGAGACCGGGGCCAGGCGACCTGACAGTGATGGCCGGAGCCCTTCTGGGGGCTTTTCCGATCCTCACGTCGCCGGCGGTGAGAGAGCGTATGGAGCGCCACTCGGAATTTATGCAGCGATCCTTCTTTCAGAGGATTCTGTACAATATAAAGGCAGTGACGAGGCTGTTTTTTGAGCCCAGCAACCAGAACTATATCTATATCCTGCTGATCATGGTTATGATCATGACTATGTTGATGATGGTGAAAAAGAGGGGAAAAACGTGGGGCCACATGCTGTTTCTTCTGGCATCGGCATCGGCAGGCGCCTATGTTTTTGTCCAGGTCCATGTGCTGTACCACGGACAGGCCAGCCAATATCAGGAGTCAGTGGTATGGCTGATGTTTGTCTACCTGTTATGGATGACAGGGCAGATCCTGTATTTCCTCCTCTCGGAAGGCAATGAGCTTCAGGCCCTGTTTACAGTGGCCGGATTTTTTTCCATGGCCTGTCTGGCGGTGGTTCCGGAGCTGCCGGACCGGGTGCTGCTCCCCTATATGCTGTTGTCCTTCTCTCTTATGGGATATGTTTTCGGGACAGCCTTTGGAGAAACCTCGAAACGGCTGATATCCGGTGCCGTATTTCTCCTGTGCGCAGCTGCGGTCAGTGTGCCCAATCTGAGAAATGTTTATCGGGGATACAGGGCCAACTGGGAGGTTCTCCAGTATAACGACGCCATGATCCGGCAGGGGGCCGAGAGGATCCGACAGGGGGAGGAGATCAAAGAGATCCGCCTGTACCGGCTTCTGGATGATCTGTGTGCTCAGGATATGGTCTATAATCCCAATTTCAGTTTCATGATCTACTGGATGGACCATTACTATGATCTGCCTTCGGATGTAGAGCTGGTCTTTGATACAGTCGGGAGTATGGAAGATTTAAAGATTCAGGAAAGCAGGTAAGAAAAGGGATGGCAGAGAAGTTATTATCGGTTGTTGTTTCGGTATACAATGAGGAGGCGGTTCTGGAACAGTTTTTCAGAGAGACCGGACCGGTGCTTGAGAATCTGAAATGGAACTATGAACTTTTGTTTGTCAACGACGGGAGCAGGGATAAAAGCCTGGAGATCGTGAAAGGGATGGCGGAGAGAGACCCTCATGTGAAGGTAGTCAGTTTTTCCAGAAATTTCGGCCATGAGGCGGCCATGATTGCGGGTATTGACCACAGCAGCGGCGACGGCATCGTCTGTATGGATGCAGATCTGCAGCATCCTCCCGCCTGTCTGGAGGAGATCATAGAAAAGCTGGACCAGGGCTATGAAGTCATCAATATGGTGAGGACGAAAAACGAGTCTGCCGGCTGGTTCAAGAATCTGTCCTCCACCGCTTTTTACAAAGTGATCAATATGCTGTCCGATGTGAAATTTGAGAGCAACGCGTCCGATTTTTTTGCCATAAGCAGGCGGGTGGCAGAAGTACTGAAGAAAAACTACCGGGAGAAAGTACGGTTTCTCCGGGGATATGTGCAGAACGTAGGCTTCTCAAGGACGACTATCCCCTATGAGGCCGGTGCAAGGGCGGCGGGGGAGAGCAAGTACAGCATCAGAAAACTGATCCGGTTTTCCGTCAATACCATTGTGTGCTTCTCCAATCTGCCCCTGAAGCTGGGCATCTATGCGGGGGCCATGGCTGCGTTTCTGGGACTGGTGGTGATGATCTACACACTGTTTACCAGAGGAGGGGCGCCCAGCGGATACGCAACCATCGTGGTGCTGATCTGCTTTATGTTTGCCATTTTGTTTGTCATGGTAGGCATCATCGGAGAGTATATCGGGATCCTGTTTACGGAACTGAAAGACAGGCCGGTGTATCTTGTGGAAGAGACAAAAAACATAAATCATGACGAAGCCCGCGGATCTGCGTCCTGACATGTTCTGGAAGGGCGACAGAATGACCTATTTCTCCGGAGATT
>Ga0137306_100181_pt1 | contig 101965 bp, 84 predicted proteins | sample Inofroosms_March_FD_97187 | JGI IMG/M metagenome (GOLD analysis project Ga0137306, IMG submission 97187) | Mouse cecal microbial communities from Vienna, Austria - N-Acetylneuraminic and N-Acetylglucosamine D2O microcosms_March | ecosystem: Host-associated > Mammals > Digestive system > Large... | reverse complement strand
GTTCTATAACGCCCATGTAGTCAACGACCGTTTTCATGTCCAACAGGTCTATAATGAGGCCGTTGACGAAATCCGCATTGACATTCGCCGACAGCTCATCGCAGAGGAAAACAACCGCAACAAGTCCGAACCGCCGGTAACGTACTCCAACGGAGAGACCATGCGCCAGATACTGGCCCGCAGCAAACACACTCTGATGATGTCGCAGAACAAATGGACTGACATACAGCGCCATCGTGTCAACATACTGTTCAAATACTATCCAATATTGAAGGCTGCATACAGCCTTGCGATGGAGCTGCGCAAGATTTTCAACGCTAAAATCTCACCGACAAAAGCCATGGGGAGGATGAACAAGTGGTATGAAAAGGTAATGGCATTGGGTAACAACAACTTCCGCTCGGTAATCAAAACATTCAAGAACCACGCCCCAACAATCCTGAACTATTTCCGTCGTCGTGCGACCAATGCCTCTGCCGAGGCATTCAACTCTAAAGTCAAAATATTTCGCTCACAAATGCGTGGTGTCCGGGACCGCGACTTCTTCATCTTCCGATTAGTCAAACTCTACGCCTAAAAATTTAACACTTCTAATTGCCCAATTTAACATATGCACCGTGCTTTCGGCTTGAGCCCTTATTGGGGATTCTGTACAGTGATATCCGCAGACGGTGATAAAGGCCGACGAGGCGGGGGATGAAAAAAGCCCGCTTGGTGAAGCGGGCTTGGTGTGACTCCTACAGGATTCAAACCTGTAACCTTCTGATCCGTAGTCAGATGCTCTATTCAGTTGAGCTAAGGAGCCGTTGTGTTGTCGTTTTTGACTCTGCAAAGTTAGAAATAATTATTCAATTGTGCAAAAAAAATATCATTTTTTGGCAATTTTTATATCAAGGGTTGCTTATAAGGGCTTTTTGATGTAATTTTGGATTGAAATAAAGCAGTCAAATATAATCACACACGCGCTAATGTTATGAAAAAAATCTTTACCGCCGCCGTCATCGCTGTCGCAGCTCTGTTATTCCCGACAGCTGTAAAGTCACAACTGATTGTCTATGGTAAGCCCGATAAATTTTTCGAGACCCAGGTCCACTTGCTGGCAGGTGGCAGCTACGTGACGGAAAACTATAAGAGCTGTTTCCCGGCTGTTTCTGATGTCAACAATTCGATGGGTTTCGCCTGGGGTGTGGGCTTCAGAGCCAAGTTCAATCTGACTTCTTTCGTCGGGCTCGGCACTGAGCTGAACTATCTGCGCAATTCGGGCAAACTGGATCTGGCGGTGACCCAGGAGGGTGAGGCCAATGTGTCAAATGTATTCATCAAGAATAATTACCGTACGTTCAACGTGCCTATTTTCGCGTCATTCACTTTCAATCTGGCTCCGAGAGTAAAATGGAATGCCGACGGCGGTATATTCATGAGTTTCGGCATAGGAGGCAAGCAGAAGGCTACGATATATAATGCCAAGGTCAATGAGCTTGGCCAGCTCGTGACAAACATATCGCACCCGACGGCTGATTACTATAAGAGTGACCGCGGATTTATCAATTCATACCGCGATTTCGACATGGGCCTGCATCTCGGCACGGGCCTTACGTTCATGAACAAGATCTCGCTCGGAGTGAGATGCCAGTTCGGTTTCCGGAATGTGGCTATGGGCACAAGTGCCGCGATAAAGACTCCGAATTCTCATAATGTCAATGTGATGGCTACCGCAGGCTATATTTTATGATATTCCTGATCCGATCTCAGATCAGGTCGCGGAAGATGTCAAAGGCGGCCAGAATTTCGTCTGCGGATGCGGTGCGGTCGATCAGCGGCTGTCCGGGAGCTGAGAGGAGGGTGAAGTTGATCTGCGAAGGAGTGTCGTTTTTCTTGTCGTGGCGCATATATTCGAGAAGAGCCTGATAATCGTTGCATGAAACGTCTGGCGATCCGTAGTCTTGTTCTTTCAGATAGGCGGCATAGCGGTAAAGTTCGGCCGAGGGGAAGGCTTCGAGCGAGTGCGAGATGATCATTTCCACTAGTATGCCGAATGCGACTGCATAGCCGTGGGGCATGGGTCGACCTTTGTGCATGGCAAGCGCCTCGAAAGCATGGCCGGCTGTGTGGCCGAGGTTCAAGGCACGGCGTATGCCTTTTTCGCAGGGGTCTTCCTCGACTATGCGCTCTTTGACACGCACGCTTCTTTCGAGCAAGGGAAGCAGACGGCTAAGATCGGCATCAAGAATGTCGAAATCAAGCAACGCGGCATAGTCGGCGGCTGACGAAAGAAGACCGTGTTTCAGCATCTCGGCATAGCCTGAGAGCAGTTCGGTTTTCGGAAGAGATGCAAACAGGATTGTCGAGATGACCACTGCTTCTGCAGGGGCAAAGGCTCCGATCTCGTTTTTGAGTCCCTCGAAGTTTATGCCGGTCTTTCCGCCTACAGCCGCATCGACAGCCGAAAGCAGAGTGGTCGGCACATTGATGAAGCGCACTCCTCGCTTGAAGGTGGCTGCTGCAAATCCGCCCATATCGGTTACAACGCCGCCACCTATATTAATTACGAGTGATTTCCGTGTGGCTCCCTGGTTGATCAGGCTACTCCAGATGTGGCTCAGAGAATCGAGATTCTTATGGTCGTCGCCCGCAGGGACGGTGATTACCGGATAGTCGAGTCTGAGTTTCGGGAGCACTGCATCCGCGACGTTGGTGTCGGTTATTATGTGGACGCTTGCGGGTGTGAGTTCGTTGACGAAAGTTTTTATAGCTTGGGCTACTTCATTTGTGTAAACTATTTTCTGCATTTGGAAGGCGTGGGTGTAAGAGACGGGGTTAATGAGATTCAGGTGGCTCTTGGATGGTGCTTAATAGTCGCTGGTGATAGTCAGCAGCGAGAGGAGCAAGGACGGAAGCATGTGGGCGAATTCAGGCATTGAGCTGAACACTACTGCGGCTCCTGCTTCTTCCATAGCCTCGCGGGGAATAGGGCCGGTGGTCACTCCGATAGTAAAAGCTCCGGCACGGTCGCCGGCTTCGACTCCGAGAGGGGCGTTTTCAACCACGATCGACTGCGAGGGGCTTACTCTTGCAAGCTGCATGGCTTTGATGAAGGGTTCGGGGTGAGGCTTCCCGTGGGTTACGTTGCGGGCGGTGATGCGTTTGTCATCGTCAAACATTCCGGGGAAGTCGCGCGAGATGTTGTCAAGCACCGACTGCTGTCCGGAACCTGTGACAAGCACGCGCTGCATTCCCACTTCGCGGAAAACGGAGAGCATATCGAGAGCTCCCTCCATAGGAAGCACCGGTGGCAGTTCACGGAAATATTCGGTTTTGCGCTGATAGAGCGATGTTTTTTCTTCATCTGTGGCATTGCGTCCGAACTGGCGCTGGAACAGGGCGTTGATTGTCGATGCTCCGGTGCGGCCTTCGTAGAGATAGAACTCTTCACGTGTGCACTCGACTCCGAGCTCGGTCATGAGCCGGTGCCATGCGCGGGTGTGGTTTTTCATCGAGTCATAGAGGGTTCCGTCCATGTCGATGAGGGCCGCGCGCGGGGTGACGCGTTCGTAGTGATGGCGCTTGAGAAAGCGGAGTATTTCAGGGGCAAAGGGAAGCGGAGGCTGTGTCATTTGCGTTTCTTTTTCTGTTTGGCAGACTGGAGCGGTGTGGCGGTGACGGTGTCAGGGGCCGGGATCAGTCCTTCTTTGATGAAATATAGCGAATCGGCGTGAGAGATTGTGTCGGTAGCCGGATAACTGTCAGCCGGACTGACGGCGGGATTGCGGGAGAAGTCGAGACTGTTGATTCCGGCTGTCCTTACACCTCGGCGGAATATGTTGCCAATCTCGCGCACGAGGTTGATGCGGGTGGTGTCAGCAATCGCTACGGTGCGCGGGAGGTTCTTTTCGTTGAACTTTGCGCGGCCAAGTCGTATCTTCATGTTGTCTACATCGCCTTTGATGTTGATGCCGAACTTGAACGGCAGGGGTGATTTGAGCACGGCCACATGATAGTTGAGGTTCATGGCCATGTCATTCGAGCCCATTACGCCGAGCTTGTAGCGGTCGAAATTGAAGATGAAGGGAAAGAGTTCGAGCTGCGAGTTGTTGACTATCATCTCGACGTTCATACTGTCAATGACGTTTTTCTCTTTGTGCTTGAACAACAGCCATTTGCCTATTGTGCGGAATGTTTCCTGGTCAATCAGCACAAGGCTGTCGCCTGAGAGCTTGACGGCAGCTTTCAGAGTGGGTATGTCAATGTTCATGTCTGAATCCAGCCCGGTGGTAGCGGCGATATCGGCGTTGATGATGCCGCTGATGTCGGAGAGGAGCGGCATGATGGTGTCAAGCGACGGAACGAGGTCGAGGAACTGGGCTATGTGGAAATCATTGACTCTGAGCCCGAAGGCAAACGTGGCGTCATGTTTTGTCGGCGCGCTGTAGAGGGCGTTCAGATCGAGAGATCCTACATCAGATCGAGCCGTCATCTGCTCAAGATTTATTGCACCCTTGTAGACGTTGAGCTTTCCGTTGAAATCGTGGAAAACCATGTTGGAGTATAATATGTCAGCGGCATTGACTTTTAGAGTTCCCTCGATGTTTGCCGGAACTACGAGCAGGGCCGAGGTGTCTGCTCCGGCCTGGACTGAAGCGGCAAGCACTGCCTCATTGTCGGTGTCAGGCGCGACGAAAGTTCCAGCAGAGTCTTTTTCGGCGAATGCTGCGCCTGAAAAAGCGGCTGCGGCGAGCTGGTTGATGTCAAGAGTGTCGCCTGAGAGCGTGAAGTCGAGTTTCAGAGGCTGCGAATGGGTTCTTGATGTCAGAGCTTTGGTGATGTTGCTGATGGAACCGTTGATGGTGAGACCGCTGTTGCCTGACCGCAGGCGGGTGTCGGAGATGGTGACAGAGTCAGAAGTGAAGCGCATGTTGAGATCTGTCAGGCTGTTGCGCAGCGGGAAGTATGGTGTGAAGACTGCCACACGCTTGGCGCGCAGTATGCCTTTCGCATCCCAGTGGCGCATGAGGCGGCGCATGGAGTTGTCGACCGAGATGTCAATCACCTCTCCGTTGGCCACAGCGGCGCTGTCGGCGTTCAGGCGGTTGTTTCTACGGGTCTGTCTGATCGAAGCCGCGAGGCTGCGCAGGGAATCCTGAGAAAGTTCGGGATGGGCCACAGCGAGAGAGTCGAGCAGACGGCTGTTGCGGTTGCGGGAAACCGCCGGGAGTGAGTCGGGATGAACGGTGACGTAGAGCAAGGCCTTGTGGAGCATGGCGCGGTTGACGCGGTCGCCGTAGAAGGCGCCTTCGGTGGCTACGTCCAGATGGAGTTGCGGTTTTTTTGCATCGCCTTTGTAGCGGCGGAGTGTGGCCCCGACGGTGGCCTTGCGCAGCCGCACCCGCAGTGAGTCTTCCTGCGATCTGAAGTAGAGTTTTTCAGCCACTATGCGGGCGCCGAGGGGATTGATCATTGTAGTGTCGGCCGACGAGGCTGTGTTGCGGCTCCCGACACCCATTTTCAGTCCGTTGCCTATGAGGGTCATTCCGGTGACATCGGCTGCTATGGTGTCGATTTTCAAAGATGCCGTCAACATCGAGTCGACAGCCACGTCTCCGCGGGTGAAAGAGGAGTTGGTGCCGAGTTTCAGTTCCACGGTGCGGGTATAGAGGTCAGCGGGGAGTTCAGGCATCGAGGCGCGGAAGTCGCGCAGAGTTGCATCGCCGGTCAGGCGTATGAGGTGGAATTTCTCTTTTGTCAGATAGCTTTTGCGCAGTGCGAAACGGCTGTCGGCACGCAGGTTGCCCGACAGTTCGCAAGGCAGTTTCTTAAGCATGGCGGAGGGGAGACGGTCAATGTCTATGCCGCCTCGGAATGTTCCTTCAGCCGAGGGGTCGGAGATCAGATTGGCGAAGTCGGCAATCAGTTCGAAGCCTACTCCGTCGCCTATAGCCGAGAGCTTCTTGAGTCTGACGGCTGAGCGGTCGAGATCACGGCCGTCAATGTCGGCCTCGGCCGAGAATGAGAAGCTTTTGAGATTCAGACGCTCGTAGCGCGCACGGCATTCTGGGATCTCGACAGAGAGATGGCAGGATGGTATCGAATCAACAGTCGGAGCGTAGGGGGCGGTGAGCTGCAGAGCGAAGCTGATTCCGAGGTCGGTCTTGATCTTTGACAGTTCACCGGCATAGGCGGCTGGGACGAGTGCCGCCAGGTCGTTGTAGGGAGTCAGCGGCAGCTTGAAATCCAAGGTGCTGACCCGCAGAGTATCGGCAAAATCAATATCGGCAGAGAGCGAGGCATTGACCTTGCCGGCCCGCAGCGCGAAATCGTCGAGAGTCACCTGATAGGGGTTGTGGCGGTTCCAGCCAATGTTTCCGCCCATGCCGAAACTGAGATTTTCGAGAAACAAAGCGGGCATATTCAGATCGGTCAGGCCCTGAAGGTCGAGTCTGTAGACCGGCGCATGGCTGCCACTGAGGCCGGCAGTGGTGAGGCAGAGCATCGCGTCGATCGAGTCAGGCACTGAGAGATAGCGCACCGGCATGGAGTCGCGGATCTCGAAGGTGCCGAATGAGATGTCCGGGACCAGCAGCGGTCCGGAGTCTTTTTCGGACTCTTCGGATGCCGGAAAGATGTCGAGGTTAGACAGATCCGGGGTGAGCTGTACGATGTTGATGCGTGGGTTTTCAAATATGATGTCATAGAACGCCAGCGCTCCTACCGAAAGTTTCGGAATGTTTATTGCAGCGTTGAAATGGCGCAGCGACAGAAGCGAGTCGGCATAGGCAGGAAGCGAGTCGGCCTGTGAGGCAGGAAGCGAGTCGAAGGTCTTGCTTCTGACCGAAAGGTTGCGCACGTCGAGTTCGAGCCGCGGGAAGGTGCTCCAGAATGACAGTTCCATGCGCCCGATGCTGACATCGGCGTCAAGATATTCGTTGGCATATTTCTCGATGAGCGGTGTCAGCCGTTCCGGTTTGAGATATGAGACGGCTATGGTGATCACAATGGTTACCACCACAAGTAGTCCGAGAATGGTGAAGAGCAGAGAACGCAACACCTTTTTCCAAATGGACTTTTTAGTCTTTTTCTCTTTGCCCTCAGGGGGGGCGGGCTTCTGCTGCTGATCGCTCATGAGAATGAGTTTTTAGTGGTTTATTCCTCAGGTTTGCGGGCTGTGATGTGGAAGCATGGCTGCCCTACTTCATATTTCACCCAGATCTTGCCTTCGTCACGCATTGAGCGCAGCACTTCAGAGAGCACACCTTTGAGATCGTCGGTACTGCGGGCATCGCCGGCCGAGTTGGCTATGAACGAGGCGTAGGATATGTCGAATGTCGTGCCCAGCTGGTGGACCGACGAGTCGATTGCATTGCGGTTGCGGCGGCGCAGGCGCTTGACGGTGCGTGGGGTGCGCAGGATGCTTGTCACCTTTATGCGGTAATCGCCTCCGCCCCTTGCCTCAAGGCTGTCACGGAAGCGGCGCCCGATTTCACGGAGGCGTCCGGCGGCGGCAGGCACAAGGTAGGGACGCGAGAATATCAGGGTGTCGACATAGTAGTCAGTGCAGGTTGTGACCTTGACTATCGGTGAGCGCAGCTGCCAGTGTGAGCGGGTGTCGGTCAGAGGCTCCAGTCCATACTGCTCGGCCTCGGCCCAATGGATGTAGTTGCTGTCGTTGAAATTCTGTTTGAGACTGCCGAAATAGTTTACTTTGAGCCGCCCGTTTGGATCGGGCATCTCCGGCAGATGGCCTATATAGGGGCTTACGGTGTCTACCTCAAGGTCGTAGACCGACGTGAAGCGCGACACTTTCACTTCGGGCACCACTACCGAGCCGTCGCTCTCGCCGTGATTTGTCGGGGTGCACATCACCACACACAGACTGATGAACAGCATCAGAGGAAGCAGGAGTCTGAGGGTCTTGACAAGGCTGAAACGGCGTCTGGGTTTGCGCCGGCTGACGTGCTGGTCCATCGTGAGGTGCGGGTGCGGGTTGCTGCGGTTAGAAAATCAGTCATTATCAAGGACAATGCCGGCGAATTCGAGGGCTTCGCGACGTTCCACACAGGTGCCGCACTTGCCGCAGTGGTGTTCGCCGCCTTTGTAGCAGGAATATGTGTGCGAATAGTCGACGCCTAAGTTTTTGCCTCGTAAAGCGATTTCTCCTTTTGTCATATCAGTATAAGGCGCAAGGAGTTCAAGATGTTCATATGTGCCGTCGGAAATCGCGGCACCCATCGAACGGACAAATTCCGGACGGCAGTCGGGATAGATGGCATGGTCACCGGAATGGTTGGCGATCATGACTTTTTTGAGCTCCATGCTTTCGGCAAGCCCTGCTGCCACGGCGAGCATGATGCCGTTGCGGAAAGGCACCACGGTGGAACGCATGTTGTCATCGGCATAGTGGCCCTCTGGAATCTCGTCGGCTCCGGAGAGAAGCGAGCTCTTGAAGTAACGGCCCATGAATTCAAGATCAATCTCGATCCAGCGGATGCCGAGCCGCTCGCAGTTCCAGCGCGCACATTCGGCTTCGCGGCGATTGTGGTTTGAGCCGTACTGGAAGGTGACGGCTGCTGCTATAGTGTCGGCGTAGTCCCAGAGCATGGTAGTGGAGTCCATGCCGCCTGAGAGCACCAGGAGTGTATCTTTTGCCATATTTATAATATTATAATGATGTCAGTCGGTGAAATCTGTCTCAGAAATCCGAGGGAAATGAGTCGAGCATACGGCGGCGGGCCATATCCTGATGCTCGCTGTCGCCGTGGTTGGCGAAGGGGAGTATGGCTATTCCGCCACGCGGGGTGAAGATGCCTTTGACTTCGATGTAGCGCGGGTCCATGAGGGCTATGAGGTCTTTCATGATGATGTTGACGCAGTCTTCATGGAAATCTCCGTGGTTGCGGAAGCTGAAGAGGTAGAGTTTCAGACTCTTGCTTTCGACCATCTTCTCGCGCGGGATGTAGGAGATGATTATCTTCGCAAAGTCCGGCTGGCCTGTCTTGGGGCAGAGCGAGGTGAACTCCGGGCAGGTGAAGGTCACGAGATATTCGTTGTCGGGGTGCTTGTTGACAAATGTCTCCAGCACTTCAGGCGCATATTGTGTCGGGTATTTGACTCCGGTGTTGCCGAGCAGCGACACGCCGTCAAGTTCTTGTTCTGATCGCATACTTTAGAAATTGTAATAGTGTTACATTCAAATTGCAAATGTAACACTTTTTCGCAAGAGCAGCAAACCCGATCTGTGGGTTATGGCGCACCATCCGCCACGGCAGCACAGCCACCGTCCCCAGCAGCGTTGAAAGACTCGATGACACAGCCATCAGATCCGACATGGCCAACAATAAGATTAAATTCAAAAAATCGACATGCAAAACCTTTCACTTTTTCATCTTTTTGATGGGATTGATAACAGATTTAATGCTGTAAACTTTATAATTAACAAACTTTCACATTAAACAAACCCTATGCTACGCTAAAAAATATTACTTTTGTGACCGAATTGAAACATCTGTGTAAAAATTTTTTAATTCGCACAGTTGTATCTCATACAGGAGACTGGCGCGTAGCCACCCTCGCCCCCAACATAAAATTCCATTTTATTTCAAGTTTCCAATAATGACATTACGACATCATTAGAAGTTCCCCGCTTCCCGACAAAGCTCTCTCTTAACACCCCCAACCGGGAAGCACCCCGCAGAAAAGGGACTTTTCCGCACCGCTGTTTAAAATTATCATCATTTTATACTTTAACTAATTTCGTATTACTTAACTATTAGGTATGAAAAAGCTGTTTCTACTACTGACGGCCCTCGTCGTGGCTGTCGGAACGCTTGCGGCTCAGAACCGCACAGTTTCCGGCACCGTGATAAGCGCCGCTGACGGTGAGCCGTTGATCGGAGCCACTGTCATGGGTGTGGGTACCAAGATCGGTACCGCTACTGACATCGACGGAAAGTTCACTCTGAGCCTTCCCGAATCAGTGACCAAAATTCAGGTTTCTTACATCAGCATGAAGACTGTCGAGGTGGCTATCACTCCCGGTCAGATGATGATCTCGATGGAGAATGCCAACACTCTTGACGAAGTGGTCGTTACCGGTTACGGTGTTCAGCGCAAGGCTGCCTTTACAGGTGCCGCCTCTGTGCTCGACGGTGAGGTCATCGACAAGAAGTCTGATGTGAACTTCGTGAAGGCTCTCGAAGGCTCGGTCACCGGTTTCCAGTACAACAACTCTACTTCTTCGCCCGGTACATTCGGTTCGGTCTACGTCCGTGGCCGCGGTTCGCTTTCTTCAAGCTCGCAGCCTCTGTATGTGATCGACGGTGTGCCTGTCAATTCTGATGCCGATGGTATCAGCAGCGGGTCAAACAACTTCTTTGACCCGATGGCTGCCTACAATCCCAACGATATCGAGAGTGTGACTGTGCTCAAGGACGCTGCAGCAACCGCTATCTACGGTTCACGCGCAGCCAACGGTGTGATCGTCATCACTACCAAGAAGGGTGGCGAGGGCAAGTTCAACCTCAACATCGACATCAAGCAGGGTCTGACCAAGATGGGCAACCATAACATGGATTATGCCAATGCCGCAGAAACTATTGACTGGTTCACCAAGGGCTACATGGCTTTGAGAGGCGGTACGTATGACGAATGGTATGACAAGCTTGTCGGCGTTCTCGGTTGGGACGGCAAGACTGACACAGACTGGATCGACGCTGTGACCCGCACCGGTTATTTTCAGGAATACAACATCAGCTTCAACGGCACAAGCGGCAATACAAACTACTATGCCTCTATCGGCTATGTAGATTCAGAAGGTATTGTGATCAACTCAGGCAACACCCGCTATTCAGGCCGTGTGAACATCGATACCAAGTATAAATATTTCTCTGCAGGTGTCAATGCTTCTCTTTCATGGAGCAAAAACAACAACTTCAGCCAGTCGACAACTGGCGCAATGTCGAACCCTCTGACCGGAGCGGTCTCTTCATGGCTCCCGACTGATCCCATCTACAATGAAGACGGTTCATATTACGGTGTTTCAGGCTACAACCCTGTGGCTGTCAATGACGAAAAACTCGGTAACCTCTATGAGGTGACAAACCAGACCATCAATGCCAATCCCTGGCTTCGCATCGACCTGCCATTCGGCATCTGGGCCAAGACAAATCTTGGTGTCAACCTCGTTGACCAGACCGACTATGACTACTGGAGTGCCGTCTACAACCCGCAGGGTATGAAATATAACGGTCTCGGCCAGCAGTATAAGCAGCGTATCAGCACTATTACCTGGACCAACACTTTCGGCTGGACCAAGACTTTCGACAAGCATGACATCAACCTCCTTCTCGGTCAGGAATGCCAGCGCTACGACTACCACGAAGATTTCTATTCACGCACTGACTTCCCATTCGCTGACTCAGGCATGCGCGATCTGACAACCGCAGCCACAGACAACGGTAGCGCATATTACCGCAGCGAATCGCGTCTTGCATCATACTTCATGGATGCCCACTATTCATATGACGACCGCTACTACCTGTCGGCTTCTTTCCGCCGCGACGGTTCATCGGTGTTCGGCGCTGACAACCGCTGGGGTAACTTCTGGTCAGTCGGCGGCAAGTGGCGTCTCTCGCAGGAATCATTCGCAAAAGATCTCTCCTGGCTCAGCAATGCCGCGCTCCGTATCTCTTACGGTACTGTCGGCAACCAGTCTCTGCCTAACCTCTATGCTGCCCGCGGATACTATTCAGCCGGAGCTAACTACAATCAGGTTCCCGGTATGATTCCCGCTCAGATCTCAAATCCGGATCTTACATGGGAAACTTCCCGCAAGTTTGACGTCGGCTTTGATCTTTCGCTCTTCAACCGCGTGAACTTCACTTTTGACTACTACAACGATGAGACTTCCGATGCTCTCTACAAGGTGCCTCTGTCAATGACCACCGGTATGAATTCATATTATAAGAACATCGGCAAGATGCGCAACCGTGGTGTTGAATTCGGTGTCAACGGTGTGGCCTACACAAGCCGTGATCTGACTGTCAGCCTCTTCGCCAACCTCACCTGGAATGAGAACAAGATCCTCAAGCTTGCCGACGGATCTGTGGAATACACCTATCAGATTCTTGAAGAAGGCCGTCCATACACCCAATTCTATACTCAGGAGTATGCAGGTGTAGACCGCGAGACCGGTAAGGCTCTTTATTACCGTTATGCCAAAGGCACAAAAGACGAGAACGGCAACGATCTCAGCAATGTGCTTACCGATGACTACAATGCAGCTGAAAAACGCTATGTAGGTTCAGCAGCTCCCAAGGTGTTCGGTGCATTCGGTCTCAATGCCCGCGGTTATGGATTTGACCTCTCCATGCAGTTCAACTACCGCCTTGGCAGCAAGGTGATCGACACCGGCCATGACTTCACCGGCTGGAACATGAGCACCTACCGCACACCGCTGAAGGAAATGATCAAAAATTCATGGACTCCTGAGAATCCTGATGCCAAGTATCCGCAGTACATCTTCAGCGACCCCAACCAGATTTCTACCGACAACTATTCGTCACGCTGGATCATGAGCGGAAACTATCTCCGTCTTAGCAACATCACATTCGGCTACACTATCCCTGCTTCGATCACCCGCAAGGCTTTGATTTCGAAGTGCCGCATCTACACCAGCTTCGACAATGTGCACACCTGGACCGCATCTGATTTCGTAGGTTACAATCCTGAAACCTATGCCAACGGTGAGATCGCATGGCAGTATCCCGCAGCGTTTACCTTCACCGGCGGCATCCAGCTGACATTCTAAAATTATCTTCTATCTTTCAAGAATCATAATTCACAAACTAAAGGAAAATATGAAAAAACTACATATCAAGGCTCTTGCTATGCTGCTTCTGGGCGGAAGCATGGTCAGCTGTGGCGATGACTTCCTGGATTCAAAGATCTATGATGGCATCGACATAGAAACCGGCCTTAACAGCGTCAACAATATAGGCTATGCTCTCAACGGTACATATTACAGTTTTTACCGTTACTATTTCGCCGGTAACTATGCCACTTCATTCGGCGACATCGCATCTGACCTGGCATACTGGAACCGTTCGTCGAGCCACTTCAATGCAATCAACCAGTTCACCCCGTCAGTGACTGACACTTATCTCTCATACATCTGGGAGTATGGTTACAAGGTGGTTGACAACAGCGCCCGAATCATCAAGGCCGGTGAAGCCATGAAAGAGAATGTCCACGAAGATGAAATCGCTGATCTCGACATGTATCTTGCTGAAGCTTATGCGCTCCGCGCCTATGCGAATCTTGTGCTTGTCAATGTGTTCGCCCATCAGGTGATGGTTGACGGTCAGGATTTCTCGGCACAGCCCGGTATCGTTGTGATCAACGAGCCTGTGGCTGCCGGTACGATGGTCAGCCGTAGCACTGTAGGCGATGCCTATACTTCGATTGTCAATGACCTGAAGTCTTCGATCAGCTATTTTGAACTTGCAGGCCAGACAAAAGAAAACCGTGTCTATATGTCGCCGGCGGCAGCATGGGGTCTTCTCTCTCGCGCTTATCTCTACATGGAGAAGTTCGATGAATCGATTGACGCAGCCAAGAAGGCTCTTGCCGCAGCCGGAGATCCGGCGCTTGCCTATACTCCCGCCGCCTACAAGGCTCTCTACAACGGTGAAGGCAGCAACACTGAAAGCTTCTTCTATCTTGCCATCAATACTTCCGATAACTGGAGCGCAAACTCCTGCGGTACACTTTGGTCGAACTACAGCTATGGCCCCACTCCCTATCTGAAGTCAATCATGACAGACGGTGACGTGCGTCGCGCAGTGTGGAGCTGGAATACTAATGACAAGGGTGTCGAAGAATTCGGAAGCGGCAAGTTCGGAGCCTATGGTCTCGGTGGAAACTCGGCTTACGGCACAAACTACCTGATCAACGCTCCTGAGATGTATCTCAACCAGGCTGAAGGCTATCTGCGCTCTTCGTCGGCTGACATCACCAATGCACAGAACGCACTCCTTGTGGTTGCAAAGCGTAACCCGGCCATCACTTCGGTTGCCGATCTGCCTTCTGATAAGGACGGTCTCATGAGCTTCATTCAGGAAGAACGTGCCCGCGAGCTCTTCCAGGAAGGTCACCGTCTCTATGACCTCCGCCGCTGGGATGTAAGTGCAAATCTTGCTCAGGACAATGTTTCTTATCCTGAAATCGACTGGGCAATCACCGGTTTCAAGATCTCTGACTGTGTTTATCCCATCCCTGCTGATGAGATCAATGCCGGATTCGGTGTGACACAGAATGAAGGTTGGCAGAACACATTCCCCAAGAAGTAACTACTACATCAGCCCATAGCATCTATATCTATAATACCGAGGCCGCGCCTGAATTCAACTCAGGCGCGGCCTCCGTTTGTTAATGGCTGATGTCAGTTTCCGGATTTCAGATGATGGATTTGGGGAAACGACCTCTAATAAAATGGAGCAGGATGGCCGTTGAACTCATATCTGAGATTGTGGTTGCGTTCGCCGATTTTTCTTGCCGGAATGCCGGCCATGATTGCAAATGGTTCTACATCTTTAGTCACCACTGCACCAGCTGCGATAACGGCTCCCTCGCCGATATTTACCGAATGAAGTATCGTAGTTCCGGGGCCTATCCAGGCTCGGTTGCCGATTGTCACCTTGAAAGCGGCACTGCTGTTACAGGCGAAGTCCGGATCACGATGATCATGTTGCTCGGTCCAGATATGCACATTGGATGAAAAATTTACATTATCGCCGATCTCTATCCCGTTTCGTGCATCGAGAATCACATGGTCGCCGATAATGGTTCCGCGTCCGATTTTCAGTTTGTAATGATCACGGATTTCTGCTCCCCAATATATGGTAGCCATCTTGCCTAATTTCACGCCAAAGATTTTTCGGTATATGAAATTTCGGATTGTGTGTGACGGTATTAATCCTACCTGGAAATCAATATATCGCCTGTAGCCGAAGAAATAGTATTGAGGGGTCTGCAGAACCTTATGCAGAAATGATTTCCGTGTAGGAGTGCGGTCGGTTGCGCATGTTTCCGCTTCATCGGGTTTGTCTGCGGTGCGATTGTGCTGGTTTTCGGAACTTTTCCACGATTTTTCCTTCCGGATGCGGAATGCGACAAGGAGCGGACACATAAGAATGAAAACAATCCATTTGCCGCATACAATGAGCGCAAGCAGTAGAAGGATGTATGATTCAACATTTAGCATAGGTTCCATAATAATCAGGGGGTGTTGTTTTTAAACAATCTTTAATTGTAGATGTGGAGCAAGTTCATATGTAGGGATGTGTCAGGAGTGTTGACGGCGTCCGGAGAGAATGAGCACGATGACGGCGAGGATGATGAGCACGATTCCGATCGAGGCTCTTACAGTCAGGATCTCGCCGAAGAGTGCCACTCCGAACATTACTCCGGTGATCGGTTCGAGAGCGCCGAGGATGGAGACCGGAACCGAGCCGATACACTGGATTGATATGGCTACTGTCAGCAGCGAGACTATGGTCGGGACAATAGAGATGCCCGCCACGCAGGCCCAGGGTAGCAGTCCGGAGGGCACAGGCTGCACTTCTGTGAAGCCGTCGGTGCGCACGGCGAAGACAATCATGCCGAAGAGCAGCGAGTAGAAAGTGAGTGTGGAGCCTGCGAGATGGCGTATGCGGCTCTTGTTGATCATCACCATGTAGAGCGCATAGGCCAGTGACGAGAGTATGACAAGGGTGACGCCGGTGGCTGTCACATGTGCGCCTTCGCCCGGATTGCACAGAAAGACTACTCCGGTGAGGCAGATGGCTATGGAGATGAGGGTCCACAGCGAGATGCGTTCGTGGAAGAAGATCCAGAGTATCAGCGCTATGAAAACGGGCTCGACAAAGAGCAGCGTGGAGGCAAGGCCTACGTCCATGTATCTGTAGGCTTCGAACAGCAGCACGGATGACATGGCGAAGAAGATGCCGAGGAGCACCATCAGCGGCAGGTCGCGGCGGGCGAGCCGGAAGCTGTCGCCGCGGATGAGCATGATGGTGCCGAGTATGATTGTGGCAAACAGATAGCGGTAGAAGAGTACGGAGGAGACGCCCATCCCAAGTTCATAGAGGGGGACGGCGAAGAGCGGGTTGGTGCCGTAGCTCACAGCAGCAACCGCACCAAGAATATATCCTTTGGTGGTCCGGGTCATGAGAGTATGTGAAAAAACGGTGCGGCCGCCGGCCGGTTTTGGGCTTTAGCAGTTATTGAGAAAAAACCTCTTAGTTTTTGATGAATGGGAGCAGGAGATTGTTGAGCTGATTGTATTCCACGAGGAAACCGTCGTGGCCGAAGGGGGAGTGGATCTCGCCGTAGACGGCACCGGGAATCTTGGAGCAGAGTTCCTGCATCTCGCGGGGCGGGAACACGATGTCGGTTTCGAGGCCTACCACGAGGGTGCGGGCCTTGATGCGCTTGAGAGCGGCGTCGAGGCCTCCGCGGCCGCGGCCCACGTCGTGGGTGTCAAAGGCTTTCAGAATGGCATAGTAGGAATAGGCATCGAAGCGGCGGCAGAGTTTCTCGCCCTGATACTGCTGGTAGCTCGATGCGCGGTGTATTTCGGGCAGCTCCTCGACATCTTTCTGGGTGAGATTGTAGCCATAATATCCGCGATAGCTCAGCAGGCCGATGGCGCGGGCGGCGGCAAGGCCTTTGCGTCCGGCCTGAGGGTCAGGGTCACCGAAGGTCGGGTCGGCCTCGATGCTCATGCGCATGGTCTCGTCGATGGCTATGGTCCAGGGTGTGGCTATGGCGTCAGTGGCCATCAGAACGAGCCGTTCGAAGCGGTCGGGTTCCATCACGGCCCATTCGATGGCCTGGAAACCGCCCACAGAGCAGCCTACAAGTACCTTTATCCGGTCAATGCCGAGCGCTTCGGCAAGGACGCGGTGGGCGTTGACAATGTCGCGGATGGTGTAGGGTGGGAAATCTTTGTAGTAGGGTGAGCCTGTGGCCGGATTGTTGTGGAGCGGGGCAGTGGTGCCGTAGGGCGATCCGAGAATGTTGGCGCAGATTATGAAATTGTCTGCCGGATCGAGGAATTTGCCTTCTTCAACGGTGTGAGGCCACCAGTCCTGCACGTCGCTGTTGCCGGTAAGAGCATGGCACACCCAGATGACGTTGCTTTTGTCGGCGTTGAGTGTGCCATAAGTGTGATATGCTATGCGGAGGGCATCGAGCTGCCCGCCGAGTTCAAGGCTGAATGGTTCGGAATGGTGATAATAGTTGATCATTATGAGGCTTCTTAACAGTTGCGGAGCAAAGTTAAGCATAATAAGTAACTCTTCAAAATTGCGCAGTCTGTTAGAGAGACGCTATTTGGGCGAATTTCAGAGTTACCAAGCCTGAATGATCAGAATATCACGTTGTATTTGGCCAGAAGTTCTGCGGGGTGGTATGATTCTTTGGCGTGGCGCAGACCGGGATCACCCACGTCTTCCTCACGGTTGATGTAGATAAGGCCTGGATGGCGTCCGGTCATCATTTCGGCGAAGAGTTTGTTGATGGTCTCGCCGGCTCCGTTGACTTCATGGTCCATTTTTTCGATGTGGACAAAGAGGGTGTCGCCCTTGACTTCGCCGAGGGTGAATGCCACTATGCCGTTGGCCGGAGTGGAGAGTACTGCGCCCTCGAAGCCGAAGAGGCCTGGGGTGGAGAGCACCTGCATCACCTGCTCGCGCTCAATGTCGGCAAGCGCCGGTTTTGACAGCGGAAGATGGCGTGCAAGGAAAAACTCTTTGACAGCGGGAATCAGCTCCGGGGTCAGCGGTTCGAAGGTGTAGCCGGGATTTTCGGCTTCGAAACGGTTGACGTGGTTGCGTTTCTTGCCTAATTTCTTGCCTGAAAGGGTTGCGAGGGCCGAGGCCTCGTAGAGGTAGTCGCTCCAGTCGGCAAGCTGCTGGACGCTGCTTGCTCCGAGGGCTTTGAGCGGGGCCACGAAGGCTTCCGGGACGGCCGAGAAGATGAGGCGGCAACCTGTGGCGGCGCAGTATTCACGCAAAAGAGCGACCGACTCCTCAAGCCCCATTTTGCCTACGGGGATTGAGAAAGCCGGCCGGCTGACATCGTCTTCAGTGACACCTTTGATGAAAAGAGTGTCATTGAATATACAGTATGAGTAGTCGAAGTATTCGAGCCACATGAATGTGCCGCCTACGGTGAAGTCGCATGTGCGGCAGCATGTCTGCGCGAGCAGCGGTCGCAGAGTGTCGATGTCTGCTATGCGCAAGGGCTTGAAGCTGAGTGAACATTCCTTTTTCGGTCTGGCCTTGAGCGCCGTCTGCGTGGCGGCCGCCGATTGTCGAAGCGTGATCATAATCTGAGATTTCTATGATTGTGTGTTTACTGAAAAACACACTGAGCCCCGATGAGGTTCATCTCAGGCTCCGGAGTGAGGCCCGATTGTGGTGGCTTACTGATGGCCAGAGGTGGCTACTTCGCGGTTGATCTTGGCAACGAGGCCCTGGAGCACCTTGCCGGGGCCGACTTCGATGAATTCGTCGGCGCCGTCGGCGATCATGTTCTGTACGCTCTGGGTCCAGCGCACTGGAGCGGTCAGCTGTGCCACGAGGTTGGCCTTGATCTCAGCGGCATCGGTGTGGGGCTTGGCATCGACATTCTGGTAGACGGGTACTGCGGGGTTGTGGAATTCAGTCGCAGCGATGGCTTCGGCGAGTTCGGCGCGGGCGGGCTCCATGCAGGGTGAGTGGAAAGCACCGCCAACCTTGAGGCGCATTGCGCGCTTTGCACCTGCTTCCTTGAGTTTCTCGCAGGCGGCGTCGATGGCTTCTTCTTCGCCAGAGATCACGAGCTGGCCGGGACAGTTGTAGTTGGCGCAGACAACCACTCCGGGAATCGAGGCGCAGATTTCCTCTACTTTTTCGTCGGGGAGGGCTATCACGGCAGCCATTGTGGAGGGCTTCAGCTCACAGGCTTTCTGCATGGCGCGGGCACGGGCTGCTACCAGACGGAGGCCGTCTTCGAAGCTGAGGGCGCCGGCGGCTACGAGTGCCGAGAATTCACCTAAAGAGTGACCGGCTACCATAGAGGGCTGGAAGTCTTCGCCGAGTGTCTTGGCGAGGATCACAGAGTGGAGGAATACGGCGGGCTGGGTTACTTTGGTCTGACGGAGGTCTTCGTCAGTGCCTGCAAACATCAGGTCGGTGATGCGGAAGCCGAGAATCTCGTTTGCCTTCTCGAACATTTCCTTGGCTACTTCATTGCTTTCATAGAGGTCTTTGCCCATTCCTACGAACTGGGCGCCCTGACCGGGGAATACGTAAGCTTTCATTGAATTGTCGTGAATTTGAATTCGTTTGAATATGATTGGTTTGAGAGTACAAAGTTACGCTTTTCTATTGATTAGTTAAGGTTCAAAAACCATTTTTAACATCAGCGGAGTCTGCGGTGACGGGTTTTAAACAGATTTGCAGCAAAAAAATCACTAACTTTGCAGAAAACCCAAATATCAGAATGACACCCTGCATTTTCAATCTCGGCACCGGAGAGATCATTGTGATTCTCGTGGTGGTGCTTCTGCTTTTCGGCGCCAAGCGCATACCCGAACTTGCCCGCAGCATGGGCAAGGGCATCAGCCAGTTCAAACAGGGCATGAATGATGCCGTCAGCGAAATCAAAGATAATACGACCGAAAATTCCGACAAAAGCGCTGCTGAAAAGTGAGCGGCGAAATGGGATTCTGGGATCACGCCGAGGCCCTGCGCGGAGTGCTGCTCCGCATGGCGGCCGTCATCGTTGTGCTTACGGTCGGGCTGTTTGCGGCCATGCCCCACATTTTCGATTCTGTGATTCTGGCTCCGTGTCGGGGCGACTTCATTCTCTACCGGTGGCTTGACAGCATTTCTGCGACTTCACTGATGCCGGGAGGCAGTGGCGGCGATTTCGAAGTGCATCTGATCAACATCCGTCTGGCCTCGCAGTTTTTCATCCACATGTCAACCTCCTTCTGGCTGGCTGTAGTGCTTGCTTTCCCGATATGTGTGTGGCTGCTCTGGGGCTTCATAGCACTTGGGCTTTACGAAGAGGAGAAGCGTGGGGCGCGAGGCGCGTTTTTAGCCGGAAACCTGATGTTTTTCTTAGGCGTTGCCACCGGCTACTTCCTTGTGTTTCCGCTGACTCTGCGCTTCCTTGCCGACTATCAGCTGAGCGCACTGATTCCCAACCAGATCTCGCTTGATTCCTATATGGACAATTTCATGATGCTGATTCTTGTGATGGGCATTGTGTTCGAGCTGCCCCTGGTGGCATGGATGCTGGGCAAGGCCGGAATTGTCAGCCGCGGACTTTTCAACCGCTACCGCAGGCATGCCGTGGTGGCGCTTCTGGTGGCGGCGGCTGTCATAACCCCGACGGGCGATCCGTTCACCCTGATGGTGGTCTTCCTGCCTCTCTATCTCCTCTGGGAGCTTTCGGCTCTGACTCTCCCTTCTGAGAGGTCGTTTAAAAAAGAAAAATCAGAAACTGAAACGATAAGTAACTTATGAAAATTGGCATTATAGTGGCCATGAGCAAAGAGCTGGCCATGATATTACCCCTTCTCTCCGATGCGACTGTAGAAACCCGTGGTGCTGTCACTCTCCACCGCGGACGCATAGGCGGCAATGACATTGCCGTGATGCAGTGTGGTATAGGCAAGGTCAACGCGGCTATCGGCGCCGTGAGCCTGATCGATGCTTTCTCACCTGATCTGGTGATCAATACCGGAGTTGCGGCAGGCGCCGGAGATGACATCCGGGTGATGGATATAGTGGTGGCCGACTCTCTCGCGCATCATGATTTCTGGTGCATAGGCGAGGAGTGGGGCCATGTGCCCGGCTGTCCCCGTCTTTTCCCGGCCGAGGTGCCGGCTGTTGCGGAAAAAAGCGGAGCGAAGAAGGGTCTCATCGCCTCCGGAGAGCTGTTCATAAGCCGCAAGGAGGAAATCGATTCGATCCGCTCGCACTTCCCGATGGTGAAGGCCGTCGACATGGAGTCGGCCGCCATAGCCCAGGCCTGCTGTCTGCGCCAGGTGCCGTTCATGTGTCTCCGCGTGATCAGCGACTCGCCCTGGACCTCTCATGACAATTCGAGCCAGTATGAGGATTTCTGGACTGAAGCTCCGCAGAAGTCGTTTGCAGCAGTGAGCGAGATTCTTGCTTCATTGTGATCCGTCTACGATTCTGAAAACAATCTCTTAAGACTACTTATGGAAAAAATAGCAAGCTTTACGATTGACCACAACCGTCTGCAGCGGGGCGTCTATGTGTCGCGCCGCGATGTCACCCCCTCAGGCGATGTGCTCACTACTTTTGACATACGAATGACCGAGCCAAACCGCGAGGAGGCTCTGACACCTGAGGCGCTGCATGCAATGGAGCATCTTGCCGCCACCTTCCTGCGCAACCATCCGCAGTGGAAAGACCGTGTGGTCTACTGGGGCCCTATGGGTTGCTGCACCGGCAATTATCTGATTCTGCAGGGTCAGCTTGAATCGGCCGAAATCACAGGTCTGATACGCGAGACAATGGAGTTTGTAAGCTCCTTTGAAGGCGAGGTGCCGGGAGCCACTCCGCGTGACTGCGGCAACTGGTCGTTCATGGATCTTGAGGCTGCCCGCAAGGCTGCCCGCCGTTATCTCGACGAGGTGATCTGCTGTCTGAAACCTGAAAACCTTGTCTACCCTCAGTGATGAAAGACCTGAAAGGGATCAAGGGTAAATATTACATAGCCCGTCTGATAGAAGAGGGCGAGCATGAGCACCAGGATTTCAAATTTGCCATCTCGGATGCCCGTAAGATTGCCCGCAGCATATCGGCCTTTGCCAACAGAGACGGCGGCCGTCTGCTCGTTGGGGTGAAAGACAACGGCGTGGTGGCAGGTGTCAGAAACGAGGAAGATATCTTTGTCATAGAGCAGGCCGCCGAGATGTATTGCCGTCCTCCGCAGGAAATCCGGGTCACGGCTTTCAAGGCCGAGGAAGAGAAGACGGTGCTGCGCATCGAGATTGACCGCGCGCGGCGCCGGCCGGTGCTTGTGATGGAGGCTGACGGATCGGCCCATGCCTATTACAGGGTCAAGGACGAGAATATCTCGGCCACGCCGCTTATGGTCCGTGCCTGGGAGGCTGCTTCTTCCGAGACCGAGGGGGTGCTGATCTCGCTGAGCGAGTCGGAAAGCCGGCTTGCAGGTATGCTTGCCGAGGGGCCTGTCACGCTTGAAGAGTTCATGCTTGCGGCAAAGGTGTCGCGCTCGATGGCCGAGGATATAGTGGTCAGACTCCACACCATGAATCTGCTCGATTTCGTCTACAATGGCAAGACCTTCCTGCTCTGCCGCATGGAGGAGCCCGAAGATGAATAGCGACAGCGTCTGCGCCCGGAGGGCTATTGAAGTCCGCTCCGGTCTGAATGATAAAAAACTCGTCTGGCTGACATTTGTGTCTGCCGGACGAGTTTTTTTATGGATTGAAGTGGGCTCCTGTTGATGCAGGAGTCTACCTGTCATGCCACTTTATCAGATGCGGGCTTTGATGGCTTCAGTTTCTTTTTCATAGCCGGGTTTTTCGAGGAGAGCGAACATGTTGCGCTTGTAGGCTTCCACGCCGGGCTGGTTGAAGGGGTTGATGCCGAGGATGTAGCCGCTGATGCCGCAGGCTTTTTCAAAGAAGTAGATGAGCTGGCCGAGATATTTCTCTTCGAGGGCGGGGATGGTCACAAGGATGTTGGGAACACCGCCGTCGACGTGAGCCAGACGGGTGCCGAGTTCTGCCATCTTGTTTACTTCGTCAACGTGCTTGCCGGCGATGTAGTTGAGACCGTCGAGGTTAGCCTCGTCAGAGGGGATGAGTTTTTCGTGCTTGCTTTCGCCTACAGAGATCACGGTTTCAAATATGGTGCGTTCGCCTTCCTGAATCCACTGGCCCATCGAGTGGAGGTCGGTGGAATTGTCGACAGCGGCGGGGAAAATGCCCAGATTGTCTTTGCCTTCGCTTTCGCCGTAGAGCTGCTTCCACCATTCGCCGAAGAAGTGGAGTTTGGGGTTGTAGTTCACGAGGATCTCGGTCTTCTTGCCGGCTTGATAGAGGGCGTTGCGGGTTTCGGCATAGAGATATGCGGGGTTCGAAGCGTCAGCCGAGTTGGTCATCTTTTCCATTTCAGCCGCACCGTCGATGAGAGCGCGGATGTCAAAACCGGCCACTGCGATTGGGAGCAGGCCCACGGGGGTGAGCACCGAGTAGCGGCCGCCCACGTTGTCGGCGATGACGAAAGTCTTGTAGCCTTCTTCGGTAGCGAGGCGGCGGAGAGCGCCACGCTGGGCGTCGGTGATGGCTACGATGCGCTTGCGGGCTTCTTCAAGACCGAGCTGGCGTTCGAGCTGTTCTTTGAGCAGACGGAAGGCGATGGCCGGTTCTGTGGTTGTTCCGCTCTTGGAGATCACGATGATGCCGAAGCGTTTGTCTTTGAGATAGTCCTGGAGTTCATAGAGATAGTCTTCGCCGATGTTCTGGCCTGCGAAGAGCACCTTGGGGTTGCCCTGTTCTGCGGGACGGTATGCGGCAAAGCTGTCGCTGAGAGCTTCGATCACGGCTTTTGCTCCGAGATAAGAGCCGCCGATGCCGATGGCTACCACTGTGTCACAGTCGCGGCGGAGTGCTTCGGCTGTGGCCACGATGTCGTCAAGGAGAGCATCGGTGGTTTCCGTCGGGAGGTTGACCCAGCCGAGGAAGTCGCTGCCGGCTCCGGTTCCGTTGAGAACTTTGTCGAGCGCGCTTGCGGCATTCGCATCGAGCTTATTGATCTCGTCCTGGCTCACTGTGCCGAGGACGTCTTTGATGTCAACATGTAAGGTCTTCATGTTATTTTATTTTTTAATTTGGTAAGATCTCTGTTGCGTGGGGCGCTGATTGCAGTACCCGCTTATTTATATAAACCATTTTCCGAGCGATCTGATTGACCGTTCGGCATTGGCGTGGCGGTAAAGCACATCGTAGACGGCGTCAAGGATCGGCATTTCAACCCCGTAGCGCTTGTTGATTTCCTTTATGCACTTTGTGCCGTAGTAGCCTTCGGCTGTCTGCTCCATTTCCATTCTGGCGGTTGACACGGAGTAGCCTTTGCCTATTATGGAGCCGAAATTGTGGTTTCGGGAGAAGCGTGAGTAGGCCGTCACCAGCAGGTCGCCGAGATAGACCGAGTCACAGATGCAGCGCGGGCGGGGGCATACTTCGTCAATGAAGCGCTCCATCTCGCGGATGGCGTTGCTGACGAGCATGGCGAGTAAATTGTCGCCTCCCTTCATGCCGTGGACAATTCCGGCGGCTATGGAGTAGACGTTTTTCAGCACGGCCGCATATTCGATGCCTTCCACGTCGCTTGATGGTATGGCGCGGGTGTTGGGCGAGGTTAGCAGCTTGCCGAAGAGTTCGGCGTTGGCCACGTCATGACAGCCTACTGTCAGAAAACTCGGCCGGTCGAGGGCCACTTCCTCTGCATGGCAGGGGCCGGCCACCACCAGCACGTGTTCGGGCTTCACCCCGAAATGGTGGACGACGAAATCCGAGATGATCTCGTTGTCGCCGGGCACTATGCCCTTGACAGCCGAGACGATGTGTTTGTCGGATATGTCGGTGGTGATTTTGTTGATATGGGTTTTGAAGTATGGCGAAGGCATGACCATCAGCAGAGTGTCAGCCTGGGAGCATACGTAGTTTATGTCGCTTGAAAATTCAATCCGTGTGACGTCAAACTGGACGTCGGTGAGGTAAGCGGGATTATGGCCGAGCTTTTTGAAGTCGTCGATACGGTCATCGCGCCGCATATACCAGAGTATGGAGTCACAGTTGCGCAGGAGGAGCTTGGCGAGCGCTGTAGCCCAGCTCCCGCCGCCCATCACTGCTATTTTGTTGAATGCCATGAGTATGCGCGAAATGATTTTGAGTGTCAGGGTCGAATGAGTGTGGAGTCTGTTATTCGCCTGCCGCGGGTGTGGCGGCTGCTATCCACTGTTCGATTTCGTCGACGAGGGGAGCTTTGAAACCGAGTTTGAATTTCTTGTTGATGCCGCAGAGTTCCTGGTGGAGTTTTCCGGCGCTCTGGGCCGAGAGAAGTTCTACGGTGTAGACTCCGGCCTTGTAGAGGGGCGCTACCCATTCGGCGGGAACGCCGAGGGCGGTGAAGGCTTCCTCCTTGTCGCGGCGCTGCACCTTTTCGGGGCGCATCTGCGGGAAGAAGAGCACTTCCTGGATGGTGCTCTGGCCGGTCATCAGCATGACGAGGCGGTCGATGCCCATGCCCATGCCTGATGTGGGGGGCATGCCGTATTCGAGAGAGCGCACAAAGTCCTGGTCGATGATCATTGCTTCGTCATCGCCCTTGTCGGCAAGCTTCATCTGCTCAACGAAACGTTCATACTGGTCGATCGGGTCGTTAAGTTCCGAATAGGCGTTGGCGAGTTCCTTGCCGTTGACCATCAGTTCGAAGCGTTCGGTAAGTTCGGGGTTCTCGCGGTGTTTCTTGGTCAGAGGCGACATCTCGATGGGGTAGTCGATGATGAAGGTGGGCTGTATGTAGCTGCCTTCACACTTCTCGCCGAAGATTTCGTCGATGAGTTTGCCTTTGCCCATAGTCTCGTCTACTTCGATGCCGAGAGATGTGGCAGCTTCTCGGAGCTGCTCTTCGGTCATGCCGGTGATGTCTATTCCGGTGTGCTCCTTGATGGCATCGGTCATGGTGACGCGGCGGAAGGGAGCCTTGAAGCTGATCATGTTGTCGCCAACCTTGATCTCTGTGGTGCCGTTGACTTCGAGACAGATGGTCTCAACGAGTTTTTCGGTGAATTCCATCATCCAGTTGTAGTCCTTGTAGGCCACGTAGATCTCCATGCAGGTGAATTCCGGGTTGTGGGTGCGGTCCATGCCCTCGTTGCGGAAGTTTTTGCCGATTTCATAAACTCCGTCAAAACCACCTACAATGAGGCGCTTGAGATAAAGCTCGGTGGCGATACGCATGTAGAGCTCCATGTTGAGGGAGTTATGGTGGGTGATGAAGGGACGGGCGCTTGCTCCGCCGGCTATCGACTGGAGAATCGGGGTCTCTACCTCCATGTAGCCGTGGTCATTGAAGAACTTGCGCATTGAGTTGAGCACTTTGGTGCGCTTTACGAAGATATCTTTCACGCCGTCGTTGACAATGAGGTCAACGTAGCGGCGGCGGTAGCGGAGTTCGGGATCATCAAAAGCGTCGTAGGTCACACCGTCTTTCACCTTCACGATGGGCAGCGGGCGCAGTGACTTGCCGAGCACTATCAGCTCCTGGGCGTGAACCGAGATTTCGCCGGTCTGTGTGCGGAACACGTAGCCTTTGATGCCTACAAAGTCACCGATGTCAAGCAGTTTCTTGAACACCACATTGTAGAGGTCTTTGTCTTCGCCCGGACAGATTTCGTCGCGGTTCACATAGACCTGGATGCGGCCTTTGGAGTCCTGAAGTTCAAGAAAAGAGGCTTTGCCCATGATGCGGCGGCCCATGATTCGGCCTGCTATGGCCACATCGCGGCGGGGGGCTTCGTCTGCAAAAGTTTCTTTAATTTCGTCGGAGTAGCCGCTGACCGGAAATTCGGCTGCGGGGAAGGGGTCTATGCCACGGCGACGCATTTCGTCAAGACTGCCTCGACGTACGATCTCTTGTTCACTGAGTTCAAGGACATTCATATATTGATGATTTTGATTTTATTTGCTTATATATATTAAGGTGTAAATGTAGCTTGTTTTCCGACCGCAGTGGCGGGAAATAAGTGCAAATTTAAATAATTTTTCGCCTATGCCCAACAAAATAGGCTCCAAAACCTAATGGCTATTGTTAAAAACGCTAAAAATGAGGCCGTTGAGGCCACACTGAAATTTGGCCGGCGGTCAGATGCCGGAGCGTCTATTCAGGAGGGTTTTAAACAGTTTCTTAAACAGCCTCGAAATGATTCGCCTCGGCGAGGCTGGTTGACAGATCTGTCTGCTAACCAGCCTTGCCGAGGCGGAATATCGTGGGGGACTAATAGCGGTTGTCAGCTGCGGGTCACGGTCAGACCGGAGCGCGAGAGCGACATGTCGACGAAGCGGGCGTTGGGACGGAGCGGGTCGGCATTCAGTGTCTGACGGATGCGTGCGGCGGCTTCCGGATCTTTTGCCACCATGTAGAGATAGCCTCCGCCACCGGCTCCGGGGAGCTTGTAGCCGAGACAGAGATCGTCGATGCGGCGGGTGATGGCCTCGACTGCCGGCGGGTTGGTGCCGCTGTCAAGAGCCATGTTCTGGGCCCAGGTGTCGCGGATCAGGCGCCCCATGCGTTCGAAGTTGCAGCGCTGGATGGCGTCGAACATTTCAAGCGTGTGGGCTTTCATGTGGCGCAGCAGGCGCAGCTGTTTCCCTTCGTTGAGGAACATGTTGCGGACAATTTCGGCGAGAATGTCTTTGGCGGTGCGGGTGATACCTGTGTAGTAGAGCAGGTGGCAGGCCGAATAGCCGGGATCGGTGAACACGGTGTCGGGGAGCCAGTTGACAGCCGGGTTCTGGTCGAAGCCCTTGGTGCTCTGCAGAAGTTTGACTCCGCCGAGCACTCCGCCGTACTGGTCCTGCCAGCCTCCGCCGGTGGTCAGGAGCTGTTCGAGCACGAGAGTGCGCTTGCAGATCTCGTTTTTGTCCCAGGCCAGGGCGCAGAAGTCGCTGAGGGCGCCGAGCACTGTGGCTGCGAGGATGCTGCTTGTGCCCAGACCGCTGCCTGCGGGGATGGCTGAGAAGAGGGTGATTTCCAGTCCTGAGCCGAAGTCGAGAAGCTGGTCGCGGAGTGAGGGGTAGCTGACACTGCAGAAACGGGGATGGAAACCTGCAAGCGCCAGTGCGGCCTTGGGGATTGAGAATGGACTGCCTACGCGGTGGAAATCAAGGATTCCGTCAAAGGATTCGATGATTTCTTCGGCGCCGAGGTCGATGCTGCGGCAGATAATGTGGGGCTCCGGGCAGGGCCGCACGTAGGCCTGGAGCGGCTGCTGGCCGTTGAGCTCGATGGCGAAGTTGATCACATTGCCACCTTCCATCAGACAGAACGGCGGGGTGTCGGTCCAGCCTCCGGCTATGTCGATGCGCACCGGGGAGCGGCTCCAGACAATCTGGTCGGAGCAGACGTCGCGCCGGGGGAGTTCCTTGTGTTCGAGCACGGTGCGGGTGAGGCCTTCGCGCAGGAGCGAGAAGGCACGCTCTTCATGGGCCTGCGGGTCGGCTCCGGTGAGTCTGCTGACCTCCGCGCGGAACATCGAATCGCTGATGCGGGTGATCAGCGGTTCGTCATCGGCGAGCGGAGCGGGCATCTTCAGGGAGTCATTGGCAAAGGCCGTTGCGGCTTCGCGCAGGTCGCTCTGATAGAAGACGCTGTGGCGGTGGTTGGCGGCAAGGGCCTCGCGGTTGGCACGGCGGAATCTGCGGCGCTGGTCAACGAGGCGGTCCAGGCGGGCTATGTCGGAGATGCGCTCGGCGCTGATCAGCTCATAGGCCGAGAGGTCGGCTTCTCCTGCGAGCATGGCTTTGATGACGCGGCCCGTTTCGGCGATGTCGCTGACGATGGGGAAGCGCGGGCGGGTCTGCTCTTCGCCGGCAAATTTGTCGTCGATGCCGTAGACGCGCACGGCGAATCCGTCATCGCCCACGGGGACAATGTCTATGCACTGGCCTGGGGCGAGAGCCAGCTGCCAGTCGTTTTCAGGTATGCCTGTGAGGATGTGGTCAGAGGTGAGCTGCCATCCGGCGCCTATGCAGCTGTTTTCAATCCAAATGTTGGTGTTGGCCGAGGTGAATCTGATTCCGGCCTTGGAGTTCTGGACGAAAATTGACGGATGGGGCTTGCGGTCGCGGTGCATGATCTCGCGCTGGTCGTTGACAATGTTCTGTACGGCGAGGGTAGAGCTGATCATCTCGCGTCCGGTGCCGTAGTGGTAGAACTCTCCTCCCGGCAGGGGGACTATGGCTACCTTGAGCTGGCTCAGTTCCGGATCGGCTACACCGGGATTGGTGCCCAAGGCGCATCCGAAGTCTGAGTAGAGGTCATATTCGCGGAGCGCTCCCTCGGCGTCGCGGCTACGCCGGCGCAGCAGTTCCACGGCCCGGTCGCTCAGAAGCCATACGCCTATGTCGGTCAGGTAGTAGCCGGTCTGCAGGAGTGAGTTGAGAGTGTCGACGGAGGGTTTCTGCAACATGCGGTCGAGAATCGAGGGAGTGGAGTGGGTGCTGTAGAAAACGCCGTGGTCTTTGGCTATGGATGAGTCGAGCCAGAGACCATAGCAGACCACGTCTGCCTCAGGCACCGGGGGGAGCTGGGCGGCCGCGCGGATATAGACATCGCCGCTGACAATCATGGTGTGGACGTTGGCCGGAGCGGCGTCCATGATGCGTTCGTAGAGAGGCAACTGGAGGTCAAGCAGGGTCTGGGTGATGGACTGTCCGCGCTCCCAGCGGAACACGGGGACCGGGGTGAGAATCTTGCCTGAGGGTGCGTAGGAGGGGAGGCGGCGGCTCTGCCCTCCGGCGTGGAGTATGATGCGTTTCTGGCTGGCAAGCCAGTTTTCGAAGGGCTCGGCCGATGATTCGGAGGCTCGGTGGCATTCTTCGAGTATCCAGGTGGTGCCGCCGCCGCTGCCGAGGCGGTGGCCGATGGGGTCTGATGTGCAGAAGTAGTCCGAAGCGGGAAGTCCGGTGATTTTATGGAAACAGCCCACGAGGTTGGGTGGGAGCGATAGCAGTTTTTTTGTCATGGTGATGATGGATAAGACAGGGGGGTGGGGTGGAGGAAGTGTGGTTTGCTTCTTATTCAGTCTCGCCGGAGTGTGTGCGGCGATAGGCGCGGGTTCCGTAGGCTGTGATGACAATGAAGCAGATCAGAGGAATGGCGAATGAGAGATTGGTCGACGGAAGTCCGCCGGCGGTCACTCCGGAGTCGATGACGAGGGCCTGGAGCGGGGGAAACACCGAGCCTCCGAGAATCGACATGATAAGTCCGGCACTGCCGAATTTGACATTGTCGCCGAGTCCGCGCAGGGCTATGCCGTAGATGGTGGGGAACATGAGCGACATGCAGGCGCTGATGCCTACGAGGCAGTAGACGCCTGAGCGGTCGGTCATCACTATGGCGCCGACAGAGAAAATGGCCGCCAGGATGCCGAGAATTGAAAGCAGGCGTCCGGGGGCTATGTATTTCAGGAACCAGGTGCAGACAAAGCGGCTGCATGTGAAGCAGATCAAGGCCGCGATGTTGAATTTCTGCGAGAGTATCTCGGCGCTGCGTTCGTCCATGCCTTCTGACATGAAGACGTGTGTGCCATACTGGATGATAAATGTCCAGCACATCACCTGGGCGCCTACATAGAAGAACTGGGCTATGACACCTTCGCGGTAGTTTTTGATTCTGACAAGCTCGCCGAGAGCGGTAGAGAGTTTCTTGCTCGAACGGGTGTCGCCGGCCTTCGGCATCTTGAGCAGGCGCACGAGTATGATGATGGCCACAAGCACGGCGGCTATATAGATATAGGGCTGGATGAGCACCCACAGGTCATCGCTTTTAATCTGTTCGAATTCTTCGGGCGAGAGCAGGGCGCGCTCGGCGGTGTCGAGCGGATGAAGCCGCTCCTGCACGAAGTGCATGGCCACATACATGCCGGCCAGTGCTCCGATCGGGTTGAAAGCCTGGGCGAGGTTCAGACGCCGGGTGGCGCTTTCTTCCGGTCCCATGCAGTAGATATAGGGATTACAGCTCGTCTCAAGGAAAGACAGGCCGCAGGTCATGATGAAATATGCCGCGAGGAAGGGATAGTAGAACCCGGCCATCTGAGCGGGGATGAACATGGCGGCGCCGACAGCATAGAGCGAGAGGCCAAGAAGCACACCGGCTTTGTAGGAATACCGCTGGATGAACAGTGCGGCGGGGAAGGCCATGCAGAAATAGCCGAGATAGAAGGCCACCTGGACAAGTGCGCCTTCAGTAACGCTCATGCGGAAAATCTTGGAAAAGGCTTTGACCAGCGGACCGGTAATGTCATTCGCAAAGCCCCATAGAGCGAAACATGAGGTGATGATGATAAAGGGCAAGAGAAGGTTTACGCCGTCGCGCGACAGCAGCGGAGCTTGTTTTGAAGAACTCATGAGTAATTAGATATCTGTATGATATGAAAGTTTAGAAGGCTTTTTATCCGTGCAAAGTTACAATAAATCGTTGATATTTCACCTATAAATAAGGCGTGATTTGAATGACGCTCGTCAGCAGGAGAAAGTGGAAGGGGCGGATGTTTTTGTAGATCTGAGGTCGAATTTAAGCCGAATTAAACTCGTCAGATAGCACAAATTCGATTTATTTCCTTAAATTTGCTGCTGTAATGGCAAAGTTTCAGATCAATATTCTCGGATGCGGTTCTGCAACGCCCACGGCGCGGCACCAGCCGTCGTGTCAGGTTGTGAATTTTCGCGACAAACTTTTTATGATAGATTGCGGCGAGGGCGCGCAGTCGCAGTTCCGGTGCATGGGGCTGAAATTCTCACGCCTCAACCACATCTTCATCTCGCATCTTCACGGCGACCATCTTTTCGGGCTGCCGGGATTGCTTTCCACAATGGCACTCCACGAGGTGAGCGGTTCGGTGACAATCCATATATTCCGCGACGGCGCAAGACTCATGAAAGAGTGGATGGATTTTTTCAACCGCAACTCTCCGTTTGAGATCATATATGACGTGATCGAAGAGGGCGAACGCCGCATCGTCTATGAAGACGGCGGACTGACCGTGGAGACTTTTCCGCTCTACCACCGCACCCCCTGCACGGGCTTCATCTTCCGCGAGAAACCCAAACTGCGCCATCTGCGCGGCGATATGGTGAAGTTCCACAATATACCCATAGCCATGCTTCAGGCTGTCAAGGAGGGAGCCGATTTCGTCAGAGAAGACGGCATGGTGATTCCCAACGCGCTTCTGACCTCTCCGGCCGATCCGTCGGTGAGCTATGCCTATTGCAGCGACACGATGATGGACCCGCGGGTAGCGGCTGACATCAGCGGGGTCGACACGGTGTATCACGAGGCGACTTATGATGGCTCGATGGCCGACCGTGCCCGCGAACGCGGCCATTCAACCGCCCGCCAGGCTGCGGAAATCGCACTGCAGGCCGGCGCCCGGCGCCTGATCATAGGCCATTTCTCAAAACGCTACAATTCGGAAGAACTCCTGCTCCGCGAAGCCGGAGAGGTGTTCCCAGATGTCATTCTGGCCAACGAGGGCCTGAAAGTAGATCTCGAATAAAACAGTTCAGACAACTTAAATCAAACAGAATACTTATGCAAAATCCCGTCATCGAGCGCATTGACGCTCTCCGCAAGGAAATGAATGAAGCCGGAGTCAAGGCTGTAGTCCTGCCCCGTACCGACGCCCATCTGAGCGAATATATCTCGGCCCACTGGCATATTGTCCGCTATCTCAGCGGTTTCACCGGTTCGGCCGGCACTATGGTTGTCACCGATAAGGAGGCCTTGCTGTGGGTAGACAGCCGTTATTTCCTCCAGGGAGCACAGCAGATTGAAGGCTCAGGCATAATCCTTATGAAAGACGGCTTGCCTGACACTCCGTCAATTGCCGGCTACCTCTGCGAGAATCTTTCGAAAGGCGACAAAGTGGGTATAAACGGAATGCTGATGTCAATCGACGAGACTGCCGTCCTGCGCAGCCGCCTCAATGCCGCAGGCATAGAGCTTGACGTGGACTTCGACCCGATTGACCGCATCTGGACCGACCGTCCCGCACTCCCCTCTGACAAGATTTTTATCCACGATGAAAAATATGCCGGTGAATCAGCCGTCTCGAAAATGGCACGCATCCTCGACTCAGCCAAAGCCCAGGGCGCACAGGCTTATTTCACCTCGGCCCTCGACGAAATAGCCTGGATTCTCAATATCCGCTCTAACGATGTGCCCTGCAACCCGGTGGCAACCTCCTTCCTCTATGTGGCCCCGTCAGGCAGCACTCTCTTTGTCGATGAAGCCAAGCTGACCCCGGAGGTCAAGGCTTATCTGGCAGAGGCCGGAGTGGCTACAGCTCCCTACGCCTCTGTGCTCACCGCACTGGCTGCCCTGCCAGCCGGAGTGAAGGTGCTGTTAAGCGGTTCAAGGGCATCCGGTGCGATAGCCCATGTGCTCGAAGACCGTTATGTCAAGGGTGATTCTCCTGTAGCGCTTCCGAAGGCAATCAAAAACAATGTGCAGATCGCAGGCATTCGTCAGGCCCATCTGCGCGACGGTGTGGCTATGGTCCGCTCACTCATGGAAATCGAGCGCACGGTTGCCGCAGGCGAACGCCTCACCGAAATGGACGTGGCCGACATCCTGCTCCGCCACCGTTCTAAAGGCGATCTCTACTTCGATCTTAGCTTTGAAAGCATCTGCGGTTTCGGTGCCAACGGCGCGATTGTCCACTACACCGCCGACGAAACCAGCAACACCGTCATCACCAAAGGCAACCTCCTGCTGATCGACTCAGGCGCCAACTACCTCGACGGAACCACTGACATCACCCGCACCATCGCCATCGGAGAACCCTCGGCCGACATGCGTCACGATTTCACCCTCGTGATGAAAGGCCACATAGCCATCGCCACCTCAGTCTATCCCGAAGGCACCCGCGGGGCACAGCTCGACGCACTTGCCCGCATGCCGCTCTGGAAAGAAGGCAAGAGCTATCTCCACGGCACAGGCCACGGAGTAGGCCACTTCCTCAATGTCCACGAAGGCCCGCAGAGCATCCGCCTCAACGACACACTCGCACCGCTCACCCCCGGAATGCTCACCTCAAACGAACCCGGAGTCTATCTCGCAGACCGCTATGGCATACGATGCGAAAACCTCGTGCTCACAATCCCTTATGAAGAAACCGAGTTCGGCAAATTCTATGCCTTCGAGACCATCACGCTCTGCCCGTTTGACCGCTCGCTATTCGACACCTCGATCATGTCGGCCGAAGAAATCCGCTGGGTCGACGACTACCACCGCACCGTCTATGACCGTCTGGCCCCGCTGATGGAAGCCGACGAACGTCAGTGGCTTGCCGCAGCGACCGCCCCCTTGAAATAACCCCCCTAAATCTGATTATAACATATGGCTCTGATCATACCCGTAAGGGGATTTACACCCGAAATCGGAGAAGATACATTTCTGGCTGAAAACGCCACCGTCATCGGAGATGTGGTGATGGGCAGCGAATGCAGCGTCTGGTTCAACACCGTGATCCGCGGCGACGTCAACTCGATCCGCATCGGCAACCGCGTCAACATCCAGGATGGCTCCGTGCTCCACACCCTCTACAAAAAATCGACCATCGAAATCGGCAACGATGTCTCAATCGGCCACAATGTAACCATCCACGGCGCCAAAATCCACGACTACGCCCTCATAGGCATGGGCGCAGTGGTGATGGACGATGCCGAAGTAGGCGAAAACGCCCTTGTGGCCGCCGGCTCCGTAGTGCTCTCCCGCACCAAGATCGGCCCCAATGAACTTTGGGGTGGCGCTCCCGCCAAATTCATCAAAATGGTCGACCCGGAAACATCGCGTGAGCTCAACACCAAGATAGCCCGCAACTATCTGATGTATTCCCGCTGGTACACCGACCCTGACGCACCGACCGATTTCTGACCTCCCCCTCATCGGCAAAAAACAATCCGCAGGCACCTCTTTCGGTTCAGTACGGAAGACACCTGCGGATTGTTTTTTCAGCCAAATTTTGAAAAAGCCGTGCAAAACCACGCTCAAATAATTGGCGGGAATAAAAAAAATCACTACCTTTGTGGCCGTCTAAATCACGGACCACTTGCAAAGTCCTCCGTGAGCCGAAGTTGAAAAGCATTTGCCCGGATGGCGGAATCGGTAGACGCGCCGGTCTCAAACACCGGTGGAGCAATCCATCCCGGTTCGATCCCGGGTCCGGGTACACAGAATAAACCAACGATCACAGGAAGGATGCCGGAGTGGTCGATCGGGGCGGTCTCGAAAACCGTTGTTCCCTTACGGGAACCCAGGGTTCGAATCCCTGTCCTTCCGCAGAAAACTCGAATGAAACCCGCTGCCGGTCAGCGGGTTTCATTCGTTTTGCATCTCCCCGGCCCCCCGGCATAAGAACATTAGGGGGGCAGCGATTCCGGAGCCATCCGGCTCGTATCTGACACCCGTTTTTTTGCATAGACCACAAAAAAAGCCCTGCCGGAGCAGAGCTTTTTAATGTTTGTCTCAATTGAGGATCAGAGGCTTTCGAGGAGGCCGGTCTCGGAATCCATAATGTAGCCCGCCACGCGGACATCCTTGGCCATCAGCGGATGGTTGCGTATCAGATCCACAGTCTCGTTCACCGCCTCGGCTGTATCTGAAAAACCATGCAGCCAGCTGTTGAGATCAATACCGCAGTGGCGCATGAGCGAGATATGCTCCTCGTCGATGCCGCGCTCGCGCATCAGGCCGAGCATCTCCTCGGCATCCATCCCCTGCACTCCGCAGCCGGTGTGGCCGATGACCATCACCTCGTTGACCCCAAGTTCGTAGACCGCCACCAGCAGGGAGCGCATCGTGGAGTCAAACGGATTTGTAATCGTGCCCCCGGCATTCTTTATCATCTTCACATCACCGTTTCTGATGCCGAGAGCGGCAGGTAGAAGTTCGACAAGGCGTGTGTCCATACAGGTCACGATAGCGATACGTTTGTCGGGATATTTCGAGGTCTTGAACTGCCGGAAACCCTCCGACTCGACAAACTCGCGGTTGTATTTCAGAATTTCGTCAATCATAATGCAACAAACTTCGGTTGATTTGAAAAATTGCTGCAAAATTAACTCAAAAAATCCTCACGGCGTAAATTTTCAGACGAAAAAGCCGAGCGCTCCAGCCGCTGAACACCAATTCCTTGAAAAACCTACACATGTTCCGGCAGATGAGACATGACAGCCCTCTTCCTCCGATATTCGCCAAGAAGCAGCCGCGGAAGCGACCTGATTATGTCAATGCAGCGGCCTATCTGTTTGCCCGGCTCCGAGAAAATGCGGTGGACAAACTCAAGGTGGTTCCTGATCATCCACTCAGGCGCACGTTTGATATCTTCCGAGCCGTAAAACTTAAAGGCCGCACCGACAGCTATCATCACCCCGTGGCGCAGATGAGGCTTCAGCTTGCTCATGAACCACTCCTGCTTCGGAGCACCCAGCGAAACCCAGATGATGTCAGCCCCGTCGCGGTTCACCATATCGGCTATCGCCTTATAGTCAAACTCATCGGCCCCGCAATATGGCAGCTCCACAAACTGCATCTGCTCTACGTCAGGATTCCAAGGTAAAATGTTTTTTTTCAGTCCTTTAAGTATTTCGGACGACGAACCGAGAAAGATCATGCGGTAGCGCTGGCTGCTGACAATATCCTTGAAAATCGAACTTCCGCAATACTGCGGGAAGCGCTTGCCGTAGATCCATTTTATATAGAGTGGCACATAGGAACTGTCGCAGATGGAAAACATTCCGCCGTTGACCACATCGAGATACTCCGGATTACGGTTGACCTCATTTAGAATCACCCCGTCGGCCACGCACACATAATCGCCCCCCGGCATCTCCACCCTGCGCGCAATAGCCTTGTGGACCTCACCACGGTCAAACTCGTAACGTATGTTGAAATAATTATCCATTTATATATGAGAAGAATTGTTTGTAGGCCGTATTACTGACGGCTTTGGTTGCATAAAGTGTCGTGTATTTTATTTATTTCCATGAAAGGACATCCTTATAGATATTGACCATTTGTCTGATTTTATTGTCCCAGGAAAGTTCTTGTTGTCTTTGGTGGCAGTTTTCCCGAAAACGTTGTAGAGTTTCAGGAGATGCTATTAGTTTGGAAATTGCTGTTGAAAAATCATGTACACTCTGTCTGGTGTTCGTCACGGGTATTTTTACTCCGATCTTATCATTGACAACATCTCCCTGGCCGCAGGTGTCGAAGCAGACAACAGGAAGATTGTTTTGAATAGCTTCTAAAACCACATGTGGTGTGCCCTCGTCAATACTTGTAAATAGGAATAGATCAGAGTCTTTCATCAGTTGATGGACTTCGGTGTTTGGGATCTTTCCATGAAAGGTTATGGCATTCGCGCAATTCAATTGTTCAGCCAGTCTGTTGGCCTCCTTGATTTGCTCTGGAGTGCCACTCCCTGCTACGTGCAGCTGTAGTTCTGGATGCTGAGCATGAAGCGATGCTACCGTTTTGATTGCCAATGGCAATTGTTTCCGGTAGTCGAATTTTCCAACCCATAGGATGGAAAATGAGTCAGAAGACTTTTTGATTGATTCAGTCTCCTTAACATAGCATCCGGTTTCGTTCATGACGATCACATCTTTGCGATGGTGAGTTCGGATGAATTCGCCTACTTCAGATGTCGCGGCCAGAACTTTCACCGCTCTTTTCATCGCATTTTTCGACAGGGGATAATGAAGCATCTGCCATCTGCTGACATGATTCTTCAGCCATAATTTAAATTTGGCTTTAGAATCCAGGCCATCGGTATAACCCAATGAAACTTCTTTCATTGCTCCTATAGGCCCCCAGACAAAAGGAATTCCATCAATTTTCCAAAGTGATCCTGGCTCTCTGAACCCGATCATGTTAAGCTGGTGGATAATATCAATCTTTTGATGATTTATGATTTCGCGAGCGATTTCGAGCGTTTTTTCCTGCCATTTTCTGTAATGCCAGTAAAATCTCCAGTCACCCTGATTCCAGCACATTCTGCGCACCTTATCCGGTAACGGGTTATAATAGAAATGAAGATTAGCCTTATGAGGGAGTTTGTCAACTGCCTCTTCTATTTCTTTTCTCCATTCACCTTCAGTTATCACATGGACGTTACAATATTTAGCCAGGTTAATCACCCAGTTCCATCCCAATCCTTGCTCACTGCCCCAGTTTGGAGCTACAGCATATGCGTTTATCAGAACGTTGATCATAAATTTCGTATAGCTTCCAGATGAATGTTTTCCTCTTCTTCCGTATTGAATCTCTTTTTTATGACTTTAGCCGGATTACCACCGACAATTGTCAGAGGGGCTACGTCTTTAGTAACAACCGAACCAGCCGCAATGATCGCTCCGTTTCCGATTTTTACGCCACCCATTATTATGGCGCCATGTCCGATCCATACGTCGTTGCCTATTTCGGTCGGTGCATCTGTCCCTCTCGGAGACTCCCACACGGGCGTTCCTGCTATATTATAGGAATGCTCGTTGCGTCCGATGAACGAGACATGAGCGGCACATAACACATAATTGCCGAAATGTGCATCAGCCGACACATGGCAGTGTGGACCCAGTTGCACATGATGTCCGAACGTCAGAATCCGGTGAGGAGCGTTGAGATGGACTGTACTGTGTATACGAGTCATGCCGGATGTCTTTATCCACCGTTGTCTTATGCGGAAGCGGACAAAACTTCTGGCCCAATTGGCAATGCTTCGGAGCTTATAGACAAAGTTTGAACGTCCGACAGGCTTGTTGTTGCTGATATTATTTTTCATAAGAGAGTTTTTGGCAGTGTCATGAAAAAAGTTTTTTCAGTTTTTTCCTCAATCCGATCATGCGGATACGGAAAAAGTCTTTCCGTTCAAATTTTTGCATCTGTCGGTCTACAGCTACTTTTGCCGGAGCTTTAAGAGGCCACTTCATCGGCTCGATCTGAAGATGGGCATAAGGATCAATGTCGGAGCTTTCATAGTGAGCGCCTCCAACTCCTGAACAGCCTATGTTTTTTGACAGATTTGTGCGTGGCACCAGACACAGTCCTCTGTTGGACATGATTGAAAATGCCCATCGGGTGTACCATGAATTGACGCGGTCGCCGTTTGCGATATGCCTGTGGTCAGACGACCAGTAGTAGGTCCTCATAAGCCCTTCGAACAGGCCGTAGGCTTTTATGACATCTGAAATCCCGGTCGAAGGCCATTTTGACATTGACATATCCATTCTGGCCCATGCGCGGCGCCAAGTGGCCCATCCCCATATGAGGACCGAATTAGAGAAGGTGTATTCGTCGGCGATATAACTCTCTTTGGGTGCATAGCACTGAGCTGTGACCATCATGACGCGGTCATCATTGGCATAGAGAGGCATGACCTCCTCACACATCCGATAGAAATCAGGTGACACAATTACATCATCCTCGATGATGGCACCCCATTCCACGTTTTTGAAAAACCAGTCGATAGCCGAACTTACAGCCCCGGCACAGCCGAGATTTTCTGTCCGGAACAATGTGTTTACCTCGCATTCCCAGTCTATCATATCCAGTACGGCCTTGCGGGTCTGCTCACAGCGTCCGGCCTCACCCTCTTTGTGTGGGCGCGGACCGTCAGCGGCGATAAACAATCTTTCAGGCTGATATTCTCTGATGGCCTTGAATGCTTCTGCCGTTACATCTTTTCTGTCAAAAATCAGAAAAAGGATCGGAGTCTTATGTGGTGTTTGATTGCTCATTTTTGCCATATGGATGGAAATAAGACATGAATGAAATTTGAACAGAACGTCATGCAGGCCGGAAGCAATCCGGAGTGGCGCCTGCGGAATCTGAAAAACTCAAATGGATTCGCTCCTGTCGGTGACATGAAATGACGCCAGCGTTCGGAAAACGGCTTTGAACTGTCAGCCCACTTCGCAATATTAGGATGAGTGTCACAGATCCCCGAAAAGCCTGGAGCTACCACGATGTTTATGCCCGATTCCGATGCCCGGAGACCATAATCGAAATCACCGAGACTATGGCGGAAGACCGGGTCAAGAGTGCCAAGTTTCCGATAGATCTCTGCGGGAACCAAGACGATGTTTCCGTTAAACGTCCTGCACCGGCTGGTCTTTCCGTTGTCCGTCGGATCAATCAGTCTCATGTCGGTGTCACGTCCTCCATATGTGATCCGATCCGGATTGTCGGAGGCATGGCAGGTGCCGACAATGATACAGCCGGGGTTCTTTTCTGCTGTCCGGATCAGATTCTCGATAGCATCAGAGAGAAGCGTCGTGTCATCATTGAGCCATAGATAGAACTCCGGATCAGATTTTGCCGCCTCATTCCATGCGGCGATCATACCGCGGTTCCAGTAGAGAGAACCGTCACCTGCAACGATTCTCACATCCGGAAATCTTTCTCTGACAGCATCGGCGGTTCCGTCCGTACATCCGTCATCGGTCAGATAGACCTCGATGGAATATCCTTCGGGAACACTGCCCGAAAACAGCGACTCCAGACAGGCAAGAGTCGTCTCTCTTCGGTTGAACACTGTAAGAAGAACTGCAATTCGCTTGTTCATGATCATCTGTTATACAGCTTATATATTTCCTTGATATTTCTTGGCAGAAAATATTTTGAATTGACGATATAAAAATTATTGTGTCAGACAACCAGATATAGCAATCCTGATTTCAGCAGATTATCTAAATTGGTATATGACCAGACACTATGCAGTGTCAGATAGATAAATATTGCAAGGATCATGATAGATCCGAATAAAAACATCAGGCGGCTGATTTTGGAAGTTCTGAACAGAGCTGCGAAAATCAGCGATATAAACGGATAGAGCAGCATCAGAAAGCGGGCGAATATCTCACTGAGATTTACATTCAGCAGGACAAATACAGCGATTATTGCAGGAATATTGAACAGGTGTCTTAGCCCGTTCGATGTATTGTCGGTCGCGTTTCGGGTCTGCATCTGACTGCAATAAAAGGATGTCACCAATATGGTCACAGCAAGCAGTATGGCTGCCGGAGACGCTTCGCCGAGATCGAATACTTTGGTGGCACTCGCACGTTGCAGGGCATATGATGCTGTAGAGTCGCTGAATATTGACAGTGAAAGCAGGTAGCCGCTTATCAGACGGATGCTCCCTATGATCAGAAGAACGATTGAATAGACTGTAATGTTCTTTTTGATCGGTTTGTCAAGAATCGGGATAAAAAGCAGTATCACCGGAAGCAGCGTCATAGTGTGGATGGTAGGGCAGAGTATCAGCAATATCCAGTGTGTTTTCTGATACAGACACCGTTCCACCATGACATATATGAAGATGCTGATTGCTAAACTCTGGCGCAGCAACTGGATTGAAAGTGAAAAAACATATGGATTAAAGCAAGTCAGCATTACCGCAGCCATGACCACACCTTTGTTGACTGTGGTTTTCTGGCAGAACTTTAATGTGGCCAGATTGAGAAAAATATATTGTATTACGGTTGTTAAAAATTTATATATCTCCTCCTTGCTGCTTATGAAATGATTGACACACCAGACATATGTGGCATAAGCGGCCTCGCTCTTTTTTTTCTGACCGGATAGATATGACAACAGGTCGGTATTGCCACTTCGTTTGAACCACCGGACATAATAGAATAAGTCGTTGTCATTGACCTTTGACGAGTTGATGATGGCGAGCAGCAGGATGGAGAAAATGATCAGGAAAATAATGTTTCTGTGCCATATTCTCTGGCCCATTGACGGGGAGGCATAGCAGACCAGTAGCAGCACCGCCAATGCCCCGACCGGCTGGATGAGGAAAAGGCAGGAAATAAAAACGTACAGTATCGTGTACTGGCTTTGTGTATAAGTTTTTGTCGCTGTCATAAAAAGCAAAAAACTTGGATATGAGATATCATTTGTCCCAATAGCCTGTGGCCGTGTTATTGAGAATTTTATTGATCTGTATATGTCCTGATATAGCTTGGATAAAATATACCGATGCAGGTATCAGTAATACTCCTGGGACTCCATAAAGGCGGCATAGCCATGACATACATGGATATGCGATAATGGCAAATGTCAGATATATGACAAGCTGAATATGGATCTTGCCGATACCGTTTATCATATACATGTAGATGCTTCCGCAGAAATTTGAAAAGATATAGATGGCTTCGCTGATATTGATTTCTGCCGGAACAATTACTTTCTTGTCAATCCATAGGTTGATAAACGGGGTTGCCAGAAAGTACATTATGACCGTTACTGGTATTCCGGCCAGAAGTGCTTTCTGCAGGATAGAAGCTATTCTGCGCATCCATTCAAAATTTTTCTGTGCATAGGCATCCGTGAAAGCAGACCAGACATTCCCTATCACAAGGCTTGAAACCATAGTCAGTATGCTGAAATATCTATGCGATATATTGTACTGAGTCACGACTTCAGGTCCTAAATTGCGAGAGATGATAATGTTGATTATCTGATAGATAAACAACATGGAAGTCGTGATAATGAAAAATTTTCCTCCGATCCCAAGGATATCTTTCACATATTTGAGCCGTATGTAGCCGAAATTCGGGCGAAACTGGCGGTAGCGGGTATTGAAGAATATGATTGAGCAGAGCACCAGCGTGACAAACGGGATGCCGGAAAAAATGAATGCAAGTGAGGTTATGGAACCTGATTTGACAGTCTTGGTCAGAATGAAGATCACCAGTAACGCAAGACCCTGGCCCAACACCTGTATGCCTGACGAAAAGGCTGACCGCTGGTCGGCTATAAGCATGGTCGAGAATGTCTGAAAAACTATATTCAGACCGAAAAATCCCAGAAGAACCGCAAATGTCATTCTCAGTTCCTCGCAGTATGACTGATCTACTTTCAGCACAGAACTCCAGTCAACTATGAAGCTGACAGGGATCATTACCGACATGAAAACCACAAACGAAATGAACAGCGCCGCATACGTGGTCGACACATACACGCGGGCCATCTTCAGTTTCCCACATGCTTTCAGAGTCGTAAAGCGGTTTCTGAAGCCGTTGGTCAGGCCGATGTCAAAGAAATAGAACCAGGCCATGAGCGAACTCAGAGTCAGCCAGATGCCATATTGGACCGGGTTTACGTAATTGATGGTTATAGGGACTATGAACAAAGAAATCAGCATACTGATTCCTTTAAGGACAACCGATGCCAGTATATTTTTCTTTAATAATATCGTGCGTTGGTCTCCTTTTTTGAAGAACATCCTGAGTGATCCAAGATTCATGAGCCGATTCTGTGGTTGACGGGTTTTGCCAGTGGATTAAAATGAACCGCATTGCCTCTCTCAGTCGCGGCTGAAGAGATCTCTGGTGTAGACTTTGTAGCTGACATCCTTAAGGTCGGCGGAAGTGCGGTTGGCAAGGATGGCATGCGAAAGGCGCTTGAACTCTTCCAGATCATTGACAACCCGCGAGCCGAAAAACGTTGTCCCGTTCTCAAGCGTAGGCTCATAGATGATCACCGTTGCGCCCTTGGCCTTGATGCGCTTCATCACACCCTGGATCGACGACTGGCGGAAATTGTCGGAATTCGACTTCATGGTCAGGCGGTAGACCCCGATCACACACTCCGTCTCAGCTACTGTCGAATAGGCGTTCTGGGAACTGTAGTCATAATATCCGGCCTTCTTAAGCACCTGGTCGGCTATGAAATCCTTGCGGGTGCGGTTGCTCTCAACGATTGCCGACATCATGTTCTGAGGCACATCGGCATAGTTGGCCAGAAGCTGCTTCGTGTCCTTCGGCAGGCAGTAGCCGCCATAGCCGAACGACGGATTGTTGTAGTGTGTACCGATGCGCGGATCAAGTCCGATACCCTCGATGATGGCCTGCGAGTCGAGACCCTTGACCTCGGCATAGGTGTCAAGCTCGTTGAAATAGCTAACGCGGAGCGCGAGATAAGTGTTGGCAAACAGCTTCACCGCCTCAGCCTCCTTCATGCCCATGAACAGGGTGGGGATCTCCTCCTTGATGGCTCCCTGCTGCAGAAGCGAAGCGAAAGTCCGGGCGGCCTCATCGAGACGCGCAATGTCTGTCACCGACAGAATAGCCTCGTTTTCCTCGCTGAACCGTTCGTCGGCAATGATCTTTGGAGTGCCTACAATGATGCGCGAGGGATAGAGATTGTCATAGAGCGCCTTGCTCTCGCGCAGAAATTCCGGCGAGAAGAGCAGATTGAACTGCTTTACACCCTTGGCGGCATACTTCATATAGAGCGAGCGGCAGTAGCCCACCGGGATGGTCGACTTTATGACCATCACCGCATCCGGATTTACTTCAAGCACCAGATCGATGACCTCTTCCACGTGCGACGTGTCGAAATAATTCTTCACCGGATCATAGTTGGTCGGAGCGGCTATCACAATGAAATCTGCCCCGCGGTAAGCCTCGGCGCCGTCAAGCGTGGCCCGCAGGTCAAGATCCTTTTCGGCAAGATATTTCTCGATATACTCATCCTGGATCGGAGACTTGCGCCGGTTGATGGCCTCGACTTTTTCGGGGATCACGTCAACGGCGGTGACGTGGTTGTGCTGAGCGAGAAGAGTCGCTATGCTGAGTCCTACGTAGCCTGTCCCGGCTACAGCTATGTCATATTGTTTCATTTGTGACTGTATAATGTGATATGCGAAAACGTGAGAGGCCTGAGCGTTTTTTTAGCTCGCGCCATGAAAAATGAGTGGAGCCGGTCAGGCACCAGAATGTAATGCAGTAAGGCCACAGGCCCTCAGCATGAGGCAGATGCGTGATATAGGCCAAGTGTAGACCGCACCGTCGGGTTAGAACAATTATTAGCAGAGGCCTGTGCTGACGCGGCCTCGGAAAGTGAGAAGATAGTATAGTACCGCAAAATTAATAATTAACATTTAAATTAGCAACTTTTAAGGAAATGGTTACAATGTCATACTAACATCTGCGGTCTGCCGATTGTTCATATCCCCGCCGTTTAAAAAGGCAGGGGACCACGGTCAAAGGCATCGATGAAAGACCCCGGAGTGGAATTGACAACTGTGATTCCGCAGGCTTTTGCATAAGCTTCCACCCGGTGATACGACCTGAAGGCAAGATAGAAACTCAGCAGCACATCGTGGAGCCTCACGTTGCTGTACACGCTCGCCACCCTCGAATGCTCCTCGTCATTATCCTTATAGAAATGGGGCTGAAAGTTCACCACTGTGTTCTCCTCGGTCACGCCAAGAGTCGACAGCCAGCCGTGGTCAGCCCCCGTCAGATAGATGGTGCGGAATCCGGCGAGCATCGCGGTCATCAGCGCCGGCACCAGCACATTGCGCGGACGCGGCATAGCCAGCCCGGTCCCGTAGAGCCACCGTTCAAGCCATCCGAACCCCTCGGCCCCTATGAAATTGAACCGTTCGATGCTGATATTCCGGTTAGTGATCTTCAGCCCCGACGCTTTCTGCGAGGTCGGAATGTAGAGCGTCATCGGCCAGTCCACAAGGCTGTTGAAGCGCTCAAACATTTTTCTGACATTCGGATCCGACTCGCGTCCCTCAAAGAAATGCGGATCTGCCAGAAGATAGAAATCAGGCCGCAGCATCGGAAACTCCTCGGCGTTGGCCGCGAAATTCAGAGCCATCGTCGTAGCCCTGCACAGCTGCTCTCCCCTGGAGTCGATCAGAGCCCTGAGCGACGGCCCGTTGCCGAGAATAATCAGAGGCTTCCCATCCGCGGCCATCGGCGAGGGCTTCACACCGGGCCTGCGCCCCAGAAGCGCCACTTTGGCCAGACTCTTCACACTCGTTCCGAGCCTCGCTCCGAAAACACTCAATTTTTCTGTCAGTTTCATGAAGACTTATGAATTGAATTTGAGAGGTCGTTTAAAAACAACGACCTCTAATTGCACGCTGTTCGTCTCAGCTTACTGCAAAGGTAGCCATTTTCATCGGATTGGACAACGGTGAGAAAAAGCCGGACCCCATCGTGCCCGGAGCCGTATTCCGACAAAAACGCCACCGGTCCCGGTTGCCGTAACACAGACGGCTCCCGCACCGATGGCGCTTGTAGGGGCTTATTATACCCTTCGGTCAGATATGAGGATTCTAAAAAACTCAGACTTCCACCTTGACTCTGGCGCTGCCGAAGACGTTGAGCTGAAGTTCAGTCAGTATCTCTTTCACTGCCTTGGCCGCTTTGGCGGGAACTCCGGCCTCGTTGAGTCCGGGCGAAAACGCTGCGATTGAGCCGAAGCCCGGAATGACAGTCACAAAACCGCCTCCGAAGCCCGACATTGCAGGCACACCGGTGATGATCAGCCACGGTTTGCCCATATGCTTCGGACCCTTGGCCGCCATCATGGCGCAAAGTGAGGCCGAAAGACTGCCGTCGAAAGCAATCTCCTTAGTAGCCGGATTGACTCCGTCGGCAGCGATTGTAGCACCCATCTGGGCAAGTTGTTCGGTGGTCACGAGCATCGAGCGCAGGCGCGTGTAGAGGTCAATCGAAATATCAGCGGCATCATACAGTTCATAGCCCGCATCAGCAAAAGCATTGACCTTATCGGCCCCGGCATTCTCGGCCATTGAGGCTTTGTAGAGCCGGTCATCAAGCACGGGCGACGATCCCATCAGCGAGACCATTATATCGGAAAGAATCTCCATCTTGCCGTCGAAATCGCCCGTAGGTTCAACAAGGCTCACAGCCCGCACACCCTTGGCGTGGAGCCCTTTCAGCGGTTTCTCTCCCTGTTTGTCAGGCTGAGACTGGCATCCGCATTTGCAGCCATTCTTTCCGAGCCCCATTTTCCCTACAAGCTCTTCAGGCTTCATCTGGGTAAGCAGTTGCACAGCTATCGGAAGACGGCTGATGGCCCCCATTGCAAACTGAGCCTGAGTGTGGCCGATGTCAAACTTAGAGCCGTCAGTCAGCCGCACCGAAATGCCGAACAAGCCTTCGTTCATGTCTGCGGTTTTCGGATCAGGAGTGCCGCATGTATCGTTTTTGTGACTGTCATAAGCTTTTTGTACCGCAGACTTCAGGTCAGCGAGTTTTATGATTCTTTCCATAATGAGTTGAGGTTAAAATTTTCTGTCATTATAACCTCTGGCCGCCGGCGTATGTTGGGCGCTTTTACGGAAACTTATCCAATTTTAGCGGATTTTTGAAATCATGACCGGCGTAATGTGTTAATTATGGAGTGATGTTCAACAATTTAAGGCAAAATTATGTTTAATCTGTATAAAAATCTTCATCTACAAATCTTCTACTGCTTATGAGCCGCCTTGAAAAATTCCTCTTCCTGCCGATAGTTGTCGGCATCATTGTTCTTGGAGCCTGTTCATCCAATGTCTGGGACGAAGTTCCATCCCCGATAACATCCTTTGTCGAACAGTATTATCCCGGAAGCGGGCTCAGTTCCTACAATCAGACCGACAACGGCTATCAGGTAAAAATCGCCAACGGAGCCACTCTGTCATTTGACAGCGACTATTTCTGGACTTCGATTGACGGCAACGGCGTCCGCCTGCCTGAAGTCCTTGTCTACAATCAGCTCCCGCCGGCTCTGTTCAACTATCTTCAGAGTGTAGAGCAGCAGAACTCCGTCTATCGCATGAGCCGCGATGCGCATTTCTATAAACTTACTATGGAAAACACCGTCATCACCTATGACATCGCCACCGGAAAAGTCACCTATCCCGACGGCAAGACCGTAGACTCATGATATTCCCGCCCCTCGCAATTCTGACCGGTCAGATGAACTGGCTGACCAGCACTGTCGCTATCAGCAGCGGAGCCACCCATTTCACAATGAAGGCCACAATGCCGAAAATGTGTGATTTCAGCGTGCCGCCGTTTGTCATCTCGTTGCGGAAGAACGAACGCGGAGCCACCCATCCCATGTAGATGCACATCAGAATGCCGCCCACCGGAAGCATGATGTTTGTTGCCACCGTGTCGAGAAAATCGAATATGGTCATGCCGCATATGGTATAGCCGCTCCACGGCCCGACAGAAAGAGAGCAGATTGAGCTGAGAACAAAAAGCGGCAGAATCACAGTCAGCACAGCCTTTGTCCTGCTGAAACTGAAACGGCATTCCAGAAATGCTACCGAGACTTCGGCCAGCGATATGGTCGATGTGAAAGCACCCACCGACAGAAGCAGGAAGAAGAGCGCCGACCAGACCTGGGTGCTCCCCATCTGGGCAAAAATTTCAGGCAGCGTGATGAACACCAGCGCCGAACCGGCCAGATTGTGATCGGCAAGTCCGAATGTCATCACCGCAGGGAAAATTATGAGCCCCATCAGAATAGCCACTCCAAGATCCAGAAGCGAGACGGTGACAGCCGTGCGGGTGAGCTTTGTGTCTTTAGGATAATAGCTCGAATATGTCACGAGGATACCCATTGCAAGACTGAGCGAAAAGAAGGCCTGGCCCAGAGCGTTGACCACAGTCCCGGCCGATATTGCCGAGAAATCAGGCTCCAGGAAAAATTCCACTCCCTCGGCAGCCTTTGGCAGTGACAGCGAGACCGCACAGAACACCACCAGCAGCACAAACAGCAGCGGCATCATGATATTCGACATCTTCTCGATTCCTTTCTGCACACCCTTCAGCAGCACAAAAAGGTTGGCGGCAAGCATGATGTAGGTCATCACAAGCGGGCGATAAGTCCCGGTGATATATTGGGCCATCTTGTCACTGAAAAGTCTTTCCGCATCATCAGGTCCGACAGCCGGCGATGCCGAAGAATAGAGATGGCCGGTGACGGACTGCACAAGATATTCAAGCGTCCAGCCGGACACGACCATGTAGAATGACAATATCAGATACGATGCGAGAATGGCAAGCGCGCCTACAAGCCACCAGCCCTTCTTGCCGGGAGTGACGTTGCGGAAAACTCCCGTGGCGTCAGAGGCTCCACCGCGTCCGAGCGAGAATTCGGCTGTCATCACCGGAATTCCGAGCAGAAAGACGCAGGCCATATAGATGAGCAGGAAAGCCGCGCCTCCGTTGGCCTGGGTTTCGGCCGGAAAGCGCCACACGTTGCCGAGTCCGACCGCAGAGCCTACAGTAGCGGCGATCAGCCCGATTTTTGATGCGAAAGTAGTTTTCTGTGACATTTGCAATTATATAGATTGTGTGTTTTAGTGTGTTTCAGAAGCTGTTTTCAAACAAACTCCATTATCCTCTGACCCTCCCGGCCAAGTCGCTGTGTCATCCGAATTTGGAGATCTTGCGGAGCATCGGTTCGTTAAGTATCTTGATCTTGCGGCCGTCTACCACGATTATTTTTTCCGTGACGAAGTTCGACAGTGTGCGGATGGCGTTCGAGGTGGTCATGTTCGAGAGATTCGCAAGGTCCTCACGGGCCATATAGATCTTCAGAGTCATGTTGTTATCCTCCTCATAGCCGTAGGTGTCAAGCAGCACTATCAGGGCTTCGGCAAGGCGTCCGCGGATATGCTTCTGGGTGAGATTGACGATTTTAGTGTCTGAATTGCCGAGGTTGCGTGACAGCTCATGGATGAAAAACATGGCAAGCCGGTTGTTTTTGCTGATCATCTCCTCTACAAGGCTCATGGGCAGAGTGCCTAAAGTCGAAGGCTCGATTGTCGCGGCGCTTGACACGTATGGCTCGCCGGCAAAGAAAGCCCTGTAGCCGAAATACTGGCCGGGATTGACAAGCCGGAGAATCTGGACTCTGCCGCCTACACCGTCCTTGTATTTCTTCACCTTGCCGTCAATAAGGGCCCAGAGATATTCTGGGTCCTCCTTTTCTGCATAGATGATCTGGTTCTTTTTGTAGTGGTGGATGGTGAAATTATCAATCAGTTTGCGCTTTTCCTCGTTGGTGAGAAGCGCCCAGATTTCAGCAAGTTCTTCCGTCAGAATTTTTTCAATTGTACTTTTGACCATGAGTAGAGTGTCGAGCAACTATGTTATATAACACGCAAAATTAGCAATTTGTAGTGGCCCGCATCCTCAAAGAGATGTTAAAAATTACAAATATGAAGGCAGAGGCCTATTGATGAGCCTTTGCCTTCATATAAATTGTGGAAATCTGCTGTTGAAACAGTTTTTTATTGACGATTGTATGGGGTAGTGCTACTTGCGGTTGTAGAACTGCAGCACACGGTTGCGCAGAATCAGCTCATATTTGGCCTGTACCTGTTGGGCCAGGGCGGTTATATAGTCCGACTGTGTCTGTTCCCACTCGGTGGCATTGGCTTTTCCGTAGGTATATTTTTCGGTCATGGCGTCGAGAGATGCCTTGGCGGCCTCGACTGCTATTTTCCCGGCCTCGAACTTCTTTTCGGCTCCGACTGCCTGATGATAGGCGAGCCGGATGCTCTTGTGGAGTTCGCTTTCCTGCTGTGCGAGGTTGATCTGGGCACTGAGTTTGCGCACTTTGGCCTGGCGCACGTTGTTGCGGGTCGAGAGTGCGTCGAAGATCGGCACCGAGAGCGAGAAGCCGAGCTGCTTGGAAAAGTTGTCTTTCATCTGGGCTGAGAATGATTCTCCCTGCTGGCCTGACACGGTGTAGTAGCTGCTGCCGAGCCCGGCGTTGAAATTCAGACGCGGGAGATAGCCGCTTCGGGCCACTGATATGGCATCGTCAGCCGCTTTGATATTCTGCCGTGAGGCCCGTAGAGCCGGATAGTTGGCCAGGGCATTGGCATAGACTTCGTCGGCGCTTGCAATGGCCGGACTGTTCTCGTCGATCGGCGTCACTTCAAAGCCGCTGATATCATCAAGTTCAAGGTCTTTGGCCAGATTTATAAGCGAGGTCTGATATTCGTTCTCTGAATTGACCACCTGGACCTCGCTCTGCGCCACCTTTGACCGGGCCTGGATCACGTCGACCTCAGGCACTTTGCCTCCTTCGAGCAACGCTTTCTGGCGTTCGAGCTGCACCTGGCTCAGGCGCAGTTGCTCGCGGCTCACTTCAAGGAGTTCCTTGTTGTAGAGCACCTGCAGGTAATCGGTGATGACGCTGAGGCGCACCTCGTCGCGAGCGGCTTCGGCCTGCATCTCAAGCGCTGTCAGAGAGGATTTGGAATAGCGCAGCTGGCGTATGTTTCTGAGCCCCTGGAAAACGGGCAGTGACATCTGCGCGCCCCATGAAAACATGGAGGTGTTGCGGTTGGCATAAGTGTTTGACGAGGTCAGGCCGCGCCCGAAGTCCCAATTCTGCGAGGCAGAGGCATTCAGAGTGGGGAGGAAAGCGTCTTTGGCCTCGGTTACGGAATATTCGCCCTGGATGCGTTCGATCTCGGCCGACTTTATCCGCAGGTTATGTTCGAGTGCGTAGCTGATGCAGCTGTCGAGGCTCCAGGTCTCGGCCGAGGCGGAAGCGATGGCCATCGAGCACAGCAGCAGCGGTAATGATAAGCGTTTCATCTGTATTCTTTTTAAATAACCTCTTGTGTGTTAGCGAAATGGTGGCTGTCTGTCAGTTTTTCTTGACCGCGCCGCCGCGCAGCAGCTGAGTCTTTTCGATACCGTCGGTCACATGGATGTTGATGCCGTCAGAGGTGCCGGTTCTGATGGCCTTGCGCTCGAATTTCTGTTCGGGCAGGCTGTCGGTGAGTACATAGACGAAAGTGCTGTCGCCTTCCCACTCGATGACGCTTTCCGGAATGGTAAGCACATCGGAGACCTTGCTGAGGCTCACGGTGGCGTTGGCGCTGTAGCCTGCGCGCAGGGTGTCGCCTGAGGGCACTTTGATGGCCGCCTTGATCTCAAAGGTGTTCGCTCCGTTGGTCTCGGTGCCTTTGGGGGCTATGAGTTCGATGACGGCATCGAGTTTCAGATCGGGGAGGGCGCCGATCGAGATGCTCATGGGCTGGCCCACGGAGAGGAGTCCGACCTCGGTCTCGTCAACCTTGCCTTCGAATATGAGATTGTTCATGTCGGCAACGGTGGCCACGGTGGTGCCGTCGTTCATCGTGTTGGCCTGGATTACCGAGCTGCCCACTTTGACGGGCACATCGAGCACAAGGCCGGTGATGGTGGCGCGCACAAGGGTGTTGCTCTCCTTGGCATTGGTTTTCGACACACCTTCCTTGACAATCGAGTAGGCGTCTTCAGCCGCATTCAGTTCGGCCTTGGCCTGGGCGAGTGCGGTGGCGGTGGTTTCGAACTCTTCGCGGCTGATCACTTTCTTGTCATAGAGCAGCTGGTTGCGCTCATGCTTGACGCGCGCGTCATCAAGGCTGATTTTGGCGGTCGCTATCCGTGACAGGGCCGAGGATAGCTGGCCTTCGTCAGGCACAACCTTGATGTGGGCTATGACATCACCGACCTGCACCATGTCGCCTTCCTCTACGTTGATCTCCGAGATGATGCCCGATACCTGAGGCTTGATCTCGATCTCGTCGCGCGGTTCTATCTTGCCTGTCAGCACAGTGCTGCGCTCGATCTCGCCGGTCGAGGGGCTGACGAGTTCATATTTTTCTTTTTCCGGGCGGGATTTCATGAAAAGATAGACGAATGTCCCGATGAAAACAGCGGCGATCAGACACCACATGAATATCCGCAAAATTTTCTTCATAGCGTTTTTTATGGGGTTACGTTGGTTATATTTTCTGTTGTTTGTTCCGGTGTGGCATGATGGGTTATTTGTCGTTGAGCGCCTCGATCGGCTTGATCCTCATGGCTTTTATGGCCGGGATCAGACCTGCGGCCGTACCGAGCACGAGGAAGGTGGCAAGGATGGTCACGGCCTGGCTGAAGGAGAGCTGAAAGGCTATGGTGCCGCGGTCATCGGAGAAGGCCATTTCGGCTCCTCCGAGCAGCAGGATGGCCAGGACTATTCCTGCCAGGCCTGCCACGGTGGTCAGCACCATGCTCTCGGAGAGAATCTGTGTGATGATGTCGCGTGGCTTGGCGCCGAGCGCTCGGCGTATGCCTATCTCATGGGTGCGCTCCCGCACTATTATCCACATGATGTTGCCTACTCCGATGATGCCTGACATCAGAGTGCCGGCGCCTACCACGAGGGCAAGCAGCGTGATGCCCAGGAAGAGATTGTCGACCATCTTGAACTTCTCCGAGACGTCGATGAAGAACACAGCTCCTTTGTCAGCCGGATCGACCGGGTGGTTGCGTGCAATCAGGCGGCGCACGGTTTTCTCATAGTCGCCGGGCAAGTAGCCGCTGCGCAGAGTCATCATGAACATGCCCACATCGTTGCCGAGATTGTAGTTGGCCCGCATCGAGTTGTAGGGGATGATGACAGACTCGTCAAGTTCGGCACCCATGCGTATTTCGGATGTCTGTCCGGCAATGCCTACCACCTTGTAATATATGCCGTTGAGCGAGATGTCTTTTCCTATGCCTGACTCGGAGCCGAAGAGTTCGTCGGCGGCCTTTTTGCCTACCACACATACTTTGCGGCTGTGGGCGTTGTCGGCCTCGTTGATGAAGCGGCCCTCGTAGATCTTAGGCACGAAGATTTTGTCATAGCCGCTTTCCACTCCGGTCAGCTGTGCGGTGGTCTGGTTCTGCCCGTAGAGAGCCTCGCCCCAGAGATTGTTGACAGCCGATGAGTTTTCTATCTCAGGGATGGCGCGGCGGATGTTGATGACATCCTGCAGGTTGAGCTGCACTTCCATCCCTTTGTTGAAGCCGCCGTATGAAACAGTGGTGCGGCCTGGAAACACGATGGCCACGTTCGTGGCAAAGCCCTCGAAGTTACGGCTCATGAAGCTTTTGAGGCCTTTCGAACCGCCTATGAGCATGGCGAGAATCGCCGTTCCCCAGAAGATGCCGAAGGCGGTCATGAAAGTGCGCGTCTTGTTCTGAGCCAGGGTTGTGCCTATCTCGCGCCAGTTTTCTATGTCAAATATTGGATTTTTCATTTATCGTAGTGGCGTTTTGGCTGATGGTCATTCATCTCTGAGGGCTTCGACCGGTTTGATTTTCAATGATTTCATGGCCGGGAAGAGGCCTGCGAGCGCTCCGGCTATGATGAGCACGAGTGTCACCTGGAAGGCTATCGCAAGATCTACAGTGGGATCTTTGAATATCTGGTGTCCGCCTTCGCCGTCTCCTGCCGTGAGGGCGGCGATGCCCTGGGCGGCGAGCACTCCGAACACTATGCCGACATAACCGAAAAGAGTGGTGATGGCCACGCTTTCGAGTATGATCTGCCGCAGTATGCTGCGTGGCTTGGCTCCGATGGCGCGGCGCACGCCTATCTCATGGGTGCGTTCGCGCACCGAGACAAACATGATGTTGCTCACGCCCACTATGCCTGAGAGCATGGTCAGCAGCCCGATTATCCAGACAGCCATGCCAAGCACTCCCATTGCCGAGGAGGTGGTCAGATAGTCAGAGAAACGGTTCCAGATCCAGAGGGCTCCGCTGTCATCGTCAGCGAAGGTGTGCTGGCGGCCGAGGGTTGAGCGGAAGCCTTTCTCGGCGTTTTCGCTCTCTTCAAGCGTCCTGACATCTTTGAGTTTGACGGTGATGTTGTTGACGTAGTCCGACCCTCCGCTCATGGAGCGTGCGGTGGTGTAGGGGATGAAGTTGTCGCGGCGCCATTCCTGCCTGTAAGTGCCTACGACTGTGAATGACAGGTTGCAGATCTTGACCTGCTGCCCTATGGGATCTTTGTCGCCGAAGAGGGTTTCGGCCGATTCCGTGTGGATCACCACCACGCGCCGTTTGCTGTTGATGTCGCTCTGGTTTATGAAGCGGCCTTTCTCGATGGTCACGCCGCTGTTGCGTATTTCGGCCGGATAGACCCCTTTGTAGCCGTCGGTCAGATAGTCTTTGGAGGTGGAGATCTGAGCCGAGTCGTTTGTGACGCTTGCCACTACCTCGGCTGCGACATTGCTGTTCTGCGAGGCCACTATTGCTATGTCTTTGTCGCGCAGGCGCACACGGCGGTTTTCTTTCAGCCCTTTGTAAGCTTTCTGGGCGTAGCCGCCGCGGATTGACACTGTCTCGGTGTCGTGCTGTCCGAACATCGCGTCCATGCCGTTGACCAGTCCGCGTGACACGCTCAGGAGCACGATCAGCAGGAAGATGCCCCACGAAACGGCAAAGCCGGTCAGCGCGGTGCGCAGTTTGTTGTTGCGCAGCGTGGCTAATATTTCATTTAAGAGATCAAACATTTGAGTTGTCAGACAAGGTTGTTGAGTTTAACTGACTATACGGCCATCGGCAATGCGGATGATGCGGTTTGTCTGTTCGCCGACACCGGGGTCATGCGTGACTATAACTATGGTCATGCCTTCGGCGTTGAGGTCGCGGAACACCTGCATCACCTCACGCGAGGTCTTTGAGTCGAGAGCGCCTGTGGGTTCGTCGGCGAGAATGATGGAGGGTTTGGTGATCAGTGCGCGGGCAATGGCCACACGCTGTTTCTGTCCGCCTGAGAGTTCGCTGGGCAGATGGGTGGCGCGGTCGGCCATTCCCATGCGTTCGAGCTGTTCCATAGCGAGTCTGTTGCGCTGCCGGCGCGACACTCCGCGGTAGAAGAGCGGAAGAGCCACGTTTTCAAGAGCGTTCTTGTAGCTGATGAGGTTGAATGACTGGAAGACGAAGCCGATCATATAGTTGCGCAGGTCGGCGGCCTTGTTCTCGCTCAGATTCTTGATGAGGACACCGTCGAGCCAGTATTCTCCGGAATCATAATTGTCAAGAATTCCGAGTATGTTCAGCAGTGTGGATTTTCCGGAACCGGACGCACCCATGATTGAGACAAGCTCTCCCTTGTCAATGGTGAGGTTGATGTCTTTGAGCACATGCAGGGGCACGACTCCGGGATAAGATTTATTGATGTCCTTCAGGCTGATAATCATAGCAGAATTAAAATTATACCGATTGGCATGGTGTCAGGTGTGCAGGAAACACTGACGGTTTTTAAGATGTTTTTTCCTAATTAGACGCAAAATTACCTAAATAGTTACAGCCTGCGTTAGAAAAAGCTCTGAAATCCGTATCTTTGTAGTGTTAAATTTATGTAAACAACTGAAAATACGATAAAAATGAAATTTGTTTCATGGAATGTCAATGGCCTGCGAGCTGTGTGCGGCAAGGGCTTTGACGAGCTTTTCGCCTCAATGGATGCAGATTTTTTTTGCATTCAGGAAACCAAACTCAGCCCCGGCGCGCTTGAGCTCGAATTCGAGGGCTATCACTCCTACTGGAATCTTGCCGACCGCAAGGGCTATTCGGGGACGGCCATCTTCACCCGTCAGCGCCCGCTGTCGGTCAGCTATGGCATCGGTGTGGAGGAGCATGACCGCGAAGGGCGTGTGATCACTCTTGACATGGGCGACTGTTATCTGGTGACGGTCTACACTCCCAACTCGCAGTCGGAGCTTGCCCGTCTGGACTACCGTATGGCCTGGGAGGAGGCTTTCCGCAATTATGTCTGCGGGCTTGACAGCCAGAAACCGGTGATCATCTGCGGTGACATGAATGTGGCCCACCAGGAGATCGACCTGAAGAATCCCAAGTCTAACCGCCGTAACCCTGGATTTACCGACGAGGAGCGCGGCGAGTTTTCAAAATTGCTCGACTGCGGCTTTGTCGACACCTTCCGTGCTATCCATCCGGATCTTGAGGATGCCTACACATGGTGGAGCTATCGAGCACGGGCCCGCGAGAAGAATGTGGGCTGGCGTATAGACTACTTCCTGATCAGTTCGCGGTTGCTTCCGCGTCTGGCCGATGCCAATATCCGAGGCGATGTAATGGGGTCGGACCATTGTCCCGTGGAACTGTATCTGACCGATCAGTCCTGACCAGGCCATAAATTAAGAAGTGACATCTGATAAAGAAAGTCACCGTCAGAGAAGTTTTCATCTTTTACGGTGACTTTCTTTATCAGAGATTGATTTATTATCTGTGGTGATCTGTCAGAATGGCGTTCAGATTTTTACCTTGATGGTCTTGAGGTCTTTGGCATCGCTTGAAGAGCCGACCATCAGTTCGTATTCACCGGGAACGACGCGCATTTCCTGAGCGGCCTCGTCCCAGTTCTCGAACAGTTCGCGTGGAAAGTCGATTTCCACGGTCTTGCTCTGGCCGGGAGCGAGATCCACGCGGGTATAGCCGCGGAGGGTCTTGTTGGGGCCTGCCGTGTCAGAGGGGCGGCGCATGTAGACCTGCACGATTTCTGTGCCGCTGACCTTGCCGGTGTTTTTGACGCTGACAGTCACTTTGCCGTTCTTGTATTTCGGCTTCGAGATGTCAAAAGTGGTGTAGCTCAGGCCGTAGCCGAAGGGGTAGAGCGGAGCCTGCCGCATGTAGCGGTAGGTGCGGCCTGCCATCAGATAGTCGTCGAAGGCCGGGAGCTGTGAGTCGTCCCTGTAGAAGGTGACTGGGAGCTTTCCGGAGGGATTGTAGTCGCCGAAGAGCACATCGGTCACGGCATATCCGCCCTGTTCGCCGGGATACCATGCCTGAAGAATGGCATCGCAGGTTTCGTTTTCGGGAGTGAGGGCCACTGCGCTGCCGCTGCAGTTGACGAGCACTATTTTCTTGCCTGCTTCGTGGAGGGCCTTGAGGATTTCACGCTGGGGAGCGGGGAGCTCGATCGAGGTGCGGTCACCGTCGTCAAATCCCGGTTCGCGCACTTTGGCTTCTTCTCTTTCATAGGCGGGAGATATGCCGCCTGCGAAGATCACCACGTCGGCATCCTTGGCCTGGGCTACGGCATCAGCCGCTGTCACCTGGCGTGTACGCATGATGTCGAAATTGAGAGTGGCATCGTCTTCAAGCTGCATGTAGTCAACCTCGATGTCATATTTCTGGCCTTTCTTCACCGGGAGTTCACGTTCGCGGAAGTCGAGGGGATCGGTTTTCCAGCGGTTGTGGACGGTGTCGCCGTTGATGATGATGCGGAGGCCGTCATCGTTGTTGTAGATCATGTTGAGGGTCTCGTCGCGGTCGGCTACGAGGGTTCCCTTGATGCGGGTGGTGAAGTTGGTGAGATTGACGCCGGGGGCGAACACGGTGTTGCCTCCGTTGTCAAGCTGTATGGCTGAGGTATAGACGGTTTCAGCTGCTGGAGTGCCTTCCATTCTGGTGTTGTTCCAGTAAGTGGCCTCCATGCCGCGGCCTTTGGAGCTGGTCATCGATCCGAACACGCTCTCGCGGTCGGTCATCTGAGTGACTGCACATCCGCGCACGTAGGACAGATCCTGGCCGAGGCGTTCGCGCAGAGCCTCAAGGATGGTCACTGTGTGGCCGGGCTGTCCGTAGTAGATGCCCCACTGCATGGTGGAGTCAGCGGCATTGGGGCCCATGACCATAATTTTGCCAGACTTGGGCGATAGGGGCAGCAGGCCGTTGTTTTTCAGGAGCACCATCTGTTCGCGTCCCATTTTGCGGGCGAGATCGCGGTGGGCTTTTGAGTTGACCACGCTCAGAGGTATCGAGGTCCAGGAGACGAGTGAGTCTGGGTCGAAGTCACCGAGTTCGAATCGGCCTTTGAGCAGACGCTTTACGCTGACGTCGATGTCAGACTCTTTTATGTCTCCGCGTGACACAGCCTGCGGGAGCCGTTTGTAGACGCTTCCGCATTCCACGTCGGTGCCGCTGAGCACACCCAGGGCCGAGGCGGCGGCAGCGTCTTTCGATACTTCGTGGCGACCTTCGCGGTAGAAGTCGCCGATGGCGCCGCAGTCGCTGACCACGAGGCCGTCGAAGCCCCATTTGTAGCGAAGTATGGAGTTGAGTAGGCGGTCAGATCCGCAGCAGGGAGCGCCTTCGAAACGCTGGTAGGCACACATGACCTGCTGCACCTTGCCTTCCTGCACGAGCATCTTGAATGCGGGGAGATATGTTTCCCACAGTTCACGGGCGGGGAGGGTGTTGATGTCGAACTGGTGGCGGGTCTTTTCAGGTCCGCTGTGCACGGCATAGTGCTTTGCGCAGGCGTGGAGTTTCCAGTATTTGTCGCTTCCGTCACCCTGGAGTCCGCGAACCACTCTGAGGCCCATCCGGCCGTTCATGTATGGGTCTTCGCCGTAGGTTTCCTGACCGCGTCCCCAGCGGGGGTCACGGAACACGTTGATGTTCGGGGTCCAGAAGGAGAGGCATTTGTATTTCCCGACATTACCTTGCTTGCGGGCGAGGGTGTTTTTGGCGCGGGCTTCGTCACTGACGGCGGTGAACACCTCTTCTATAAGGTCATCGTCAAAAGAAGCGGCCATGCCGATACAAGAGGGGAAAACTGTGGCTAGGCCGTTGCGGCCCACACCGTGTAGAGCCTCGCTCCACCAGTCGAAAGCGGGAATTCCGAGGCGCTCGATGGCCGGTGAGGAGTTCATCATGAGTTTCACTTTCTCTTCGAGAGTGAGTCTCGAACAGAGATCCTCGGCACGCTCGGTCGACGAGAGGGCCGGGTTCTGATAGGGTAGCATCTGGGCGCTTACAGCCGGAGCTGTCATGGCGAGCAAGGCGGCAGATACTATCGCGTGGGTAAGTTTCATGGATCTATGAATGGTTTAATTTGATTGGATTGGCGATGCAGGAGCCTGGGAAGCCTTATTGTAAAGAAGACCATATCCCGCGGGCTATCGACTTTTGTCATAGCCGATTGGTTTTATGCAAAGATACGATTAAAACTTCTTAAATCCAAATGCCCTGGCGGGGGGCTGTTTGGCAGTTAGGCGGATTCTTACTACTTTTGTGCTGAAATCAATATCCGTTTATCACAACCTCTAAAACCAATGAAAAAGTTAAAGCTAATGCTTGCCGGGGCTGTAATGTCGGTTTTTGCAGCCGAAGCTGTGGCTTCGATGCCCGCCGCGCCTGCGCCCGAAAAGCCCAAACACTATTCGGAATGGATGACACGCTCTGAGATGAAGCGTCAGCCGAAAAGTTATCTCCTGGACTTCTCCAACCGCCCGAAATGGAGCTATGTCATGGGTATCGAACTGGAATCTATGCTCGACACCTATCTGCGCTACGGCGGTGACGACATCAAGGCTTATTGTATAGAATACACAGATACGATGATCTCTCCTGCCGGTGAGATACGCCGCTACAATCTGAAGGACTACAATCTCGACAATGTCCGCACAGGCCACTTCGTGACCCGCATGTATGAGCACTTCCCCGAAGCCAAGAATCTCCGGGCCATGAACACTCTCATGCTCCAGCTCAACGACCAGCCCAGAACCAAAGAGGGTGTCTACTGGCACAAGGCCATCTACGCCTATCAGGTGTGGCTCGACGGCATTTTCATGGGCCTTCCCTATCGTGTGCTGACCGCGTCAATGATCTATGCGCCCGAACAGGCTCTCCCGATCTACGACGATGCTGTCGATCAGGTCAAGAAGACCTATGAGCGCACTCTCGACCCTGCCACCGGTCTCAACCGCCATGCCTGGGACGAAAACCGCGACATGTTCTGGAGCGACAACGAAACCGGCCTTTCGCAGCACTGCTGGGCGCGCGCCCAGGGCTGGTACACTATGGCTCTCGTGGAACTTCTCGATGCTCTGCCTGATGACTATGCGCGCCGCGGCGAGGTGATCGAGCTGCTGACCAAGACATTTGACAATGTGATCAAATGGCAGGACAAGAAGACCGATGTGTGGTATCAGGTGATGGATTCACCTACCCGCAAGGGCAACTATCTTGAATCAACCGCGTCTTCCATGTTCGCCTACTCTCTGCTGAAAGCCGCCCGTAAGGGTTGGGTAGGCCAGAGCTACCGTGACGCCGGCATCAAGGCCTATCGCGGAATTCTTAAGGAATTCATCAAGGAAAATCCTGACGGAACCATCTCGCTCACCGACTGCTGCGCTGTGGCAGGCCTCGGTCCGGGCATGAGCCCCTCGGTTAAAGCCGCCGCTCCCAAGGTGAAGGAAAACACCCGCCGCGACGGTTCTTATGACTATTATCTCAGTGAGCCTGTCCGCGATAATGACGCCAAGGGCATCGGCCCGTTCATCTGGGCTTCGCTTGAAATGGAACAGCTTGGCTACGACACAAGCATGAAGAAAAAATAAGCTTAATAAGCAAGATTTTCAAATTTATTTTTTTCACAATCATCGGCTGCTGCCTGTCAGGGATCGTCCCGGCGGGCAGCAGTTTTTTTGTGCGCTTTTGCGGGCCATGCGCCGCAGGGCCATCTCGCGGAGGCGTCGCTGACGGCGGTTGAGCATTACGGTGACGGGGGCTTCTTCGGTTTCGGGCTCCTCTTCAGGTTCATCGGCGCGTATTGCCGAAAGGTCTTCGGCTGGAGCGGCGGCCACAGAGGCTTCTTTGCGCCTGCGCTGACGGGCTTTGGCCGAGCGGGCTATGGCTTTCTCGATTTCGGCTTTCAGCAGCATGACGGTCAGAAGTTGCCGCCCCTCAAGCCGGCGTCCGGGCGCTTTTCCGTCTCTCAGATATTCGTAGATGTAGGCTTTGACCTGATAGGTCTCTTCCTGGGTGGCTCTGACGGCCTTCATGGAGCTGTCGATGCGGGCTATTATCCCGTCATAGAAGTTTTGCGATACGCTCAGATTCTGTTTTTTCTGTCTTTTCATAACCGTATGGATGTGATGTGTGTTTGCAGTGATTTTTCACTGCAAATATACGGTTGTGCGGCGATGGTTTTAGTGCGATAATGCGGGACGGCCTGTGAATTTTCTGATTTCTTCCCTCACTTTACCGCCGAGAAGCAGCAGGGTGATCATTGTCGGGAAGGCCATGAGCGCGTAGAACAGGTCGCAGAATCCTATGGCCACTCCGAGCGGCATGACAGCGAAGACCACGAGTGTCAGGATGAAAAACCAGGTGTAGAAGCGCGCACGGCGTTCGCCGAAGAGATAGGCCGCGCAGCGGTTGCCGTAGAAACTGTAGCTGAACATTGACGACAGCGAGAAGCAGAGCACTATGCCCATCAGCAGGTACTCGCCGGCGGGAATGGCGGCGGCGAAGGCTTTCATGGCCACGTCGAGGCCCTTTATTCCTTCCACTGCCTGCAGATCGCCGCAAAGCAGCAGGGCGAGGGCGGTGAGGGTGCAGACAAGGCCTGAGTCAATGGCCGGACCAAGCATGGCGATGAGGCCTTCACGCGCTGGCTCGCTGTTGGCTGAGGCTCCGTGCATGATGGTGGCCGTGCCGACACCCGCGTCGTTGACAAGTGCGGCTCTGCGGGCGCCTATGATGGCTATGCCGGCCAGAGCGCCCCAGCCTGCGCGCAGGTTGAAGGCTTCGGCGAAGATTGATCTGAAGGCTGCGGGGACTTCGGCGGAATGAGTGATGATTATGTAGAGCACAAGGAGGAAATAGAGCCCTACCATGAAGGGTACGAGCCAGCTGGCCACTCCGGCTATGCGGCGTATGCCGCCTACCACTACCGATGACACAATCAGGGCTATGGCTATTCCGACCATGAGGCGGAAGGCTGCTTCGTGGCCCCAGCCGAGAGCCGAGGCGAGAGAGCCTACAGCCGGACTGTTTTCAAGCCATTCGGGAGTGGTGAAGGTGCTGACCACGGCTTCGGTCAGCTGGTTGGCGTTCATGATGCAGAGCGTGCCGAGCATTCCGGCCACGGCAAAAGTCAGTGCCATCCAGTGCCATCGCGGGCCGAGGGCTCGGTCTATGATATACATTGTGCCGCCTGATGTGCGTCCGTCAGGGCCGGCGGTCTTGTAGCGTGTGGTGAGGACTCCTTCATGGAATTTGGTCGACATTCCCACCAGGGCGCTGACCCACATCCAGAAAATGGCACCCGGCCCGCCCATCACAAGAGCAATGGCCACACCGGCTATGTTGCCCATGCCCACGGTTGCCGCTACCACAGATGTCAGAGCCTGGACCGATGAGATCTGCCGTCCGGATTCGCGCGACTGCTTGCCGCGCAGTTCACTGAACGCCGCAGGGAGCAATCGCAGCGACACCATGCCTGAACGCAGGAAGAGGTAGAAGCCGCCGCCGATGAGCAGGATGAACAGCGGATAGCCGCAGAGGAAGTCGGCGAGAGCCGTCACAGATTCGCCTACCATCGTCCGCCTGCGCCTCCGCCGCCTGTCATGCCACCGCCGAACGATCCGCCGCTGAAGCCGCCGCCACCGCCTCCGCGGAGTGAGCTGCCGAGAATGCTCCCGGCCACTATGGCGGCTGTCGGATCGGCTTTCCTGGGGATGCGGAAGCGTTTCTGATGCTGGTTTCCGCAGTTTTTGCAGATGTAGATGTCTACGCCCTCGCCTTCTTGGGAGACGGTGGGCTGACGCAGGGTGCGGCGGTCGACGAGCGACATGGCGCGCGCTCCGCAGCGCTCACAGATGCTGTAGTTGTTCTGACGGTTGATGTAGGGCAGTATCTCGGTTTGGTGGCACTTGGGGCAGTGCCACACGTCATAGTCGATCGAGTTGATGCGCTCCTCGGTGTCTTGCGCCGGGGTGAGATAGTCGTTGTCATGCTCTTCGTCGATCAGCTCCATGCGGGTGCCGCAGTGGGGGCAGTCACGTCTGTGGCGGCGCACACGTTTCATCTTGAAGACGAGGAGCAGGAAGGCAGGCAGTGCCATGCCGAGGGTGAGAAAGAGGCCGAACAGGGTGGGGGTGCGGTACTGGTCGAGTGCACGGTAGCGCTGCACGTCGTCGAGACGGCGGGTCGATGCGATGGCGTAGACCACCATCACCAGGAGCACCAGGGCCACTGCGCCTGCAAACGAGAGATACATGCTGAAGAGCTCGCTGCCGCTGAGGTCATTCTCGAACTCACGGCGCGAGTCATTGGCATATTTCGATTTCAGTTCTTCGGCAAGCTCCGGGTTGCGGATTATCTCTGCGATGCTGCTGACTCCTGCCGCGGTGCCTTCGTCATAACGGCCTTCGCGGTAGAGGGGAAACATGACGTTGCGGATGATGCGTCCGGCTATTATGTCGGGGAGGGCTCCTTCCACTCCGTAGCCGGTGCGGATGATGGCGGCATGGTCGTCGCGCGACAGCAGCACCAGTATGCCGTTGTCCTTGTCTTTCTTGCCGATGCCCCATTTTTCGAACAGTTTTGTGGCGAATTCCTCAGGAGTCATCGAGGCGTCTACGCGGTCCACGGCCACGACGGCCAGTTCGACAGACGTGTCGGTCCACAGCGATCCGATTTCGGCATCAAGACTGCGGACTGCGGCGTCGGAGAGGACACCGGAGGGGTTGGAGACGTAGCGAGAGCGGTCGGCTACATGCACGTTGGGCACCTCGTCGACGGTGATGGCTTTCGCTGTCACCGAGCAGAGGAGGAGCAGCAGGGCAAGGCCCAGGCGCAGGGCGGAGGGGTGGTGGTTTCTGGTCATCATCAGTTGTTGATTTTAAGACTCATGCCCTTCAGACGGCTGTAGAGGTCGAGGGCATATACATCGGTCATGCCTGAGATGTGGTCAAGCACAGCCTGGAGTTTACCGTAGAGCCCCGGTGAGTCTACTTCATATTGCTCCGGCACTTTAGCCAGAAGCAGGCGCGAGTAGTTCAGGTCGGGGTTGCAGACGGCTTTGACAAGTTCGTGGATAAGGAATGATATGATGCGTGTGCCGGCAAGCTCGATGTCGACCACATCGCCGGCGCAGTAGATCTTTTTCCAGGAAAGAGCCTCGCAGTCGCGGTAGGCCCGGTGTTCGGGATCGGGAATGTGGTCGAGCAGTGAGCCCCGGAACTGTCCGCGGAGTATCTCTTCCTCGTGGCAGAGGAAGGCCTCGGCGCAGCGGTTGACGAGCGCTCCGATGATGCACGAACGCAGATAGGCTATCTTCTCGTTCGGATCGTCGACGCTTTCCATGACGCGCGTTATGTGGGCGCGGCGGGCTTCGTCGAAATAGCCCAGGAAGAGGGGGATGACTTCTTCGGTGGAAAGTATCTTCAGCTTGTGGGCGTCTTCGATGTCCATGATCTCATAGCAGATGTCGTCAGCGGCCTCCACTATGTAGACCAGCGGATGGCGGGCGAAGCGCACGGCTCCTGAGGGTTCCTTGTGGCGGATCATGCCCAGTTCTTCGGCCACTTTTATGAAATCGTCCTGCTCGGATGAGAAGAATCCGAATTTGCCGTGTGAGCCTGCCAGCGAGGAGTCGAATGGATATTTCGCTATCGAGGCGAGGGTGGAGTAGGTCATGGCGAATCCGCCGGGCCGGCGTCCGTTGAAGCGGTGGGTGAGAAGACGGAAGGCGTTGGCGTTGCCTTCGAAGTTGGTCAGGTCGGTCCACTGGAGGTCTGTGAGGCGGTCGCGGAAACAGCGGCCTTCGCCTTCGCTGAAATAAGTCGAGATGGCTTTTTCGCCTGAGTGGCCGAAGGGTGGATTGCCGAGGTCATGGGCGAGGCAGGCGGCGCTGACTATCTCGCCGATGGAGTAGAGCTTGCCGACCCACGGTTCAGAGGAGTATTTTTGCCGAAGTCCGGCGGCTATCTCGGCGGCCATCGAACGGCCTACGCTGGCCACCTCTATGCTGTGGGTCAGGCGGTTGTGGACGAAGATGCTGCCCGGAAGCGGAAACACCTGGGTTTTGTTCTGCAGACGTCTGAACGGCGAGGAAAAGACCAGCCTGTCAAAGTCGCGCTGGAAGTCACTGCGCGAGCCGGTTTTCGGGTCGTGGAAGTGTTCGAGCCCGAAGCGTTTGTCGTTGATGAGTCTGTCCCATGACATCTGTTCCATAATCGAGTTTTTGAAGATGGTTTGTATTTGCGAAGATACGCAATATTTGTGAGTGAGTCTGATAACAAATGTTAAGAAACGCTCTCTGAAGCCGGATAGACTGAAAAAGGAATGGCTGGAAAATCGGACAGGGCTGATGCGCACCGCGCATCAGCCCTGTCAGTCAGAGTATTTTTTTGTTCGGCGCGGATGCTGATTATTCAGCCTTGCCGTTTGAGCCGAGCACAGCAACGATTTTGTGCTTGTAGAGCTTTTCCATTTCGTCGCGGGCCGGACCGAGGTATTTGCGGGGGTCGAATTCTGCGGGCTTGGTGGCCATCACCTTACGCACGGCGGCGGTCATTGCCAGACGACTGTCAGAGTCGATGTTGATCTTGCAGACAGCGCTCTTGGCGGCCTTGCGGAGTTCTTCTTCGGGGATACCGATGGCGTCGGGGAGCTTGCCGCCGTATTCGTTGATTTCGTCAACGTATTCCTGGGGAACAGAGCTTGAGCCGTGGAGCACGATGGGGAATCCGGGGAGTTTTTCCATAACGGCATCGAGTACGTCGAATGCCAGCGGCGGGGGAACGAGACGGCCGTTGGCGTCGCGGGTGCACTGTTCGGGCTTGAACTTGTAAGCGCCGTGAGAGGTGCCGATTGAGATTGCGAGTGAGTCAACACCGGTGCGGGTTGCGAAGTCGATAACTTCTTCAGGGTCGGTGTAGGTGTGGTGGTCGGATGACACTTCGTCCTCAACGCCTGCAAGCACGCCGAGTTCGCCTTCTACAGTCACGTCATACTGGTGGGCGTAGTCGCATACTTTCTTTGTGAGGGCAACGTTTTCTTCATAGGGAAGGTGTGATCCGTCGATCATCACTGACGAGAAGCCGTGTTCGATGCAGTCCTTGCAGAGCTCGAAGCTGTCACCGTGGTCGAGGTGAAGCACGATCTGGGGATTTTCCCAGCCGAGGCTCTTTGCATATTCAACAGCACCCTGGGCCATGAAGCGGAGCAGGATGGGGTTGGCATAATTGCGTGCACCTTTGGAAACCTGAAGGATTACGGGTGATTTTTCTTCAGCCGCAGCCTTGATGATGGCCTGGAGCTGCTCCATGTTATTGAAGTTGAATGCGGGGATCGCATAACCACCCTTGATGGCCTTTGCAAACATTTCTTTGGTGTTTACGAGACCTAATTCCTTATAACTTGTCATTTTAGTTAAGAGGTTTATTGATTAATAATAGTAATTAGAATTGTACTGGCTACAAAGTTAACAAAAAAATCCCGGTCTTGATCATGATTCGGGCAAAAAAGTAAGCTGAATTTGCCGGATGGACGCTGAAAAAGTGTTGCTTTCGGCTAAACGTCCGTCAATGAGGCTGTTTTGGTTCGGCGGGGTCAGCGGCGGTCGTGGAAGCGGTAGCCGAGGCCTATCATTAGATTGTTGGGGTTGCGGAAACTGTTGAGCTGATAGCCGATGTGGAGGAAGAGGTGCTGCCAGACGTTGACTTTCAGGGCGAGGACCTGATAGAAGTTGCGGCTGTCGCTGTTGCCGATGATGTTGTAGCCCATGCCGGCGTTGATAGAGAAGATGGGCATCACGAGCTCGCCGCGGGCCGAGAGTCCGGCCGAAACCTGGTGGAAAAAGCCGGGGCGGCGGAATTTGATGTTGTCGCCGTAGGTGCCTTCGACGTAATATTTTCCAAGTCCGGAACTTTCGTCATACTGTATGTCGGCTGAGATTCCGGCACGCAGAAAGCGGTTGAAGTTATACATCGGGGCGAAATTCAGCCCTGCTATGCCGAAGCGTCCGGGCAGAAGCTGGGGGGCGGAGTTGATATGGAGCATACGCTTGCGGGCGGCGCCGTAGATGACCAGGTCGTAGCTGAAGTGGGGTTTGACCGGTTCGGTGCCAGTCATGTCCGAGAGGGTGGCCTGGGTGGCGCGGCTGTCAAAGGTGTAGATCAGTCCGGCGCGGCCGCCTATGGAGTTGACTCCGGGGTTGGGCCATGAGGTGTTGCCGTTTGACCAGTGGGTCATGTCGATGCCGGCGGCAAGCGCGAGCCGTGATGTCAGGCGGTAGCGCAGCATGAAGCCTACGTTGATGTAGGCGTTGGTCTTCGAGCCGACTATCAGGTTGACGGGTGTGTGGTCTTCGTCATATTTTTTCCAGCCGAATGACGCTCCGAAGTTCCATTCGTAGTCGAAGGTGAGCCGCGGGGTCAGCCTGAAGATCGGTGCGCCCTGAAACACGTAGATGCCCAGGGGCGTTCCTACGCGCCGGTTTTCGAAAAACGATGTCATTGACAGGCCTATGCCTTGGTATGCACCCGGATAGAGCCGGCCGGTGCGGGTTGAGTGGGAGTAGCTGAACGAGTATTTCAGGTGGGCCGACATGGCCGAGCGGAGCTCTTTCTGGTCATCGCCGTAATAGCCGGCGTCACGCAGGGCTGAGGTGGAGGAGCCTACATATGCCCCGCACATGTCGAAGCCAAGATGGCTGACTATTGACGAGGTGCTGTCAGCCGCTGCGGGGGTGGCTGCTGAGACGGGTGAGAGTGCCGTGCCGGTCAGGACCGCGGCGGCTATGGCGCGGAGCTTTGTGGAGATCGCCCCGGTCAGTGATGTCCGGTTGGTGTTATTCATCGAGGGGTGATATTTTCCAGTTGAATGTATAGAAGAATGGCTGGATGACGGTTACCGTTGTCGGCAGATCGTGGCTTCGGCCTGAGATGGGGTTGCTTATGCGGAGCGATCCTTTGGCCGTCATTATGATTCTCGATATAGTCATATTGCTTATAGCGGCTGACATGGGCGGTATCTCCACCGGATAGACTGCCGAGAAACTCAGACCGTTGACCGAGGTGCTGTCGAGGGGTTTGATATAGGAGAGCTCTTCGGAGTAGCGTACTTTCTCGCCGTTGAATTTTCCGGTGACCATCTCGGTTTCAGCTGTCTGGATATAGGTCGGTATCTCCACCAGCGGAAATTCCGAATCGGTGTCGATGTCGAAGTTGCGGAGCGACGGGGTTTCGAATCTGACATATATATGGCAGATGTTCTCCACGCAGTATGACTGGGTGATGGTATTGGGTCCGCGGTTGTTGATGGTGATACGATTGCTGGTGGTGGTGCGGAAGTCATTCGAGATGTCTGGTTCGTAGGTCAGGGCGGTGATGATGTAGTGGCCTTCTTCCTCCTCGCGCATGATGGTGAAGCTGACATATTCGGTCTTGTAGGAGTATTCGAGTTTTATGCGCCCGCTGACGTTTTCGCCGGAGATGTTTTTAAGAGAGCTGATTTTGATCTTTCCGAGCTTTTCCTGCACGAATTCCACCGTCAGATCGTTGCTGACGGCCTCGACTCTGCTGATGAAAGGCAGGCTTGAGCTGACGTCCATCAGATAGAGGCGGGTATAGTCGTTGTAGGTCTGGGTGTAGCCGTATTCGTTATAGGTTGTCCAGTCATAACTGAAACGGTCAAGCTGGAGCTGAATGCTGCGCAGATAATCGGTGGCGAATGTGACCTCTTTCCCTTCGCCGATGGCGATTTCAAAATCGGAGGATGAGGGAGGGGTATCGTCAATGAAAATATCGTTGTTGCAACCTGTCAGCAGCAACAGGGCGAAGAGCAGAAAGGATAGTTTTAAGCAGTATGTGTGCATGAAAAGAAATGTGAACTGCAAAGATAGCGATTAAAAATAAAAAAATGGCAGCATTTATTGGAATTTAATTAAAAATCATTAATTGCAAACGATGAAAAAAATTTCCCATCCCGACAGCAGCATTAGGAAATATGTGGCTCGCGGGAAGAGATTCTACACGGACTGACGGACATTATTTTCATACTACATTACGCCGCTCTTAAATTTACGCTGTGTTTAACTTATTTTAAGTCTACGGATGTGAATCTTTCAAAATTCAATTTGTAATTTTGTTCCAAATTCGATTTTTGCAAAATACAATATCTCTGCTGCAGGAACCAATGTTGATACCATGATTCAAGCGCCTATGGTTCTGCTTGGAAACTATTGAATTTTATCAGACATTCATTATTTACATCAATACAAAAACCATGAAACCCCTGAAACTGATTTTCGGGCTTGGACTTCTGGCAATGGCCGTGACGGCTCAGGCTGACTCGAAGGTGACCACCGTCATCAACGGGCAGACAATTGCCAAAGATCTCACAAAGCTCACGTTTAATGACAAGATGGTTACTCTGACGTTCAGTGACAACACCAGCGAGACTGCTGAAATGGGCCTCGTAGCCGTGACTCTCGACCACAGCGGCGAGTCAGGCATCAAGGAAATCCTCGCTGATCCCAAAAAGCAGAAGGGCGTCTACAACCTCAAAGGCCAGTATCTTGGCGAAAAACCTGATGGCCTCTCACAAGGAATCTACATTGTCAACGGTCAAAAAGTCTACGTCAAATGAAACATCTCTACTCTTTGCGCGGACTTCTGACCGCCGTAATAGCTTTATTTGCCCTTGTGCCGGCAATGAATGCCGAAACCTTGCTTTGCAGTTATGCGGACGGGTCGATGACCAACATCACGATCTCAGGCACTACTGTTTCAAAATCAGTTAAGTATGCGTCTAACAAAACGAGTGTTACTTGTCTGCAGCTTGCAAACGGCTTCACGACAGAGAACGTCTATAACGGAAACGCTATCAATCTTATCTGCTCTGAGGGATTCAAGGCCGGAGATGTCGTGACTATACAAGGCTTTATAAACAATAAGGATGCCGCGAAGCGCGGCGCTGTCAAACTTATTTCTTTGGGAGATGGAAATAAAATAGTCGAACTTAACGCGTTCCCCGATTTCATCAACGGTTACAGCTCTCCTGACACTCCTGAGAAACTGACCTACACTCTCGTAGAGGATCAGCCGAATCTCTCGCTTGTGCGTGACGGCAATACAGGCACTAACCTTATGTTCATCTCGGTTGTCCGCGATCCCGGAACCGGCGGCGAGAATCCTGAGCCGGGCCCCACTCCGTCAGGCGACCATTCGGTGGGTATGAACACTCTGAACAATCAGATGCTCCTGCAGCTCGGAAGCGGTGATGTCAAGTATTACAATACCGCAGATCTTGCAGAGGTGAACATCGACAAGGCCACCGGAACAGTGAGCGTGACTCCTCTCGCCGGCGACTGGAACGATGAGTTCAAGCAGAATGTAACCGCCATCAGATTCGCCAAGGCTCCCGAAACCGGAGCTGACGCGGAAATCAGCAACAAGGGTGTCAACATCACCGAGGCCAAAGGTTGGCTGGAGTCGGTCTATGCCAAGTGGGAGCCGCTTGAAGACGCGTCTACCTACCGTGTATATATTAAAGGTGGCAAGTATAGCGACTATACCCGCATAGACCGCGAGCTGGTGCGCAACTATGGCTCTTACGGTCGTGTCGACATGGTTGGGCTTCCTGCCGGGGTCTATTCGCTGAAGGTTGTGCCCGTGATCGGCGGAACGGAAGACGAGAGTATGGCCAGCGAGGCCAAGGAAATGGCCGTCAAGGCTTATGACCGCAGCGGTTTCGCTCATTTCAACAACAGTGGAGTCGGTGCCTATAAGGACAATGGCGAGCTCAAGGATGATGCCCGCGTGATCTATGTCACCGCAGAGACTGCCAAGACTGTGAAGTGTCTGGTAAAGCAGAGCGACAAAGACGGCGAGGGCACTGAGTTCACCGGACTCCAGGCCATTATCAATGCTTATCAGAAGGGTGTGGAGACCCGTCCGCTCGCTGTCCGTCTGATCGGAACAATCCGTGACTCCGATATGGACGCATTAGGCAGCTCTGCAGAGGGTCTGCAGATAAAGGGCAAGAACAATACCATCCCAATGAATATCACCATCGAAGGTATCGGTGATGACGCAACCACCTGGGGCTTCGGCTTCCTGCTCAGAAATACGGTCTCTGTTGAGCTGAGAAACTTCGCAAACATGCTCTGCATGGATGATTGTATCTCAATCGACACTGACAACAAATATTGCTGGGTCCATCACCTTGATCTGTTCTACGGCAATGCCGGAGGCGCTTCTGACCAGGCCAAGGGCGACGGCACCGTCGACATCAAAGGCGACTCGCAGTATATCACAGTGGCCTACAACCGTTTTCATGACAGCGGCAAGAGCTCGCTCTGCGGCATGAAGTCGGAGTCAGGTCCGAACTACATCGATTATCACCACAACTGGTTTGACCACAGCGATTCGCGCCATCCGCGTGTGCGCACTATGACAGTGCATGTCTGGAACAACTATTATGACGGCTGTTCGAAATACGGAGTGGGTGCCACGACCTCATCGAGTGTGTTTGTTGAGCGTAATTTCTTCCGCCACTCTCTTGCTCCGATGATGAGCTCGCGTCAGGGCACCGATGCAAAGGGCGATGGCACTTTCTCAGGCGAAAACGGCGGCATCATCAAGAGCTTCGGAAATCTCTATGCCGAAAAGGGCACGGCCGATAAATATAATGTGATCACTCACGCCATGAGTGCTACGGATTTTGACTGCTACGAGGCATCGAGCCGTGACGAAAAAGTGCCTTCGACATTCAAGGCGCTTGTAGGCGGCGGCACCTATGACAACTTCGACACAAATCCGGCTCTGATGTATGACTACACTCCGCTTGAGGCGTCAGAAGTGCCGGCTGTGGTGACCGGTTTCTACGGCGCAGGCCGTCTCAACCACGGCGATTTTGTCTGGGATCTCAACTACAGCGGCGCCGATACAGACTATAGTGTGAACACTCAACTCAAAGCAGCTCTCGAAAGCTACAAGAGCACGCTCGTAGGCATTTTCGAGTAAGGCGTAAAAGACCGGATTGCCGGAATCAAGAAGAGAGTCCAACTTCTGCTTTTCAGGAAGTTGGACTCTCTGTTGTAATAAGTGATTTTTGTAATTAAGAGCGGAGAGAGGAGGAGTGGAGGGATGATTATTTGCGTACGCAGCGGATGGAATGGCCGAATGTGTAGGCGTGGCAGTCATCCGGGCCGCTGACCGCTACATTTTTGGCGGTGCCATTAACGCGGAGGGTGCTGAGACCTTCTACTCGGAGCCAACTGGTGGAAACGGTAGAGCCCCAGAAATATGTGTCGGAATACAGGCCGGTGATGTCTCCGTTGGCATAGGTGCCGGTTGCGACGGCATCAAATCCGGTGATGTTGTTTCCGGTCATGCCTTCTGACCACATTCCGAAGTCGGAGGCCTTGAAGTTGGCAGCGGCAAGACCGCCGGCGGTGCGCAGTTTTGTGAGTTGCTCGGTCGATGGTACTTCCCAGCCTTCCGGGGCGATGCCTTTTTCGCTGGTCACGCAGTAGCCGTTATACATGTAGCCTGCAACCTGGAGCCAGTCATAGTCGGTGCTTGCGAGGTAGGCTCCGGTTGTGTTGGCTTTCCAGGCGGCGTTTTCGCCTGAGGAGATGGAGGCTATTGAAGAGCCGTCGCGGAAGCAGGTGGCGCGGAGATTTTCAGCCATCCAGTATTGGGTTCCGATCTTTACGATCTTGTATGTGTTGCGGTCAAAGAGGCCTCGGTTGTCGGTAATGACATCAGGCTGAAGAGTGGCTGCGGTTGTCTCGCCGCTGTAAGAAGAGATGATGTTTCCGTCGGCTACATAGACGGTGGAAAGAGCATTGCCTTCCTCGCCTACGGTGGCGGTGTTTGCGTCAAGATCCCAGACCACAGAGGCTCCGGTTGAGGTGAGGCCTTTGGTGAGATCGGCGCGTCCGTCGGCTCCCATCGGGTAGATCACCACTACCTGTCTGTTGATGGAGCGGATGTATTCCTTGGCTACTTCGGCCACCTGTTTACCATCGGCCATGACTTTCTGTACCCATCCGGTAGAGAAGTCGGTGGGGATTTCTACTGCCACTGCCTGGGTGGTTTCCTTGGATTCATCGAATGTCATGCTGTCGATTTCATCGACGCGATACTGGACTTTGTCGCCGTTTTTGAGATTGATGCTGAGTGTGTAGGCCGGGGTTTGGGCGAAAGCCGATGCGGCGCAAAGAAGAAGGGAGGGAAGCAGATATTTTTTCATGTCTGTGATGTTTCAGTGATTGGTGGTGATTAACGGGTGAATTTGATGGTTTTGCCGTTGGCTTTTACAATGTAGATGCCCGGCGCCATAGGATTGAAGTCGATGCTGATGTTTTCAAATCCGGTGTGGCGCGCCACGGCGACCCCTTTGAGGTTGTAGACGGCTACCGAGAGGGGGACGCCTGCGGGGGCTGAGACGGAGAGAATGCCTCCGCTGATGCCGAGGGTAATGTCGTCACGGAGCGAGGTTTCGATATGGTCGGCCGCGCTTGCTTCAAGGTCAAAGGCAAGGTTGTCAATCGCTCCTAACTGATAGTCGAGATCGCCTTTGGTTGTGGCGATTTTCATTTTGTCGCCGTTGAAGGTGATACGGCTGACATCCGCGATGCTGATGGCGGTCTGTTTGCTGTCGGTTCCTGTTACAACCAGCTTGTCGTCAGCTCCAGCTTGGGCTGTAACAGCTAATGCTCCGGTCACGGCAATAGCAAATTGCAAGTAATGTAATTTCATCAATTATGATTTTAGTTAAAAATGGGTAGTTCCAAGCAAGAGATGAGGGAAAGGACAGTAAAATTTTGATTAAGCTCCTTCTGATTTTATACGATAAATCTGAGATTGCATTTTGTGAATATTCTGGCGGTAAAATTAACGATTGTTGATTAAATATGCAAATATGTGTTACAAAATGTGTGTTTTATGGGGATGTCGCTTTAAAATTGTTATTTTGGTGGCGATTCCGGGCTGTCCGCCAAATTGTGAAAAAGGCCGTTCAGAATTCTGCTGAGATTTCTGAACGGCCTGTAAGTTTTGGGTCGCCGGGCTATTGCCGAGCGCCTTTTATGGATGATGCTTTCCTGAAGTGATTACCATGCGAACATGGGGTAGGGCTGCATCGTGGCGTTGACTTTAGCGCGGACGGCTGCGATGTTTTCGGGGCTTTCGGGGTTGCGGAGCACGGTGTCGATCATCTCGGCGATTTCCAGCATGAGGGGTTCCTTGGCGCCGCGGGTTGTAATGGCGGGGGTGCCGAGGCGGATGCCTGAGGTCTGGAAGGGGCTGCGAGAGTCGAAGGGAACCATGTTTTTGTTGGCGGTGATGTCGGCGAGCACGAGGGCTTTTTCGGCTACCTTGCCTGTGAGTTCGGGGAATTTGCTGCGGAGGTCTACGAGGATGCAGTGGTTGTCGGTGCCGCCGGAGACGATGTCATAGCCCATTTCGATGAGTGCGCCTGCGAGGGTGGCGGCGTTTTTCTGCACCTGGAGCTGATATTCGCGGAATTCGGGGGAGAGGGCTTCGCCGAAAGCGACTGCCTTGGCTGCGATGACGTGTTCGAGCGGACCGCCCTGCACTCCGGGGAATACGGCTGAGTCGAGCAGCTGCGACATCATCTTTACTACGCCCTTGGGAGTGGTTTTTCCCCAGGGGTTTTCAAAGTCCTGACCCATCATGATGACGCCGCCACGGGGACCGCGGAGGGTCTTGTGGGTTGTGGTGGTCACGATGTGGGCGTATTTCACGGGGTTGTCGAGAAGACCTGCGGCGATGAGGCCTGAGGGGTGGGCCATGTCGACCATGAAGATAGCTCCGATTTCATCGGCGAGACGGCGCATGCGGGCGTAGTCCCATTCGCGGCTATAGGCGCTTGCGCCGCCTACGATGAGGCGCGGACGTTCGCGACGGGCCACTTCTTCCATCTGCTCGTAGTCAATGCGTCCGGTTTCGCGGTCAACGTTGTATTCAAGAGCCTGATATACGAGGCCTGAGAAGTTGACTGGGCTACCGTGGCTGAGGTGACCGCCGTGGCTGAGATTGAGGCCGAGGAATTTGTCGCCTAGGTTGAGGCAGGCCATGAAGACAGCCATGTTGGCCTGTGCGCCTGAGTGGGGCTGTACATTGGCCCACTGAGCTCCGAAGAGTTCTTTGAGGCGTTCGATGGCGATGCTTTCGGATTCGTCGACCACTTCGCAGCCTCCGTAGTAGCGGTGGCCGGGATAGCCTTCGGCATACTTGTTGGTGAGACACGAGCCCATTGCGCGCATCACCTGGTCACTGACGAAGTTTTCGGAAGCGATGAGTTCGATTCCTTTTTTCTGGCGCTGGTGCTCGCGCTCAATGATGTCGAAGATTACTTTGTCTTCTTTCATACCTTAAATAAAATATAGGGGGTGAGTTTTGGATCGGTTGAGGGTTAGGGGTTATTTTTTCTTTACGCTCCAGCCGAAGCGGCCTATTTCAGGACCTTGCTCGAAATAGTGGCCGTGGGAGTAGTTGAGGAGTCCGGCCGATGCGAGGTCAAAGGCTCCGGTGGCGGGGTCGATGAGGTTTTCTTCGGCGAGGACGTTGATGACGTCGGCTATGAACATGTCATGGCTTCCGAGTTTTACTATCTCTTTGACGCGGCATTCGATGGAGAGGGGCGATTCGGCTATGGAGGGGCAGCTGACTTTTTGGCCGGCGACGGGAGTGAGCCCGGTTTCCTTCCATTTGTCGTAGTCGCTTCCTGAGCGGACTCCTGCCCAGTCGGTGGCGCGGGCCATTGCGGTTGTGGTCAGGTTGATGGTGAATTCCATCTGTTCTTTGATCATGGCGTAGGAGTGGCGTTCGGGGCGCACTGAGATGTAGCACATCGGCGGGTTGGTGCAGATGGTGCCTGTCCAGGCTACGGTGAGCATGTTGCTGCGTTCTTCCGTGCCGCATGTCACCAATACGGCCGGAAGGGGGTAGATCATTGTGCCGGGTTTCCAGGATGTTTTCATCGGGGGCGTGGCTGCGGGGGGATGGATCAGATTATTTTTGCGTCGATGCTTTTTACAACCTGCGAGCAGTAGTGGCAGCTGATTGTCACGTCGTCGCGGTTGATTACGTGGAAGCGTGTGCGCATCGGTTCGTTGTTTGTGATGCATTTGGGGTTGCCGCACTTGACGATGCCTACAATGGTGTCAGGGAGTGAGACGGGGAATTTTTCCACTACTTCATAGTCGCGGATGATGTTGACTACCGCCGATGGTGCTATCAGCGCTATGCGGTTGAGGGTCGATTCGGGGAAGAATACGTCGGCGGCCTTGATGATGCCTTTGGTGCCGAGTTTCTTGCTGTCGAGGTTGTAGCCAATGGTCACTGCGCCGGTGAGGTTTTCGATTCCGAGGATTCTGACGGCTTTGAAGAGGGAGGCCGAGGGGATATGGTCGATCACGGTGCCGTTGCGCAGGGCGGCTACTGCGAGTTCTTGTTTTGAGACGGTCATGGGTGATGGTTGTTTTATTTCGAGTGTGGTGTTAGAGGGGTGGAGTGAGGGGAGAGGTGGTGAGATGCGCCGGCGCGGGTCAGGCTTCGATGCCGAGTGCGCGGCAGATTATGGCCTGGCGGGCGTAGAGGCCGTTGCGGGCCTGCTCGAAATAATATGCGTGGGGGTTGTCGTCGACATCCTGTGCTATCTCGTTGACGCGGGGCAGTGGGTGGAGTATGCGCATGTTGGGGCGGGCGTCTGTCAGCATGGCGCTGTTGAGATTGTAGAGGTCTTTGACGCGCTCATATTCCATGATGTCGGCGAATCGTTCGCGCTGCACACGGGTCATGTAGATGATGTCGCTTGTGTTGATTACTTCCGGTGAGAAGTCGCGGTGTTCGGTGTAGCGGATTCCGTTTTCGTCGCAGAAGATCTTGTATTCTTTCGGCATTCCGAGTTCCTCGCATGCCACGAAGCGGAAGGTGGGGTTGAAATATCTCATCGCCATCAGCAGAGAGTGGACTGTGCGGCCGTATTTGAGGTCGCCGACGAGGGTGATGGTGAGATTTTCGAGGGTTCCCTGTGTCTTGTAGATCGAGTAGAGGTCGAGCATTGTCTGGGAGGGGTGCTGGTTTGCTCCGTCGCCGGCGTTGATTACCGGGATGTCAGTGACTTCGGAGGCGTAGCGGGCGGCACCTTCGAGATAGTGGCGCATGATGATGATGTCCACATAGTTGCTGACCATCTTGATAGTGTCTTTGAGGGTCTCGCCTTTTGATGAGCTTGTGGTGTTGGCGTCGGAGAAGCCTATCACACGGCCTCCGAGACGGTTGACAGCGGTTTCGAAACTCAGGCGAGTGCGTGTTGACGGTTCGAAGAACAGGGTTGCGACTACGCGCCCTTCAAGCAGACGCCGGTTTGGATTCTCTTCAAAGCGACGGGCCGAGTCGAGAAGCGACATGATTTCATCGCGGCCTATATCGCTGATTGAAACAAGACTTTTGCTATTCATTGCAGTGAAATGTGAGTTCACTGCAAATTTATAGAATTTTCGTCTAATCCGACGGATAAAACGGCGGGAATTTTCAGATTAATTTTTATCCGTGGCTTCGGAGTCGGAGAGCTGGCGGCGCATTTCGCGGATGATTGTCATCGATTTGCGGTTGATGAAGAAGCCGATGGTGGCTCCGATGACTCCTCCTGCAAGGCAGCCGTAGAACATCAGGTGGCCGTAGAGCGATGAGAATGTGAAACACATGTAGAGCAGCAGCGGGAAGGCGAGTGTCATGGCTATGGCTTTGAGCCGTACTCTCGATGTCTCGATGGCGCAGACGGCGGCGAGGGCTTCGCGGACCGACATGATCGAGAAGTTGAGGCGGCGCACACGGAGGTAGTTGCGAAGGTGTAACGAGCCTATGAATATGAAGAAGCATATGGCGAGGATGGCCAGAGTCGGGGTGGCCGCGAAGTATGGAACCATGATCAGTACACCCATCAGGCAGAGCATGGTCAGTGCGAAGCTGATGGAGGCGAGACGATCGCGCAGAGTGGAGACACGGCCGGCTCTGACGCGCGACATCAGTTCGGCTGTCTCCGGCACGCCGCCGTAGCCGGGAGGGAAGCTGATGGAGTTCCAGTTGCTTTTCAAATCGTCGATATTCATGATGGGTTGTGCTTTGGGGTCTTTGGTAAATTCAGGTCGGGGGGGAGGTGGTGGATGGTGTCAGCGGTTGCTTTGGCGGGCCAGCCGCGATTTGATGCGGTGGAGCCGGGTGGCCACGTTGTTGCGGGTGAATCCGGTCACTTCTGCGATCTCGTCGTAGGAGCGTTCGTCGAGCCACATTAATATAATGGCTTTGTCAAGTTTGTCGAGGCCTGAAATCAGGCTGTACATCTCTCGCAGCTGTTCGGCTCTGGCGCTGCCGTCGTCGGCTGCGAGGTCGGCAGCGAAATCGAGAGAGGTCATTGAGGTGGCGTGGGTGTTGTGGCGGCGGAAAAATGTCACGCAGGTGTTGATGGCCGTGCGGTAGAGCCAGGTTGATATCGCCGCCTCGCCACGGAAGGAGTCGAGGCCCACCCAGATGTTTGCGAGAACTTCCTGATAGAGGTCCTGGAAGTGGTCGCGGTCGGTGGCATACATGTAACAGACCTTGCATATAAGCTGACGGCTGTCATTGACAACCTTCATGAACCGGGATTCTTTTTCGCTCTGTCGCATGTGATGCTGCTGATGGGGTTTACTGGGGGGAAGTGGGTGATGGTTTTCTTCATTAGACGCGAATTCGGCAGAAAAGTTACAGCGGATTGAAACTTTTTCGGTAATTTTGCGTCTAACGAAGAAAAAAATATCAGAAAGCTATAAAAGAATATACCAGTTATCACAACATGGACATCCTACAGGTAGAAAACGTCAGCAAAAGCTATTCGTCACACCGTGCGCTTGACAATGTCTCGCTCAGCGTTCCCGAAGGTCAGGTCTACGGACTGCTGGGCCCCAACGGCGCGGGCAAGACCACTCTCATCCGCATCATCAACCATATCACCGCTCCTGACAGCGGCCGTGTGCTTCTCGACGGCCATCAGCTGACCGAGGCCGATGTTTGTCACATAGGCTATCTGCCCGAAGAGCGCGGTCTCTATAAGAAAATGAAGGTGGGAGAGCAGGCTCTGTTTTTCGCTCGCCTGAAGGGGCTTCCGAAGCATGAGGCCACGAGGAGCCTGCGCGAGTGGTTTGAGCGCTTCGATATTCTCGACTGGTGGGACAAGAAGGTCGAGGAGCTGTCAAAGGGTATGGCACAGAAGATACAGTTCATAATCACGGTGCTACACCGGCCTAAGCTACTGATTTTCGACGAGCCTTTTTCCGGTTTCGACCCCATCAATGCCGAGTTGCTTAAAAACGAGATACTCAGGCTCAAGGAAGAGGGTGCCACGGTGATTTTCTCGACCCACAACATGGCTTCGGTCGAGGAGATCTGTGACAATATCACTCTGATCAACAAGAGCCGCAACATACTGAGCGGAAATGTGGAAGAGATCCGTCGGAAGTATTTCGGCAACCGTTATGATCTTCTTTACGAGGGCGATGACCGCAGCCTGATGGAGGCTCTGCAGTCTGTGGGCAATGAGTTTGAAGTCACGGCGGCCGATCAGCTGCAGGGACGGCGCAGACTGACATTCCATCTGAAAGAAGGCGTCGGGTTGCGCGATGCGATAGCGATAGCTAATGACTCTGTGAGGCTTGCCGGCATAAGCGAGAGCATAGCCTCGATGAACGATATATTCATCAGAGCTGTCAGAGAAGACGAAAGCTGCCGATAGGAATCAGCGGGTAAATTTTACGATTAATAAACAAACGGAGAAAACATCACAATGTCAAAAATAGGAATAGTGATAGAGCGCGAATACATGGAGCGCGTCAAAAAGAAAAGTTTTATCATCACCACGCTGCTGATGCCTCTGTTGATGCTTCTGCTGATGGCCATGCCGGCGCTGATCATGAGCTATGTCGACTCGTCGGCCGCTACGGTGGCTGTGATCGACAATACAAGGGTGATACTGCCGGAGCTGAGAAGTTCGGAAGATCTGAGATTCTGTCCGGCGGTCGATGCCACGGTGGATTCGGCGCTGACCCGCGAGGGCATAGACGCGGTGCTGGTGATTCCTGAGAATATCATCGACAATCCGCGTGCCGGGCTGAAGTACTACACCAGCGGTCCGTCGTCGGTAGGCACTGAGGCCGGAATCACCGACCGCATCAACAGCATCATCGAGGCCCATCGGCTCAAGGCTTACAATATCGAAAATCTTGATGAGATTCTGAGCAGCGTGAAGAGCGATGTAAGCCTCACCACTGTGCGCGCCGACAAAGACAGCGAGGAGAGCAACTCGTCGATGTTCAGCTACGGCATAGGCATTGCCATGACTTTCGTTCTCTATATGTTCCTGCTGATTTACGGGCAGATGGTGATGACATCCATAATCGAGGAGAAGGGCAACCGTGTGCTCGAAGTGGTGGTCTCGTCAGTGAAGCCCGTGCAGCTGATGATGGGCAAGATCATCGGCGTGGCGCTTGTGGCAGTGACGCAGATGGTTATCTGGGGAGTGTTGCTCTCGGTCATGTCGGCCTTCGTGCTTCCCGCGCTTGTTCCGGCCGATGCGATGGCTGATGTGGCGGCTGTGCAGAGCGGCCATTTCGACCAGGTGGGCGATTCTTCGTCAATCGAGATCATTCAGGTCATCGGGATGCTCGGCAATGTCGGCAATATCGTTACGCTGATGGCGCTGATGACGGTGTTTCTGGTGTTCGGCTTCCTGCTCTATTCGTCGATTTTCGCAGCCGTAGGATCAGCCGTCGACAATATTCAGGATGCCAGTCAGCTGACATCATTGGCCGTGTTTCCGATTCTCTTCGGACTGATTTTTGCAATGGTGGCCGCCGCAGACCCGATGGGGAGCGTGGCGTTCTGGATGTCGATGTTCCCGCTGACATCGCCGATGGTGATGGTGGCCCGCATACCGTTCGGGATTCCGGGCTGGGAAATAGCGTTGTCGCTCGTGCTTCTTGCCGCGGGGTTTGTGGCTATGGTCTGGCTTGCCGGAAAGATCTACCGCGTGGGCATCTTCATGTATGGCAAAAAGCCTTCGGTCAAGGAACTTGTCAGGTGGATCAGATATAAGTAGGGCGAAAGCATGAAAAGCAAAATATATACGCGCGCGATTAAACTTTTGAGACGCTCGCTTGTCTAAACTATATCACAATATCTCTCACACACTATGAATATCAAGCGTATTTTCACATTCTTAGCCGGGACTCTGGTTGCAGCCGGAGCGGTGTCGGCACAGTCGTATTACGATGACGACATATATTTCGACGCCTCCAAAGCCAGCAAGCCAGCCCAGAAAACGGCCAAAAAGAACAATAATAGGACCGCAGTTGTGGTCTATGACTATCCGTCGGCTGACAATTATATGGTCAGCGGCACCCGCACCATCAGCGTCGATGACTATAACCGGCGCGGAATTTTTGCGACCGACTCTCTGACGGCCGACACTACCGCTACTGACTTTGCCTATACCCGACGCATAGAGCAGTTCTACAATCCGGAGATTGTAAGCGGTTCAGGAGATGAGGAACTGGCCAATATCTACTATATGGAGCCCGACCAGGTCAATATCTACGTGAATACCCCGTCGGCCTATTGGGGATATGACTATTTCTATCCCTACAACGCCTGGGCATCGCCTTACTGGTATAACAACTACTGGCGCTGGAACTCGGCATGGTACTGGGGATCATGGTATGATCCTTACTGGGCCTGGGGATGGGGACCGTCATGGGCTTATCCGGGCTGGGGTCCGGGTTGGGGCTATCCGGGCTGGGGTCCAGGCTGGGGCCATCCGGGCTGGGGCTGGGGAGGTCCGGTCTATACCGGTCCGCGTCGCGCTCCGAATCTTCTTGCCGGCCGTCATCCCGGTGTGGGCAGTGCCGCCCGTCCGTCGTCAAGCGGACGGCGTCCCGGATCTTACGGCTATACAAACAGCCGTCCGGGTGTGTCGACCAACCGTCAGCCGGCAGTCACCAACCGTCGGCCCAACGTGACCACCAACCGCCGTCCGGCCACCAATCAGCGTCCGAACAATAACAACAATTATAACAATAACAGCAACTACAACAATTACAATCCCAACAGCATCGGCGGCCGTTACGGCACAGGCAGCTATGGCTCCGGCAGTTACGGCGGCGGTAGCCGCGGAAGCGGAATGGGGTCAGGCGGTGGCAGCCGCGGCGGACGCGGTCGTCATTGATCAGAAGTATAACACAAAAACACTCACACTCACAAACTTCAGCTTATGAACAAGAAAGTATTGGCAGGGATGCTGGTAGCTCTTCCGTCAGCAATGATGGGCCAGACTGCACTCGATGCGTTTTCGATTTCGCAGACCGATATGCGGGGTAGTGCCCGCTTCATGTCGATGGGCGGTGCGTTTACCGCTCTCGGCGGTGATATCTCGACACTCAATCAGAACCCCGGCGGTATCGGTGTCTACCGCAGCAGTGACATCACGGCCACTCTCGATGTCACCTTCAAATCCGGAAAATTCAATGCCGGAGCAGGTTCCCAAAGTTGGAACCACACCGGTGTGGCCTGCAACAATTTCGGCTATATCGGCACCGTGAACCTTGGGTCGAATTCGGTGATGCCGTTTTTCAACTGGGGTGTGAGCTATTCGCGTGCGGCCTCGTTTGACCGCCGCTACCGCGGATCGCTCGGTTCGATCAATACCTCGCTGAGCAACTTCGTGGCTGACAATACCAACCGCACGTTTGTCAACAACGGCGGCATACCTCCGCAGCAGATGCAGTTTGTGGAAGGCAGCGATTATAATCCTTACTGGGACGACTACAACGGAAATCCCTATGCGCCCTGGCTGAGCACTCTGATGTACACTGCCGGAGCCATCAATCCGCTTACCGCCAACAGCTCCACTTATAACGGTCTCTATGACTATCAGAAGTCTTCTGGCTTAGCATCTGTGGAGGTCGAGGAGAAAGGCTATGTAGACGAATATGCCATAGACTTCGGTGGCAATATCTCCAATACGGTGTTCTGGGGCATAGGCTTCGGAATTACTGACGTGGAGTTCCGTTCGCGTTCATACTACTCAGAGAGCATCAACAATGCTATGGTTCCCGGATCGGCCTATGACGGCGGCTTTGTCACCGGTACGGCTGACTATACTCTTGCGAACTATAAGCACATCTGGGGAAGCGGCTTCAATTTCAAAGCGGGTGTGATCCTCAAGCCGGTCAATGAATTCCGCATCGGTGTGGCAGTGCATACTCCCACCTATTATAATCTTTCATATGAAGGCAGCGGCCAGCTGGGTTATCTCTACGATTCTTCCGAATATGCCGAGCCGGTTTCCGGCACAGCGGTTACGGATGACGGCTATATGCGTGAATTCGACTGGAAATGCCGCACTCCGTGGCGCTTCATGGTCGGAGCGGCCGGTGTGATAGGCGGACGCGCAATCATCAGTGCCGACTATGAATATCGCGCAAGCAATGACATCAAGGTCCAGGATTATGAAGGCACCGATTTCGCCGATGTCAACGGTGATATCAAGAACTACTACAAGGCTACCAACATCATGCGTCTCGGTCTGGAGTATCGCGTGACACCACAGGTCAGCCTCCGCGCCGGCTATTCCTATGAATCATCTCCCGTGACTACCACGGCTATGACCGGATATACCACCAACGGACAGGCGATAGATGCCAACGATGTCTACACTTCCGGCCCTGACGACACCGAGACTCAGCCCTCGTACACCTTTGACAAGGCCACTCAGTATGTGACCTGCGGTATCGGCTACCGCTATAAGAATGTGTATGCCGATCTGGCCTATGTCCACCGCCACCGTTCGGCCAAGTACAGCGCGTTTTCGAACTACAACGAGTATGGCACCGACTACTACGTGCCTGCACCGACCGGAAAGGTTTCGGATGACAACAACTCGCTTGTGCTCACCGTAGGCGTGCGCTTCTGATAACAACTGATTTATTCACAACAGCTTTTTAACAGCCCGCAAAACGAATGGCAAAAAAGAGTTCGCGACCTGCCCGACGCATAGTCGCGGATCGGAATGACAACATAGATCTCGACAATCCCGAATTCATCAAAGCCTGGGAATTGTTGCAGCACACCAAACAGTCGATTTTCCTGACCGGCAAGGCCGGAACGGGAAAATCGACTTTCCTGCGCTATATCACTGCCCATACCCGTAAGAAATATGTGGTGCTCGCACCGACCGGAATCGCGGCGGTGAATGTGGGCGGGGTCACTCTCCATTCGTTTTTCAGGATTCCGTTCAAGCCTATAGTGCCCGGCGATCCTGACTTCGCGCCAAACCGCATCAAGGAGCGAATGAAGTATCCCGGAAGCCTTGTGAAACTCATACGCGAGCTCGAACTGATAATTATCGACGAGATCTCGATGGTGAGGGCCGACATAATTGATTTCGTGGATCTGCTGCTGCGCACCTATTCGGGCAACCAGCGGGAGCCGTTCGGCGGCAAGCAGCTGCTTTTTGTGGGCGACGTGTTTCAGCTCGAACCGGTGCTTACTGGCGATATGCGCGATATACTGCGCAAGTTTTACCGCGATGCGTTTTTCTTCTCGGCCCATGCGTTTGACAGGATAAATCTCGTGCCGATAGAACTGCGCAAGATCTACCGTCAGAGCCAGGGTGAATTCGTGGAACTTCTTGACCGGATACGTATGGGCGCTGCTACGGCCGCCGATATCTCGCGGCTGAACTCGCGCTGCGTGGCGCTGTCTCTGCCTGTGGAGGGGGAGGAGAAACCCACCATGACTCTGGCCTCGCGCCGCGATATGGTTGATCAGATCAACGAATCGCGTCTGGAGGCCATTGACAAGCCGGTGTTTACATTTATCGGCGAGATAAAAAAAGATTTCCCTGAGAATTCGCTCCCTACGGATCTGGAACTGTCGTTGAAAGAGGGTGCGCAGGTGGTTTTCATCAAGAATTCGCCTGACAGATTCTGGGTCAACGGTACGATCGGCACTGTGACCACTATCACGCAGGATCTGCTTGAAGTGAGGCTTGAAAACGGCGAAATCCATGAAGTGGAACCCGAAAAGTGGTCGAATATAAAGTATTCGTTTGACGAGAAAACCAACAAGATCATAGAGACAGAGCTTGGCAGTTTCACGCAGTATCCGGTGAAGCTGGCCTGGGCGCTTACCATCCATAAGAGCCAGGGGCTGACGTTCAACAATGTCATAATCGACCTTGGCCGCGGGGCATTTACCGGCGGACAGACTTATGTGGCGCTCTCGCGCTGCCGGAGTTTCGAGGGACTGACGCTGAGGTCTACCGTGGCCGAGAGAGATATCTTTGTGAATCCGGCCATTCTGAATTTCAGCCGTTCGTTCAACGATCCGATACTGATTGACGGGGCCATGCGCAAGGCTCATGCCGAGGAGTGTTACGAAAATGCTCTCGCCAAGGCCGACGAGGGGGATTTCAGCGAGGCTTTCGATCTGTTTGCCGAAGGACTGAGAGCGAAAAGCATTCTTGACAACAAGAGTGCCATGAGGCTTGCCAGAAGCAAACTGGCCGTGATCGGCAAACTCAGAGAGAGGGTGGCGCAGCTTGAGTCGGATATAGCTGCTGACCGCGAGCGTTTCCGCGACATGGCTATGGAGTACACCTCGCTTGGCGATGACTGCCGTATAGACGAGATGCCTCTGCCGGCCATAGCGAACTATGACAAGGCTCTTGCTCTGTTGCCGGGCCACATCCCGGCGCTTTACGGCCGTGCGCTCGCAGCCATCACTCTTGAGGATTACAGTCGTGCGCTTGATGATCTGGGAGAGGTGGTGAGGCTCGATCCGGCTAATTTCGATGCGATGGTGCGCATGGGAATGACCTATTACCGCATGGATGATGTGCATAATGCTATGGACCGCTGCCTGGTGGCTCTGTCGCTGAGCGAGACCGCCGACTGTCCGCGTCAGGCGCTTCACGGTCTGCATTCGCTGTTGGCCGACATATATGACACTGCCGGCGATAAATCCTCGGCCCACCATCACAGAGAAATAGCGCGCCGTCTGCGCAAGTGATGGGCGTCACGAGGCTCGACTCTCCAAGAAGCTATTTAAAATTTACGATAAGAGTTTAAACAGTTTCTTAGATATCATCTATAAAAGCATAAAAACAAGAGGTTGCGTCGTGGTGAACACAAGACGCAACCTCTGTTTGGTTTTGCACATATGGATCAGGCGCAGAGACCTGTCTCCGATGCGGAGCCAGATGCTTATTCAGCAGCAGCCTCTTCGGCGGGAGCTTCTTCAGCGTTTGCTGCAGCTTCAGCCTCGGCAGCTGCGGCAGCAGCTTCGGCTTTCTTCTTGGCTACTTCTTCAGCCTTGGCTTTGTTTTTAGCTACTTCAGCTTCAAGACGAGCCTTTTCGTCGAGCTCTTTCTTGTCGGCCATAGAAGCGCGGAACTTGTCGACAGTCTGCTGCTTCTGAGCTTTCCAGGCTTCGAAACGACGCTGAGCTTCAGCTTCGTCGAAAGCGCCTTTCTTCACACCGCCCTGGAGATGCTTCATGAGAAGAACACCTTCGTTAGAGAGGATGGTGCGTACGGTGTCGGTGGGCTGAGCACCAACGTTAACCCAATACAAAGCACGCTCGAAGTTCAAAGTTACTGTAGCAGGATTAGTGTTCGGATTATAAGAACCTATCCTTTCAATAAATTTACCATCTCGTGGTGCCCTGCTATCGGCGATAACAATAGGATAGAACGCATAGTTCTTGCGACCATGACGTTGCAGTCTGATTTTTGTTGCCATTAATTTGTGATTTGTATTGATTAATTCGGGCGCAAAGTTACTGCTTTTGCGCGTGATTGCCAACCGTTGAGGCCTGACAATGCGGTGGATTGGGATTGTATTTAAGTATATTTAACATCTGTGGTGGCTTTTTGTCTGCTCAGGTCCGGAAAAAGGACGGCTTGCGGGAGCCGTGGCCGGGATCTTGCAAGCCGTCGGAATGGATATGGCTACTATTGTGTGGTGGAAGTGGCAGTTGCTGCGTATTAGTTTGACTGTAGGTTACGGGGGTGGTAGAGCCAGCCTCTGTATGGCGCTCCCATCGAGCGGACAATGCGGTGCCAGTAGGGGTCTTCCTCTCCACGAAGCAGATCGCTGACGGATGGGATGTCGGTGACGGCCCATACGTTTTTGCGCAGTTCCTCGTCGAGCTGCTCCACTCCCCAGCCGCTGTATCCGATAAAGAAGCGCATGCTACCTTCAAGGGCATAGCCGTCATTGACAATGGAGATCATGGTGTCGAAATCGCCTCCGATATAAAGACCGTCGACTATCTCGCGCGACGAGGGGATCAGATCGCCGAGCGTGTGGACAAAATACAGCCGCTCGCATGACATCGGACCGCCGCAGTAGACGGGTATCGTGACCGATGCGGTGACGGAGGGAAGGAGGTCCTGAAGTGTGTAGCTGGTGCGGTTGTTGAGCACTATGCCCATAGCTGATCCGCGTTCTTCGTAGTCGACAAGGCAGATGACGGAATGGTGGAAGTAGCGCTCTCTCAGAAACGGTTCGGCGACAAGAAGCGATCCGGCGTGCGGAATGGCACTCCGGTTTATGTCTATGTTGAAAATCAGTGATTCAAAGTCGAGCATGGCCTGATTGTTTTTTTTTGACAGCCTCTTGTCCGGGCTGAGTCCGGTGTGCGCATGGATATAGCCACGGTGCGCTCAGGCGAGCTCGCCGATGAGTGTGGCGGACGATGAGCCGGTCACGCGGACTCTGACCGTGTCGCCCACACGATAGTCGCCGCGGGGGAAGACAAGGGTCTTGTTCTGCTGGTTGCGTCCCACAAACTGTTCGCGTGAACGCTTGGAGACTCCTTCGACCAGCACATCGAAAGTCTTGCCTACATCGCGGGCATTGCTATCGCGCGAGAGTTCGTTTTGCACGGCGATCATGCGGTTTAGGCGGTCGATCTTCACCTCTTCGGTTATGTTGTCAGGCATGGTGCGGGCTGCCAGTGTGCCTGGGCGTTCGGAGTATTTGAACATGAATGAGGAGTCGAAGCCCACTTCGCGCATGAGCGAGAGAGTTTCCTGGAAGTCTTCTTCGCTCTCGTCATGGAATCCGGTGAAAAGGTCGGTGGAGATTCCGCAGTCGGGAATTGCCCGGCGGATTGCCTCGATGCGTCCGAGATACCACTCGCGGGTGTATTTGCGGTTCATGGCCTTGAGCACTTTGTCGGAGCCTGACTGGACGGGCAGGTGTATATGTTTGCAGACGTTTGGCTTTGAGGCTATGACCGAGATGATCTCGTCAGACATGTCCTTGGGATGCGAGGTGGTGAAGCGGATGCGCATTTCCGGGGCTGCATCGGCTACCATTGCCAGCAGGCGGGCAAAGTCGATGGTCTCGCCGCTTTCGGTCTCGTAGCGGTAGCTGTTGACGTTCTGTCCGAGGAGGGTGGCTTCCTTGAAGCCACGGGAGCGGAGATCGGCGAGTTCAGCCAGGATGCTTTCGGCCGAGCGCGAGCGTTCGCGTCCGCGGGTATAGGGGACAATGCAGTAGGAACAGAAATTATTGCATCCGCGCATGATGCTGATGAAGCCTGAGACGGTGTTGCCCGTGATGCGGGCGGGAATTATGTCGCGATATGTTTCTGTGGTGCTCAGCTCTACGTTGACTGCTTTTTCTCCGGCTTCGACTGAAGCGAAAAGGTTTGGAAGGTCAAGGTAAGAGTCAGGTCCGGCCACGAGATCAACGCCGTGACGTTCGATCAGCTCCTCTTTGACTCGCTCGCCCATGCAGCCTATCACACCGATGATGAGTTTCGGCAGATCTTTGGAGCGCTTTCTGCGGAGCGATGCGAGGTAGGCCAGGCGGGAGACTATTTTCTGCTCGGCGTTGTCGCGGATAGAGCATGTGTTGAGCAACACGGCGTCAGCTTCTTCCGGAGTAGCCGCCATCTCATAGCCTACGGTCTCCATGATGGAGGCCACGACCTCACTGTCTGCCACATTCATCTGGCAGCCATAGGTTTCTATATGTAATTTACGTGATTGTGTCATATTTTTAAGGTGGAAACTTTGGCGAAAAGCATAAGAATCCGTAATTTTGCTACAAAATTAAGAAAAACCGCGCAACGGGCAATGGAGAAACTGATATTATTCCTGATAGTATTCGGTGTCGGTTCGTTCTTTGAGTACCTCAAGAAGAAGAGGGAACAGAGAGCGGACAGCGTTGCGGGTAAAATTTTCGGCTCCGCTCAGGCATCAGAAACCACAGCCCGGACAGTGGCCCAAAACCCCAGGCGCAAGCCAAAGAAGGCGGAGCGCAAGCCGCCTCTGCCGGTCAGCTGTGTTCAGACTCCTGCGGATGCCGGGATCAGCCGCCTGTCACAGCAGCCGCCGGCATTGCCTGACGAAGTAGGCTCGATATTCGACGAGAGCCCGATTGACGAAGCCGGAAAGAACCAGGAGGTCTTTGCCTCCGGAAAGCAAGAGCAGGATCTGAGCGAGCATTATCAGCGCTGGCGCCGGGCTATAATTGACAGTGAGATTCTCCAGCGTAAATTTTAGCCTCTACAGATAGAACAGAACAAAAATCAAAACCGATCATTCGAAAAATAAATCTCTCCTTCACCTCCTAAAGAAAATTCAGAAAAAAGAAAAGTTATGAAATTCCCCATCCTGACTCCGGAAGAAGCCGCAGAACTTTTTTTCCACGATGCAAAATGTGGATTTTCCGGTTTTACCGCCCCCGGATCGCCTAAAGTGGTAACCCAGGCCATAGCAGCCAAAGCCGAAAAGCTTCATGCCGAAGGCCAGCCTTTCAAAATCAATATCATCACGGGAGCCTCTACCAGCGACAACTGTGACGGCATTCTCGCCCGTGCGAATGCCATCGGCAAGCGTACTCCCTATCAGAACCACCCGGATCTGCGCAAGCGCATCAATACGCATGACGCCCACTATTTCGACCTGCATCTTTCTGAAGCCGCTCAGAAGCTGCGCTACGGATTTTTCGGTGATCTCGATCTCGCGATCATCGAGGTGTCTGACATTCAGGATGACGGCACTGCAGTGGTAGGCACAGGCGTGGGCAACGTTCCCACGATAGCCCGCATGGCCAAGAAGATCATCATAGAGCTTAACGAAAAACTGCGCCACGCCCTCCACGGACTCCATGACATCTATCTTCCGCTCGATCCCCCCAACCGTGGCGAGATACCCATCTTCAAGGTAAGTGACCGCATCGGTTCTCCCGTGCTTAAGATCGACCCGGAAAAGATTGTCGGTGTGGTGATGAGCGACCACTATGAAGGTGTCAAGGCTTTCACTCCGCTTGACGAAACCACCAAGATGATCGGCGCTAACGTCTGCCGCTTCCTTATCGAGGAACTTCGTCGCGGCGGCATCCCCAAGAGCTTCCTTCCGCTTCAGTCCGGTGTGGGCAATGTGGCCAATGCTGTGCTCTACGGTCTTGCAGACGCAAAGGAGATTCCTCCGTTCGAAATGTACACCGAAGTAATCCAGGATGCTGTGATCGACCTTATGAAGCAGGGCCGCTGCAAATTCGGATCGACCTGCTCGCTGACCGTCTCCAACGATGTTGAGGACGAGGTCATCAGCAATATCGAGTTCTTTAAGGAGCACGTGGTTCTTCGCCCGTCGGAAATCTCCAACAATCCTGAGGTCATCCGCCGACTGGGGGTGATCTCCATGAACACAGCTCTTGAAGCCGACATCTTCGGAAATATCAACTCGACCCACGTGACCGGCACACGCATGATGAACGGTATCGGCGGTTCTGGAGACTTCACCCGCAACGCCTATATCTCAATTTTCTCCTGCCCGTCGATCACCAAGGAGGGCAAGATTTCAAACATTGTGCCTATGGTGTCACACGTAGACCATACCGAACACTCGGTAGATATCATTGTGACCGATCAGGGTATCGCCGACCTCCGCGGTCTTGACCCGGTTGAACGCGCCCATGAGATCATCAACAACTGCGCGCACCCTATTTACCGCGAGCTGCTCAACGATTATCTGAAGCTGAGCACCCGTGGCGGTCAGACTCCCCACACTCTCCACGCCGCACTCGCTTTCCACACCGAGTTCCTCTCGTCAGGCGACATGCGCAACGTGGACTGGTCGAAATTCGCTTAATCCACACCGACTGACGCCGCAGACTCCGCGGCACAGAGATCATAATCCAATCCGCCTTCGGTATCAAGAGTATGATGCCAAAGGCGGATTGCGTTTTTTTGCTGCAGTGGATATGACTCTTCATTTCAGTTACAAAGCTCGCTATGCTCTTTCAATTCAGAGCCATATCCATCTCAAATCTTTCGCTCAGATTTTAACTGTTGTTATGAAACACTCTCTTATCGGTTATTTGTAGCCGGATTGCGAGAGTGTGGTCTCGGAGTCGTAGAAGGCGGGAGAGAGGAGGTCGGGGAGCGCTATGGCGTGGCGGTCGAGCGTGGCGGATATTATGCGGTGGCCTATGAAGCGCCCTATGGCTCCTGGCGACCGGGGATTTATGGCTGAGGTGAACGGGGCCGGGCTTACGAGCATCGCCGCCAGCTGAGGATCGGTTGAGAATATCATTTTCTGTTCGGCCATTGTCTGCCAGACTCGATGCTCGTTGGAGTCAGCCCATTTCATCGCTTCGGTGTCATATCCAAGGGCCTGCTGCTCGCTGAGGCCGCAGATCTGCATGACGGCTTCTGTGACGGCTCCTTCATAAAGCATGCGTGAAAGTGCTGTAGGATATTCAGCGGAGGGGCGATAGGGATAATTGCCGCGGACTATGGCTTCAGATATGTCAGGCAGGAGCCTTTCAGGGGTCTTGCTGGCGCGGATATAGTCAGGGAAGTAGGCGTAGGGCGGATAGTCTGAGCCTAAATAGTGGTTGAGGCCAAGGTAGAGGAGGGAGTCGACCGTGAAGACTGACTGATTGAACGGCGAGACTATGGCTATGACCGATGGAAAGCGATTGCCGGGAAAGAGTTTCTCAAAACTGAATCTCATGCGGCCCAGGCTGTTTTCAAGCGGCTGCATGTCATGCCAGACGGAGTCCATAGCCCGGTCATGCAGGCGGATGGCGGGATTGCGGTTGTAGACGTGGATTGCAGAGTCGGTCAGCTGACCGTAGCCGGAGAGAGAGAAGAGGGTGGCGGCTGCTGATTGCATGGCCGGATCTTCCGGCATGATGTCGGCCCGCAGGGCAAGGTCAAGGCGCCTGATCTCTACCGGTTCTCCAGCCCGGCTTCCGGAACATGATGATAGGAATGTCACCGGTATGGCAAGCATGACGGCCACATATATTATATATAAGGTGTAGTATTGTCTGACGGGAAGAATCATGGGGAGTATATGTACTGTTTAATTGTTCAAAAGTAGCTATTTTTTGCCATTAATGCACAAAATCGAGGCTGAGAAATGGCAATTAGGGATAGTTTTACTAACTTTGCCTAAAATTTGGCAAACCAGAAAATTCTACATGTCACTGTCACGAATCATAAAGCAGCTTCTACTTATACTGCTTCTGCCTGCATTGGCTCTGTCAGCCGAAGGCAAGGAGTTTACGGTAGTCATAGATCCCGGCCACGGAGGTAAGGATGCCGGAGCTCTCGGACGGAAGACAAATGAGAAGACCATAAATCTGGCAGTAGCCAAACAACTCAGAGATCTGCTGAGGTCAAACATGAACGATGTCAATGTCATCATGACACGCAGCAATGACACCTTTGTCACTCTTCAGGGACGTGCTGACATGGCCAACCGTAAGCATGCCGATATTTTCATTTCGATACATGCCAACTCGGTCGACAAGAAATCGCCGATGTTCACAAGCGTGAACGGAGCTGCGGTCTATACTCTCGGACTTCAGCGCAGCGAAACGAATCTCAGTGTAGCTATGCGCGAGAATGCAGTGATGAAACTGGAACCGGACTACTCGACGACCTATGAGGGGTTCGATCCGTCGTCGGCTGAAAGCTACATAGCGTTTGAGATGATGCAGCATGCCAATCTCGATCAGAGCATAGAGCTTGCGGAGGCTGTGCAGAATCAGCTTGTCAGAACGGCCGGCCGCAAGAACAACGGTGTGCGCCAGGCTCCTTTCTGGGTGTTGGTGCGCACGAGCATGCCGGCGATACTTGTGGAGCTTGATTTCATCTGTAATCCTGCTATGGAGAAGTTCATGGCTTCGGAGCAGGGACAGAAGAAGCTTGCACTGGCTATCTATCGCGGAATTGAAAAATACCGCAAGGTCGCTGACAAGCCGGCGGACTCACGGAAGGAACGAGTGATGGCCGACTCAAGACCTGAGGAACTGCCGTCATCAGGCGCTGCGCAGTCAGGCTCTGAAACAATAGCCGGTAAAAAAGCTGAGAGCAAGGCTGCCGCCGCCGATGCCGATGCCAAGGACAGAATTGTATATAAAATACAGTTCCTGACAGCCGGCTCGCCTCTGCGCAAGGGCGATTCGAGGCTGAAGGGTCTCTCGCCGGTTGAATATTATAAGGATGGAAATATGGTCAAATACACCTACGGATCATATTGCTCCCAGGCAGAAGCTTCCAAAGAACTGAAAAAAATAAAGAAATCATTCCCTGACGCATTTGTCATCAAGACATGCAACGGGAAACGCATCAAATAACCCAGACTCATGAAAAAAATACGGACCAAGGAATTCATCATAGGTGCCAGTGTATTGCTGTCGCTGCTGATTCTCTTCTTCGGAATTGATTACCTCAAGGGTATCAATGTTTTTAAATCGGCCAATTACTATTACGCCTCCTACACGAATGTGGCAGGACTGTCGCAATCGGCTCCGGTCACTCTCAACGGTTTCAAGGTGGGTCTTGTCAGAGAGATCAGCTATGAGTATGACAATCCCGGACATGTGGCTGTCGAGCTCAGTCTTGACAAGCAGCTGAAGCTTCCGGAAGGCACAAAGGCCGCTCTTGTCACCGACATGCTCGGCACTTCGAGCATTGAGCTGCAGATGGGCACAGGCAAGAATTTTTATGAGATCGGTTCTAAGATAGAGGGTGTGGTCAACGGAGGCCTGATGGACCAGCTCGGCGGAGACCTGATGCCGACTTTGGCCAGGATCGCTCCCCACATCGACTCGCTTGTTGTTGCGCTGACCACCATAGCAAGTGATCCGGCTCTTCTAAGATCCGTGCAGCGCCTGGACGATATCATGGCTAACCTTGAAGTGTCGACCAAAAATCTTAACGCGGCTATGGCCGGCGTTCCGGCTTTGGTCAACACCGCCAACGGAACCATGACAAACGTGAAGGAGATCTCTGCCAATCTCACTCAGATCTCGGCGGCTCTCGCGGTGGTGTCAGAGGATCTCAAGACAATGCCTCTTGACTCGACAATGCGCAATATCAATAATATAACAGCCAATCTCGACCGCGCTACCCAGCAGCTCAACTCTACAAATTCGTCGCTCGGTCTGCTGCTCAACGATCCGGAACTTTATAACAATCTGAACAACTGTGCCGCGCATGTGGACAGCATTCTGATCGACCTTAAGAAGAAGCCCAAGCATTACATTCCGTCGATCAAGATATTCTGACACAGCGACCCCGGTCAGAACAGAAATATACAGTAAAAAAACTCCGTCTGTGCGAGAAAATGCACAGGCGGAGTTTTTTATCCGTAATGGTATATGAGTTTCCGGCGGTCGGTATGGCATCGATCCGCTGGTCTGCCTCAATCTTCAGTCAGGAGATTTAAGCAGGATGGATCGGAGGTCGTTGCGGGATATTACGCGAATTTCGGTCGGTCCGTAGTCAATGAGGCCGCGTTCTTTCATGGAGTCGAGGGTGTTGATGAATGACGAGCGCTGCACGCCGAACAGTGAGTAGAGGTCTCGCTGGCGGCAGGCGAGCACTATGTCTTTGGCATCGCGCTGGGTGAGGGCGATGATCCAGAAGGCGATTCGTTCTTCAAGAGATCCTGATGTAAGAGCGACAACTCCGTCAATGGCTTTCTGGGCGTTGGTTGAAATGAAGTTAAGATAGTTGAAGAGGCAGACTTCATCGCTGCGGATAATGGAAATGAAGTCGTTTTTTTCGATTTCCATTATAGATACGGTGTCAATCGCTGTGACGGAGGCCGGGAAGAGGGTATTGCGCCCGAAGAGGAAGTCAGGAGAAATTACTGATGGCGCTTCGAGAGTCTGGCTTACAATGAACCGATCGGAGCTATTGCGGATGGAGAGTCTGACTTTGCCGCCGATCACAAACATGAGTCTGGTGCAGGGATCGCCGGCCATGACTATTTTCTCGCCGGGCAGAAACTTGAGGAATGCAAGGCGGGTGCCGCCCACAATCTCAGATATACGGTTATAGCTCACGCCGTTAAACAGCGGAAGCCCCATAAGATTCTCATACATGCTGTTGAGTGCCATAGACGCTATGTTTTTATTTCTATCTATATTAACGGATTTTGGAAGAATTTAGTTTTTCCGTTCTATAGAATTGCCATTTGCCCGGTTACTTTCCGGAGTTTTCGCGGCGCATTTTGAAATAGAGCTGGGCGGAGTTGATGGTGTTCTGCCAGGCCACATAGGCTGCTGGGGCTACGGACGATACCGGATGTAGATAGGTGAGGGCCATCCATATGGCCAGGACCGTGTTTTTCTGGCCAAGTCCCTGTGCCCCTGCAATCTTGTCGCCGCAGCGGCGTCCGATCTTGCGTCCGATCCAGAATTGGGCGCAGCAGACTATGCCGGAAAATATGGCGAGGATGATCATTTTCGGGATGGCTTCAGAGGGCTCGTCCATTATGAAGCTGACGGCGCGTCCGACAACAATGAAGAGCGAGACGGCCCAGATGTAGAACGAGACGGCCTGCTTTTCGGCAACTGCGCGGTGTACTTTCGGTGAGATTTTAAGCAGACACAGCGCAAGCACGAGCGGGAGGATTATAAGCGGCATGACTTTGGCTGAGATTGTCAGCAGGGCGTCGGAGAAGGGGATGCCGGCATCGCTTCCCATGAGGGTGAAAATTACGGGGGCGAGCAGAGCGACCGCGATGTTGGATATTATAGAAAATGTAGCCAGGCGCGGCACACTGCCTCCGAGCATCCCGGTGATGACGGGTGCGGCTGTGGCGGTGGGACAGAAGACACAGATGAAGGTGCCTTGAGCCACATCGACGCTCATGGGGGCGATGATGAAATAGAGTGCCAGTGCTCCGATGATCTGCACGGAGAGCAGGCTCCACGACAGAGCTGTGATCCTGAATTCATGTGGTTTCACACGGCAGAATGTGATGAATAGCATGATGAAGATGAGGTAGGGGGCGATGAATTCAATCTGTCCCATGAAGTCGTGGAAGAGCATCCCGGCTACCATTGCGATAGGGAGTATCCAGGGCTTGATGCGCTGGCGTAAAAGAGCGATGTTCATAAGTAACTTTTACTATCGGGGTGCAAAATTACCGAATTAATCCGGTAAAATTTGTATGTTTGCAACTTAAAACGAATTGAAAATTTTTATGGCAGACAATTATCTTGAAAAGCGGATGGAGGAATATCGGGCCGGGAAGCTGACTTCGAAAGGTGGAAAGACTTATGTGGCCCGGCAGCGTAAGGCCGGAGAATTTGTGGTGGCCTTTCCGCCAATGAGTGTGCTTGTGCTCTGCGAGGATGCCGCCCTCGTCAGCCGTGTGTGCAGCTGTTTCCGGAAAGCGGATTTCCAGGTGGCTTTCTGTATGACAGACCGACGTGAGGGGACTCGCATAGCCCAGAGTGCCGGATGTCGGTTCTATCCGGTGGACTCAGGCGATGCGGGGCAGCTCAACGGGGTTGTCGACGATCTGGCCGATCGTTGGGGTGCTGTCGATGTCGTGGCTGACCTGCGCGGGCTTACCGATGAAGAGTTTGGCGATTCGGCCTGCGAGGTGGCCTCGCTTCTTCTGCTGCATTCTCATCCTGATTTCAGGCTGATAGCTTCGACTGAACTGAATCTTTGAGGTGTGGATTTTTTTGATTACCTTTGTATGCTAATTTTCAATATAATTCAAAACAGTAAATAAACAAATCATTATATCATGGCTCTTCAATGTGGCATAGTGGGACTTCCCAACGTGGGCAAGTCAACATTGTTCAACTGTCTGTCAAACGCAAAAGCTCAGTCGGCCAACTTCCCGTTCTGTACTATCGAACCCAACGTAGGTGTGATCACCGTTCCTGACGCTCGTCTCAACAAGCTTGTCGACATGTGTCAGCCGCGTAGTGTGGTGCCTGCCACAGTCGAGATCGTGGATATAGCCGGACTTGTCCAGGGCGCGAGCAAGGGCGAGGGACTTGGCAACAAGTTTCTGGCGAATATCCGTGAGACGGATGCCATTCTCCACGTGTTGCGCTGCTTCGATGATGACAATGTGACGCATGTCCACAATACTGTGGATCCTGTCCGCGACAAGGAGATCATTGACTACGAGCTGCAGCTCAAAGATCTTGAGACTGTGGAAAGCCGTATGGCAAAGACGCAGAAGCAGGCTCAGACCGGAGGCGACAAGGTGGCCAAACTGCAGTATGAGGTGCTGAAGAAGTATCATGATGCGCTTTCGCAGGGCAAACCGGCGCGCACGGTGGAGCTGGAGACTGTCGACGAACAGAAATTCGCCCATGATCTTTTCCTGCTGACGAGCAAGCCGGTGATGTATGTCTGCAACGTCGATGATGCATCGGCTGTAGGCGGCAACAAGTATGTAGAGGCTGTCCGTGAGGCTATCAAGGACGAGAATGCCCAGCTGCTGATCGTAGCTGCCCAGACCGAGAGCGAGATAGCCGAACTTGACACCTTTGAGGAGCGTCAGGAGTTCCTGGCTGAGATTGGTCTTGAAGAGTCGGGTGTGGCCCGTCTGATCCGTGCGGCTTATGCGCTGCTCAATCTCCAGACATTCTTTACAGCCGGTGCCGATGAGGTCAGAGCCTGGACATTCATGCGCGGCAGCAAGGCTCCGCAGTGTGCCGGCGTGATCCATACCGATTTCGAACGCGGCTTCATCCGCGCGGAAGTGATCAAATATGACGATTATGTGGCTCTCGGAACTGAAAGTGCGGTGCGCGATGCCGGCAAGATGGCAATCGAAGGCAAGAATTACGTTGTCCAGGATGGTGACATCATGCACTTCCTGTTTAACGTCTGACCAGACATGAGACTTCTGCTGTGGGGCGTTTCCGGCGCTACTGCCTGATCGCCCCGCTGACAGTCTTGTTTTACTTATAGAAAAATCTCTCTTCTTTCCGAATTTCGGCTATCAGCCGAGACAATATGCAATAGTTTACTTACCTGACAATACATAATTTCACGGAGTACCATGAAAAATACTCTTCTCGCATTCATTTTTGGCGCAGCTGCCATTTCTGCTGTAGGCGCTGATGAAAATAACAGACTGAAACTGCACTACGACCGTCCTGCCGAGTTTTTTGAAGAGGCTTTGGTTATAGGCAACGGCAATCTCGGAGCCATAATCTATGGCGGAACTGCTGAAAACCGGATTTCACTTAACGATATAACACTCTGGACCGGTGAGCCGGAACGCGGAGTGACTACTCCCGATGCCTATAAGGCAATACCTGAAATCAGAGCGGCCCTTGACCGTGGCGACTATCGTGCGGCAGATTCTCTTCATCGTAAAGTGCAGGGACATTATAGCGAAAACTATCAGCCGCTGGGGCAGTTGACCATCAGTCACGAAGGTGTGGCGCCACAGGTCAGCTCATATGAGCGGGAACTTGATCTGACGACAGCTATGGCCGCCAACAGGTTTAATGACGGAAAGGGAGAACTGAAAACCGACTATTTTGCCTCGGCCCCTGATTCGGTAATAGTGTTGAGGCTTTCGGGCGAGCATCCTTTTACCGCCACGCTCAGACTTTCATCGCAATTGCCTGCTAAGGTAACGTCTGATGCCCGCGGAGAGATCCGTTCGCTCGGCCACGCCGCCTATCTTTCGCTTCCGGGCTATACGTCGTTTGAAGAAAAACTGAAGTATGACCCTGAGCGTGGCACTAAGTTCTGCACTATTCTGAAAGCAGAAACCGATGGCGGTGAGATCATCGCCGAGGCTGACGGTGCGCTTAAACTCAAGAATGTCAGAGGAGCCGTCATCTATATAACCAATGTCACAAGTTTCAACGGCTTCGACCGTGATCCGGCCAAAGATGGCCGCGATTATGTGGCGCTTGCTGAAAAGCGCATCAAAAAAGCCGTGGCCAAGGGAGCTGACAGCATAAAGCGTGACCATATTGCAGATTATACATCGTTATTCTCACGCGTCAGCCTTGATCTCGGTGCAACACCTGATTCTGTGGCTGCGCTCCCGACCGATGTGCAGCTTAAACGCTATACTGATCTAAAGGAAGTGAATCCCGACCTTGAGGAGCTGTATTTTCAGTATGGCCGTTATCTGCTGATCTCTTGTTCGCGCACTCACGGAGTGCCTGCAAATCTTCAGGGGCTCTGGAATGAATATATCCTTCCGCCGTGGAGCAGTAATTATACCACCAATATAAATGTAGAGGAGAATTATTGGCCGGCTGAAATCACAGGTCTTGGCGAACTTCATGCCACCGCCTTGCTCCCCTGGATCAAAAATCTGTCGGCAAGCGGCAAACGCACGGCCCGTAATTATTATGGTGTGGACCGCGGATGGTGTCTCGCCCACAATTCAGATATATGGGCCATGACAAATCCTGTAGGGCTGACTGATGGTGATCCCACTTGGGCCAATTGGAACATGGGTGGCGCATGGCTCGCAAGCCATATCTGGGAACATTATCTCTTCAGCCAGGACAAGAAGTTTCTGGCTGAGTACTATCCGACTCTTAAGGGAGCTGCCGAGTTCTGCATCGGATGGCTCATTGAAAAAGACGGAAAGCTGATCACATCGCCCTCTACTTCGCCGGAGAACAACTATGTCACTCCCGATGGTTATGCCGGAGCCACATTCTATGGCGGAGCGGCTGACCTTGCCATGATCAGGCAGTGTCTGATGGATGCCCGTGATGCAGCCGAGGAGCTTGGCCTTGATTCGGACTTCCGCACAGAAGCTGATTCCGTGCTCCAGCGACTCTATCCCTATCAGATCGGACACAAAGGCAATCTTTCGGAGTGGTATTTCGATTGGGAAGACCGCGACCCTACTCACCGTCACCAGTCACATCTCTACGGACTCTTTCCGGGAAGGCATATCTCACCGGCCTCTACCCCAGACCTCGCGCGCGCATCCGCGCGTACATTAGAGGTGAAGGGTGACAACACAACCGGCTGGAGCACCGGATGGCGTGTCAACCTCCTCGCCCGTCTGCTTGATTCAGAGGGAGCCTATCATCTGTATCGCCGTCTGTTGCAATATGTAAGTCCTGACAATTACAAGGGACCCGACAAGCGGAGTGGGGGAGGCACCTATCCTAACCTTCTTGATGCTCATGCTCCATTTCAGATCGACGGAAATTTCGGTGGAACAGCCGGCGTGGCCGAAATGCTGATTCAGTCAACTCCTGAAAGTATAGTCTTGCTGCCTGCTATTCCTGCCCAATGGTCCGATGGAAGTGTTAAAGGCTTGCGTGCGCGCGGTGGATTCATATTAGATATGGAGTGGCAAGGTGGAAAATTGTCATCCACTACCATATATTCTCCGAATGGTGGATCTACCACAATTGTACTTCCTGATGGCTCAAAAAAGGCCATAAGACTCAAAAAAGGAGGTAAAGCTGCGCTTAAGTGTTAAAATTCTGTTAAAACATCGTGAAATATTTGGAAGGAATTGGGGAAATGTCTACCTTTGCACTCGCTTTTGAGAAGCAAGGCCTGCAGCGGCAGACTGATAGAAGATATAACGCTGGAAATGGTAGATCGGTTCGCTGGTCAAATCTTAAGAAAGGTTAAAATCTTCGGAAAAATTTGCGAGATTCAAATAAAGGTTGTACCTTTGCAAAGTTTTTCACTGGCCGCCACGGCGATCGAGAAAGCAATGAGAGAACATTGAAAGATTTACAATAGACATGAAAGTAGTACAAGAGTCATTTTTAGGAAATGCACTCTGTCAATTTCAAAGTTAGATCGCAATAGATTGAACGGACATCCACTGACGGACCGGGCAGACATTCGGTTTTTGACGGTTGTTTCTGTGAAAGCAAAAGAAATAACAGAACAAACGGTCTGTATTTTAGCTTTGCTTTTTTTTAATAAAGAAGAAAAGAAAAATATATAGACAACAACGAAGAGTTTGATCCTGGCTCAGGATGAACGCTAGCGACAGGCTTAACACATGCAAGTCGAGGGGCAGCGGGGAGGTAGCAATACTTCCGCCGGCGACCGGCGCACGGGTGAGTAACACGTATGGAACCTGCCCGTAGCAGGGGGATAAGCGGAAGAAATTCCGTCTAATACCGCGTAATAACTCCGAGAGGCATCTCCTGGGGTTTAAAGGGTAACACCGGCTACGGATGGCCATGCGGCGCATTAGCTAGTTGGCGGGGTAACGGCCCACCAAGGCGACGATGCGTAGGGGTTCTGAGAGGAAGGTCCCCCACACTGGTACTGAGACACGGACCAGACTCCTACGGGAGGCAGCAGTGAGGAATATTGG